>Ga0164296_1003393_pt1 | contig 15053 bp, 4 predicted proteins | sample GEODES057metaG_FD_113533 | JGI IMG/M metagenome (GOLD analysis project Ga0164296, IMG submission 113533) | Dystrophic lake water microbial communities from Trout Bog Lake, Wisconsin, USA - GEODES057 metaG | ecosystem: Environmental > Aquatic > Freshwater > Lake | place: USA: Trout Bog Lake... | reverse complement strand
AATTTACATGCTACTGGAGATATTACTTGGGACGGTAATATAACATTCGGTAATACTAATCTTAATCTAGTTCCATATGATCAGGTTGCATTATTTCCTAGTTTTAACAGCAATAATGTACGTGTTGACAATAATTGGTTTATCCCGTTCCCACTAAATTCTGGAGTACAGCCCGGCTGGCAAGTATCGTATGTAGTCGGTGGAGTCCCTGCATCTGCTACAGTTATTGCTGTTAATACAAATGTTAGTATGTACAATGTGTTTGGCAGTACCTATGTAACTGGCGATCAAATTGTTGTAGGTACATATGCTGTGGGCGCATGGGCATATTCTCCAATCCATGTAACTCCAACTGCTCCAGCAAATATCGATACAGTCACATTCGTAGCAGAAGTTGCTAGCGATATTAAACCTAGTGTTGATAACGTTGACAATTTAGGCTCAGATCCTTTAACTGGCGGAAATGCTTGGGCAACTGTATATACTAATAATGTTGTGTCAACATCAAGTACATTTCCTAATTTTACTATATCAGGAAATACAATAGCAGGTACAGTAGTTAATGGCACAGTAAACTATACCGGTTATAGCGGAAACGTTAATGCTGAATACTTACAGTTTAACGGAAATACAATTACAAATATTTGGCCTAGCTCTAGTACTGATAGCCAGCGTAGTGTTATTCTAACACCTAATGGTACTGGTATCGTACAGGCAAACACTACTACATCGTTACAGTTATCTACAGGAACTGACAGTTCTAGAACATTACAAGCCAATGGCGAACTTAGATTTAATACCACTAATAAAAATATAGAAAGTTACAGCGAAACAGGATATGTAAACTTCTTTAATTTATACAGTCAAGATTATCAAACATACATCACTCCAGAGTTAACTACAGGCGCCGCCGATAATACCCTAAGATTTGCAGTAAACGGTACAGTATATGCTACTATAGATTCATCAAAATTATACACTAATTCTTTAACTAGCGGAAATATTAATCTTACTGATAATTCATTTAGCAATACAACCGGTGGAGATATTAATATTTCCGCTACAGGTACGGGAAAAATTAAACTTAACGGTACTGCATTTGATGTGGGTAGTAGCGGAAAAATAATTAATACATCTAACGGTGCATATACGTTATCTAGTACCGGGTACGGACATATTAAATTTGCCGGGTCAGGCGCTGTTGCACTGCCATACGGTGACAATACTAACTATACAACTAATCCTCAAACTGGACAAACTAGATTTAATACTGATTTACAGCATAGCGAAATTTACAATGGAACAGTTTGGCTACCGGTTAAGGGTACAGCAACAACGCTATCTACTAATCAAGTAGCAGATGAAATGTGGCGTTGGGATATAATTCTGGGGTAATCAAGCCCAAAAAACCAAAACAGCTAAATACTATTACTGTAAGAGTTGACCAAACTTTTACGATATTCTACTGTGGTAAACCAGCAAAGAGTCCGAAAGGAATGCAGACGAAAGTCTAAATTTGGTTAACCGTGAAACACGGGGTATACGGGAGCATTAATGGCTGTTGGTCGCATTTCAGGTCCGCTCTTAAAGGATAACTTGCTTCGTAACGGAGTAAATTTAGCCTTCGAGACGAACCTTCTCTACTTAGACGTTGTTAACAGTCGTGTTGGCATAAACACTTCAACGCCAACGAATGATCTTAGTGTTAACGGCACTACCCGTACTACCAATTTATATGCAAGTACATCAGCAACTATAGGAACTATTACCGTTTCAGGTAGTACAATTTCTAGTTCAAATTCAACAATTAGCTTTGCACCAAGCGGATCAGGTGCTACTGTATATCAAGGTACTGCTTTAGTTGGAAACCTTAGTTTAACCGGAAATACTCTTAGTTCAACTAATACCAACGGTGATATAAACTTTAATGCGAACGGCACAGGCAGTATTAACTTAAACAATAATGTACTAGTAACCGGTAACTTACATGCTACAGGTAATATTACAGCAGATGGTGATATTACCCTTGGTAATGCTACATCAGACACAGTTACATTTGATGCTGAAGTTGCTAGTGATATTATTCCAAATGCCAATAATACTTACAAATTAGGTAGCCCTAGTCTAAGATGGGCTAATGTGTATGCTAACAGTGTTTCATCTATATCAAATACTTTTGGTAATGTTAGCATTAGCGGAAACACAGTTACAACTACTACCGGAGATTTAAATCTCACTGCAAATGGCAGCGGTAGTGTACAAATTCAAAATCTTGGGATTAACAACAATACTATTTCCAGTGTAGGTACTAATGCTAATATTGTACTAGCACCACAAGGTACTGGCAGTGTTATCATTAACGGTGCTAGCTTTACAATTCCTGTAGGAACTACCGCTCAAAGACCTAATCCAGCTAGTAACGGTATGATCCGTTATAATACAGATCTTTCAAGATATGAAGGATTTTCCGGCACTGGGAACTATTGGGCTGTTTTAGGCGGTGTAAGCAGCATTGATGGTAATACTCGTATTACTCCAGAATCTACTCCGGGTGCAGGCGATAATGTTATTAGATTCTACGCTAACAATGTATTAACAGCATATATTGATAGCTCTAAACTATTTGCAAATGATTTCCAAACAAACAGTTTAGACATAAGTAATAATACAATTAGTACTTTGTCGGCTAATACAGACATTAATTTTACCACAACAGGAACAGGTGGTATTGTATTTGGTAATTTAAAATTTACTACAAATACAATAACTAATATTTCTGCTAACGCAGTTACTCAGTTTGTTGAAACTGGGTCTGGATATGTAAATATTCCAGGAACATACGGCGTTGTAATTCCTGTTGGGGCAACTAGTGATCGCCCGCCAACATTGTACACAGAGACCGGCATGATCAGATTCAATGCCGATCTTCAGTATGTAGAAGTTTATAACGGATCTGCCTGGACTAATATTGCTGGTGCTAGCACAGGGGTTACATCGTCATCGGCACAGGACATTGGTGTAGAGACTGCACTAGCATTGGGATAATAAATGACAACTGTATTTAAAAATTATTTGGCAGCATCTGTAGGAACACAACTAGCTGTAACAACAGTTACTGCGTCGTCTCCAACATCGGGATCTGTGACACTAGCATTTGCTAATCAAGGTACTGCACCGTTTTTAGTTGGACAAAAAATAACAGTTACAGGTATCACAGTTAGCGGATATAATGGAACTTATACAGTCACTGGCTGTACAGCGACCTCAGTAACTTATACTAATTCAACTACGGGCGCCGCAACGGGAGGAACAATATCACCATGCATGGTAACCTCAAATGCCAGCGCCACCACAACAATTATTGGGTTGAGTATAACCAACGTAACAGCTAGTATTATTCAAGTCAGTGTTCAATTACAAGATACAGTTGCCGGAACCACAGCATACTTTGTAAATAATATAACAATTCCACCAAATACTAGCACAAGATTAGTTAACGGTGGTGAAAGATTAGTAGTAGGACCCTCAACAAACATCTTAGCGTGGAGCAATTTTGCCGGCAGTATTGATGTAGTATTAAGTTGGGTTGAGATAAGTTAAGGATAACATATGACATACTATGTTGGTAATGAATATAATTTAAATGATCTGCTAGGTGACGGTAATCCTAGATATCTGTATGCTTTAGCAAGAAACGATGACGGTACTCTTTATTTTTATAAGATTGATCAGTTAAGCTCTTCGGCTAGTGTAGCAATTAACGTTCCTGGTCCTACATCAGGAAATTTTGAAAATTTTGAATATGGTGTTGACTTTTTTGATGGTCGACTAGCAACAGATCATAGTCGTCCTTATCCTAATTTGGTATTTGATCAATACCGTTGGGATAATAAGAATTGCTATTATTATCTTGACAACACTGGCGAACTAGTAGTTCGAATTAATCAACCTTATACATATACAGCAGCACAAATTGTTAGTGCAATCTAATAGGAAAATATAACATGGCAGCAGAATTTAAAATTGGTAGACTACGTTTTAACTGGGCAGGTACATGGACTCCTGCGACTTTCTATAACAGAGATGCGGTAGTTAGCTACCAAGGTAAGACATATGCATGCCTAATACCAAATACTAGTAGTTCTAATTTCTATACTGATTTCAATAACGGTGCATGGAGTCTAGTACTTGATGGGAAAACATTTTTAGGGCCATGGGCTACCGGTACATTCTATAGTCTAGGAAACATAGTTATATTTGGCGGTAAATCTTACTATTGTACCACTGCACATACTAGTTCAATGTTTGCAACTGATGCAACCAACTGGTCGGAGTATTCTGAATTTGTTGGCTGGCACACTGCGTGGCAGCCAAATACTGCCTACGGTTTAAATGACGTAGTTAAGTACGGCGGTATTGTTTATAAATGTATTAACAATCACACATCAGCTTTATCAGCATCATTAGGTCTTGAAGCTAATCAAAGTTCATGGACTACTTTATTCACCGGCATTGAGTACAACGGTACATGGACTTCAGCTGTTAGATACAAAACAAACGATCTAGTAAAGTATGGTGCAGATGTTTGGATATCTTTAAGTGGACATACTAGTACTACTACATTTGATCCAACTAAGTGGGCTACATGGTTACCTGGATATGAATTTGCAGGCGCATGGAACGTTGCCACTACCTATCAACCGGGCGACACAGTAGAATATGGTGGATATCAATATTCAAATAATACCGTAAACAATATAGGAAATGTACCATCAACTGATTCAGTTGATTGGACTTTGATGAACTCTAGTTATGAGTGGAAGTCAGCATGGAATGTAGCGGTTGCATATAAGATCGGCGATGTAGTTAACAAAAACGGAATGTTATACACAGCTAAGGTTGATAATATTGGCCAAGATCCAACAATTTCTAGTCTCACTACCACATACACAGCAACAGGTAGTTCAGGAACTACTGTCAAGGTCGCCAGTACTACCAATATCACTATCGGCATGACCATTATAGGTGCAGGATTCCAGGGTCAGTACGTTACCGCAGTTGTTAACAGTCAAACATTAACTGTTAGTTCAGCGCCGTTCGGTCCGTTAACAGATGCCCAAACATTAAACTTTGTAGGTATAAACTATGTGTATTGGAGCATCATGGTTCCAGGCACATTCTGGAAAAAAATCTGGCAGAATGGTGCCAATTATAGTGTAGGCGATCTAGTAGTATGGAGTAATGGCACATATGTTTGTATTCAAACCCATACCGCAGTAGCCACCGGCGGACAAGTTCCATCTGGTAATAGACCAGATTTAGATACTTCAAATACATACTGGGTATCCTATATTCCGCATAGCAGATTAAATGCTATGAATACATACGGCGATATGGAAACTTATGGATCTACAGTGGTATCAGGAGTAACTACTTACACTGGACGTCAAGCTGTTCCAATCGGAACATCTCAATATGTTTTGCGTAATACTGGAGGAGTGCCAACCTGGACTAAGATCATGGTTGTTCCTCAGGTCTACTATGTATCATCGACTACAGGATCTGATAGACCGGACTATGGTACTACATGGGATCAACCATGGAAAACAATCAAGTATGCAACCACCATACTTGGAGCTGGCACTACAAATTTAAATGCAGTAGCTAATTTAACAAATAATAAAACTTGGATCACTACAGAAATGATCCAATGGACTAACTATCAAATTAATACTCCGTCTGCACCATACTATGGTTTGTTTGCAGGCTATAGTTTAAATTCAACTAAATCAGTTAGAGATGCAGGATATATTATTGATGCCATAGCGTACGATATGTCTCGTGGTGGAAATAGTCAAACAGTTGCTGCCGCATTAAGTTATTTTGCATTTGGCAGTACTAATACATTTTTTAACACTGCGGTAGCAGCAGATGTTCCCTACTATCTTCCAATGTTAACACAACTGGGAGTATTAATTAATAATGCAATTACCAATACTGCTCCTGCACAGAGTTATCAAACACTGAATGGTATTACATTGCCAGTTCTTCAAAATACATCAGGATCTGCACCAGAAAATCTTTCACCGGCTTTGGCCAGTAGCCTGTTAGCAATCATTACATCGGCACTGACTACGCAGAGCACCAGCCTAGTTCCGCAACCAAACTCAGGTATTACCTATACCCTAAATGTTAAGACCGGAACTTACCTTGAATCATTACCGATTATTGTTCCAGAAAATACAGCAATCAACGGTGACGAGCTGAGAGGTGTTACTATCGAACCAGCGGTTAGTATAACCACAACCTGTACTGCTACTAATTCAACAACAAATTTATTCACAGTTACTTCAACCACCGGATTGCTTGATCAAATGCCAGTTCAGTTTGTTGATCCAACAGTTACTACAACATTTGCCTACGTTTCACCATTTACTTCAATTACTGCCGGTAACACTTATTATGTTGTTGGTTCAACTATAACATCGACACAATTTGCGGTAACTACTGCAACAGGTACTTATTCTCAGGTACTTACAACTAATGTATCGAGTGCAGGTTCAAACGCAGAATTTAACGCTACCCCAACTGCTGCTGGCACATATAATGTTTCGTTATACTATGGCGGAACCGGCTATGCATTTAATGATATAATTAAAATTTTAGGTACTAGTGTCGGCGGCACTTCACCTGCAAATGATATAACTATTCGCATTACTGGAGTTAATAATGTTACCACAGCTATCACAACATTTACAGTAACAAGCAGTTCAACAATTTATCCATTAACTGCTACTGCCACTGGCGCTATGACTATGTATGCTGGTGATTGTTTAAAAGACATGTTCCGTATGCGTAACGGTTCAGGATTACGTAACTGTACACTATTGGGCCTCCAAGGATCTCTAAGTGCACCTGATACATACTTTATCCAAAGACCAACAGGACCAAGTTATGCTTGTTTAGATCCTGGATCAGGACCAAATGACACAACTGTATGGATTTTCCGTCGTAGCCCATATGTACAAAACGTTACTGCATTCGGTAACGGATGTACTGCTCTTAAAATAGATGGAACACTACATAATGGCGGTAATAAATCAATTGTTGCCAACGACTTTACACACATTATTAATGACGGTATTGGTGTGTGGTGTACAGGCCCAAGTGCATTAACTGAGGTTGTTTCTGTTTTCTCATACTATGGATACACTGGTTATTTTGCAGATGCGGGTGGTCGTATTCGTGCTACTAACGGTAACAGCTCTTATGGTACATATGGTGTTATTAGTTCTGGTTACGATGTTACTGAAGTTCCTGCTAGCGGAATTATTTTCAATCAATCTTCACAAGTTCAAGCTACAGTACAAAGTGCATTTGGTGTAAACAGCCAGCTATTGAGAATTAACTATGCAAATGCAGGATCTGGGTACAACAGTACTACATATAACTATCTAAACTTTAGTAATAACTTCTTAGGTGTATCTTGGTCAAACGATTCTAATGTTACATTTTCTAAAGTTAATCAAGCACCTACAGGAATAGTAGAAGCATGGACTTTTACTGGTACTGGTTCTGCTAACAGTAGTTATGTATATCAAAATCTTTTAGTGCCAACTGCAGGTGCAACATATACTGCGGTAGTTCCGTCAAATCTAAGTGGTTCAGGATTTGGTGCTACATTTAACATTACAGTAACTAGTACAGCATATACCATAACGGTTAATAATCCCGGTTCAGGTTATGCGGTTAGTAACCAATTAATTGTATCTGGTGCAGTTTTAGGTGGAACAACTCCAGCTAACGATTGTATTATTACAGTAACTGGAACTAGCGGACCTGGTACGATTAGTAATGCAACACCTTCTGGTACTGTTCCAGCGAATAGCGCATTGAACTATACATTTAGTGTATATGTTAAACAAGGTACAGCAAGCAGTGTAGATTTACAAGCAGTATTTTCTGGATCATCGACTGTGACTAGTGGTGTTAGTTTTAACTTTACAACAGGAGTTGTAACTCCATACAACGTTACTGCTGGATTTGTTCCAGTAAATTACGGTGCTTTAAATCAACAAATATCAAGTACTAGTCCAACTGCCGGCTGGTACAGATTATGGTTCTCAGCTAACGATACTACTGGTCTTAACAACAGTATACAATTTAGAATATATCCAAAAGGATTAAATGGTACAGCTAATACATACAATTTAATTTACGGCAGTCAAGTAGAATTATCTAAGAGTACATATGCTCCTAGCTTCTATCTTGAAAATGCTACAACAAACAAATATGTTGCATATGCAAACTATAATATTACCGGCGCAGGAACAGGTGCACAGGCTATCGGAAATGAAATCCGTAGTAATGGCATATTCCAAACTCGAGTAATATCAGATTCTGCTGGATTTATCGGCGGAGCAGGATACCTAACAGCAAGTAATAATGCTCAAGGCGGAACATCAACGTATGTAACACTTGCCCAATCTGACAATAATACCAATGCAAACTATACAGGTATGCGTGTGTTTATTAACAGCGGTACAGGTGCAGGACAATATGGTTACATTAGTTATTATGACACTGGTAGTAAAAATGTTTATGTGTTGCAGGAATCATTTCCTCCACTAAGTGTTACTGCAACTACTACGGGAACAAATTTATTTACATTGGGCGGTAGTGGTAGCACAAGTACTTTGTATCAAGGGATGCCAGTGCAATTTATTCCTACATACTATACAACTTCAATAACCTCTACAAGTTTAGCCACAGCAACAGTAACAGCCAGTACTGGCGGAAATACAAATACATTTACAGTATCAAGTACTGTAGGACTAAGTCCTAATACCTTAGTTACATTTACTGCTGGTGCAGGTTCGATATTTGGTGGTGTGTCAGCTAGTTATAATTTCTATATCTATAGCGTCAATCCAACCATTAACGGTGTACCGACAACTAACACCATACAAGTTTCTCAATCATTATATGGAACAGTGTGGCCATTAGTTACTGCAACCGGTACTATGACTATGAACTTTAGTGCAAATAATAGTTATTTGCAAGCCTCAACTACTAACATGGTTGTTAACTATCCGATTCAGTTTACTGGAACGTCAATCGGCGGAATTTCTATTGCTAAACAGTACTATATCAAGGACGTTATTGATTCAAATAACTTTACAATTAGTACTAATTTAGTTACAACAACAGTTACAGCATCGACAGCTGGTACTATTGCCAACTTACCAAACAACTATTGGAGCAACACTCCTCCAACACTTACTGGTACTACAACATCGTTGATCGCACTTAGTCCAGTTGTTTTCACAAACGTTTTAAGCAGCAGTGGAATTACAGACAGTCAAAAATATTATATTAGTGCCATTCAAGGTAGTAACTCGTTTAGTATTGCTAGTAGTATTATTTCAGTTACTGCAACCGCAACATCAGCTAACCCAGTTAACTTGATCACAGTAAGTTCAACAGCAGGTTTCCAAGTTGGTTATCCTATAAAATTTGTTGGAATAACATTTGGTGGATCTAACATTGTTGCTGAATCAATTTACTATATTTCAGTTATTAACGATTCAAGAACATTTACAATCAGTCAAACTAATGGCGGACAAGCTGTGCAGTTGACAGCAGGTACTGGGTCAATGACTGTAATTACATGTCCTCAACATACTGCATTAGTAACTGCATCAGGCACAATGACAGCCACCGCAACGGGTGCTAAAACATCGGTAACACTATCAACAGGAGGTAGTGCAATCACTGGTACCTTCTCAACAACACTATTTGGTAATGTAGTATTAGGTACAACATATTATATCAATACAATAGGTGCTGGTAACTTTACAGTTAGTGCAAGTTTACCAGTAGGTACTCCTTTAACATTAACTACAAAAACCGGTGCTATGAATCTTGCTGCGGTCGGATGGGATCATATTAACGTGGGAAGTCCAATATCTAGTTCTTTAGATGCATCTTCAGTTTATTATATCGAACCAAGAATAACTTACTCAGCTCCTGCATTTACACAAACTAATGCATACTCCCCTGTAACACTAGCTCAAGGCAGTACTTGGAATGGTATGGCATACGGAAATGGTTATTGGATTGCTGTTGCTGGAACTAGTTCAACTGCTGCTGGATCCTCAGACGGATCTAACTGGACTTCAATATCAATGCCAAGTAGCCAAAACTGGTTTGGCATAGCGTACGGAAACGGTTACTGGGTAACAGTATCAACTAGTAGCAGTAACGTGGCTGCAGTTTCAAAATCAAATGGCCAAGGTTGGATAACAACAACGCTGCCTAGTTCAGCTAACTGGCAATATGTGGCATACGGTAAAGGTACCTTTGTTGCGTTAACTTCAGGCCAAGTTGGTAATACTAATGCTGCTGCTTATAGTACTGACTTCGGAGCTACATGGTCTGCAACAACAATGCCAGCTTCAACTAACTGGATTAGTTTAACCTATGGCTTTGGTGTATTTGTAGCCATAGCAGGCGGAGTTGGTTCAACCACTGCGGCGTGGTCATTAGATGGTATTACTTGGAATGCTTCTACGTTGCCAGCTAATAATTGGCAAAGTGTTACATTCGGTAATAATCAATTTATAGCGGTTGCAGTAGCTAATGGTGGAACAACAACTGCATATAGTCTAGATGGCTTATCTTGGACTGCTTCAAACTTAGTAGTCTCAGCCAATCTAGTAGTTTATGGTAACGGTATTTTCTTGGCACTACCAAGTTCAGGAAGTGCAAACGCATACACCTCTGAGGGTGCAGGTCAGTGGAGATCACAAACAGTTGGCAATAATCAATACGGAGCAGTATGCTTTGGTTACCAAGCATCAACTAATCTTGGAATATTTGTGACATTAGGTGGTACCGGTACTGGAACATATATTTCTTACGGTGCTACAGCCAAAGGACGCCCAAGTGTCACATCAGGTACAATTACACAGATTAGTGAATTTGAACCAGGTGGCGGATATGCAACTACACCGACTGTAACATTTACTGATCCTAACGTAACTACACTAGCTGTAGTAGTTCCTAGAATAAGCCAAGGTGTGTTAGGTAGCCCAACTTGGGTTTCTAGAGGATTGGGATATAACACAACATCAACATCGGTAATTGTTTCAGGTAACGGCTATGCTGACACCTATCAAACTGGATTGACTGTTATTATCAATAACTTGACTAGATTACCTAGCCCAGGCGATAACTTAACTATTACCGGAGTAAGCCAAGTTTATAAAGTAACCAGTGCATATAGTGTTTACAATACAGTTGCTCCAAACTTACAGGCAAACGTAAGTGTCAGTCCGGCAATAACTACAAGTAATTCGACTGCAAACGGCACAACAATCAGTATTCGAAGTAAGTATAGTCAAGCACGGTTAACCAATCATGACTTCTTAAATATTGGTTACGGAGATCAATTGAACTCAAATTATCCAGGATATCCAACAGCTGGTTACGTGGCTCTTTCTCAAAATCAAACAGTTGAAGTCAACTATGGTCGTGTGTTCTTTACAAGTACTGACCAAGACGGTAACTTTAAAGTTGGTAACTTGTTTGGTGTACAACAAGCAACAGGTATTATTACCCTAAGTGCTAGTCAATTTGGTCTAAGTGGTTTAAGTAGTTTAAGTCTCGGCGGAATTAGTGTAGGTGGTTCGTCTACAGTAATTACACAATTTAGTTCAGATGCTACGTTTACAGCTAATAGTGATTCAATATTGCCGACACAAAAATCAATCAAACTTTACATAGCCCGTCGTTTAAGTCAAGGTGGTGCAAATACCTACACCGGAGATTTAATTGCAGGTTCAGTTAACGTTGGAAGTCCAAATTTATTATCATCAACAATTCCTAATGGAAATTCGGGATCTGTAATAAGAATGGGAGGAGTTAATCCTACTGGTCTAAATCCTACAACAACCAACAAAACGTATATTGCTGGTCCAGCAGGCAACAATCCCCCAACATTGCCAAATTTTGGTAGTTATGGCGGAGGCGGTGTAGACGGACAAATGGCAGCAATGGCTTGGTGGATGAGAAACATCTTCCACAAGTGATTAATTTAGAAAGAATCAAATAAGATAAATACTATCAGAGGAACATAAAAAATGGCAGAATTTAAACTAGGTAGAATTAAGTTTGTTTATCAAGGTGCATGGACTACAGGTACACAGTATGTTGTAGATGACGTGGTCACAGTTGGTGGTAAAACTTATATTTGTATCGTAAGTAATACAGCATCAGCACAGTTTGCAACAGACCTAACTTCAAGTTATTGGAGTGTTGTAGCCGACGGTAGTCGATGGACTGGAACTTGGACACCTTCTACATCTTACACAGTAGGAGATCAGGTACTATACGGTGGCATCGTGTATATCTGTTTAACATCACATACTTCTGCTACCTATGTAAGTCCTACATATCTAGGCCTTGAAAATGATCAAAGCAAGTGGCAAGTATTTGCTACTAGTTTTAACTGGTTAAGTTCTTGGACTGCAAGTACACGTTATAAAGTTCTTGACTTGGCAAGTTATAACGGATATACTTATGTTTGTAATACTGCTCACATTTCTGCAGCTACAAATACATTAGGTCTTGAAAATGATCAAAGCAAATGGGACATCTTCAATGCAGGTGTTGCTTATCAGGGTTTATGGAGTGGATCAAGTGTTCGTTATAAATTAAACGACATTGTTACCTACGGTGCTGATCTATGGATCTGTACCACCGCACATACTTCAACAGGTACAACATTAGATGCAACAAAGTTTAGTTTATTTGTTAACGGTTTTGAATTTAAAAATTCATGGAATGTAACAACTAATTATGTGTTAGGTGACATGGTTACCTATGGTGGATATACCTATACTGCTATTCAAAGTAACATAGGTCAAACACCTAGTACAGCTACATCATACTGGCAGCCATTTACAACAGGATTTAATTATCGTAGTAGTTGGAATAGTGCCAATAGTTATAGAACAGGTGATGTAGTTAGTTTAGGTGGATACACATATCTCGCTTTAGTAGATAATTCTGTTCAGACATTGGGTGCTATCAGCACAACAGTCTCAACCGATCTTACTCGTCCTAATCAAGTAGCATTGGCTAGCATTACTGTTACCGCAGCAACTGCAACAGGTGGAACAGCTACATTAACATATGCTACTCAATCAAATATTCCATTTGTAACAGGACAAACTATTGTTGTATCAGGCATGACGCCAGCCGGATTTAATGGAACATTTGTAGTTACCGGAACACCAAGCACTAGTCAAGTACAGTATGCATTAACTGGAAGTCTAACTGGTACTGTATTTGGTACAGTAGCAGGAACTACTAGTTTATTAGCAGTTGGATTACCGATTACATTCGGTACATCACTGGGAGGATTAGTATCAGGTACACAATATTATGTAAATACGATCCCTGATAGTACTCACTTTACTGTAACTGCAACACAAGGTAGTGGTACAGCTCTTCCATTGACCACAGCCGCAGGAATTTCAACAGGTACTACTAACCCAACTCCGCCATTTGCTACTTATTGGTCAAGATTAAATTCTGGAATTCGCTGGAATGATAATCAAAGAACATATAGTGCAGTAAGTGCTACTAATGTAAGTAGTGGTGGAAGTTCAGCAACATTTAACGTTACTGCCAAAGGTACAGTATATACTGCAACCGTGCAAGCTGGCGGAACTGGTTACGCTACTAGTGATACATTAAAGATTTTAGGTACAAGTTTAGGCGGTACAAGCCCAGCTAATGATTTGTCTATCACAGTTAGTACAGTAAACAGTGGTGCAATTACAGGTATTACTACCTCAGGTATTGAAACAACATGGGGAACAGGCAATACCTATGTTGCTGGTGATGCAGTGTTCTACGGAGCAAGTAGTTACATATGTGTGCTTGCTCACGTATCCGCTTCAGGAAACAATCCAGCAGCTGACACAACTGCAACTTATTGGAATTTATTAGCCTCAGGTACTGAGCAAGCAGTATTGACCACTACAGGTGACATGTTCTACTATGGTAATAGTGGCGCAACACGTTTACCAATTGGATCAAACGGTCAAATTCTACGTGTAAATAATTCACTACCTTCATGGCAGTACTATGGACAAATCAACAATATTGTTTATGTCTCAGCAAACACTGGAGTAGATACCCTAACAAACGGTCAAGGTACTACACTTGACACTCCTTGGAAGACTATTCGTTATGCTTGTTATCAAGTTGAAAACGGTTATCTATATCAAAATGCAGGCTCAGTATTAGCTATTAACAAACAGTTTGCATTGAAAGAAGTTAATAACTATGTTCAGAATCAATATAGTGTTAACGTAACTGGTACTAGTTCGACTACAATCACCGTAGGCGGCACAAATAATGCTGCGCAGACCACTACAGCAAATCTATATCAAGGTATGCCGATCAGCTTTACAACAAGCTCTGGAAATATTGTAGCTGGAACAACATACTATGTTTCCCAAGTATTGACAAGCACAACATTTAATATTGCTACTACATACGCAAATGCTGTAAACTCTAATCCTAGTTTGTTTACAGTAGGTACCGGTTCAACAAACGTAGGTACATATGTTTATGATAGTTCTAAAACAGAGCGTGACACTGGTTATACAATAGATGGTATTGTATTTGACCTAACTCATAGCGGCACATTAAAAACTACTCAAAATACTCAAGCATATTTTAATGCTGCAGGAACATCATATGCAACCGGTGTTAATACATACGACATTATACCGTTTGTAGCAGCTTTAAATTATCTAAAAAATACATTACTACCAGCAGTACTATCAAATACTGCACCGACTAATAACTATCAATCCTTAAATGGCATTAGTTCAGGTAGTCGTGCAATACAAAATACAACAAGTGTTACTACTGCAAACATAGAATCGTCAGCTCTTACTATCACTCAAAATTTAGTTACAATCCTTACAGGTACATTAAGTTTAGGTAATACTAGTCAGCTACTAACTGCAATT
>Ga0164296_1003388_pt1 | contig 15063 bp, 7 predicted proteins | sample GEODES057metaG_FD_113533 | JGI IMG/M metagenome (GOLD analysis project Ga0164296, IMG submission 113533) | Dystrophic lake water microbial communities from Trout Bog Lake, Wisconsin, USA - GEODES057 metaG | ecosystem: Environmental > Aquatic > Freshwater > Lake | place: USA: Trout Bog Lake... | reverse complement strand
TCTTTTCTGAAACTGGTCGTTTGTCCCATGAAACCTTTGATCGTAGTGGTATGGTCTTGACACAACATGGACGGCACAGGGTCAAATTTGGCAGAAAAAGTGAACAATGTGAAGTAGTCGGTATTCATGGGCACGTGCCGGAAATTGGTATTGTCAATGTTGGAATATTCATATTCAACGGGGTTGGTGACCAATGTAAAATCTTTAAAGGCAAAACACTTGGTAAAATCTATCTTTTGTTGGGCATTAGGGTCCATTGGGTCTCCGTCAAACGGAGTTTCGCAAATATCTACGCCTTCTGCTGCCAGTGCTATGTCGTAGGTATCAGTAGCAGAACACATGGCAAACATAAATCCGCCACCGGCCACAAAGTCACGTATCTTCTTGGCCACGGCCAATTTTAATTGCGATACTTTTTTAAAACCGTGTTTGCGGGCAATATCCTCAGCGGTTTTTTGGTCGTTTTGGTACCAAGTGGTATTGTGGAACCCAAACCAAAATTTGCCGTATTGTCCGGTAAAATCTTCATGGTGCAGGTGCAGCCAGTCGTATTTGTGCAGATCGTCATTTAAAACCTCGTCATCATACACTTTGTCGAAAGGGATCTCTGCATATGTGAGCACAAGCGTCACTGCGTCATCCCAGGGCTCTTTATTGGGTGGCGTATAAACGGCTATTTTGGGGGCTTTTTCAAGTTTTATCACATCGCCATTAAAATCAGGATTCGCAATATCGTTTAAAATGCCACCATATTGGGCATCACTCATGACCTTGTAGGTAACCCCCCTCAGCTTGCAAAGGCGTTCCATTTTATCGGAATGGTCCATCCCAAAGCTACCGCCTTCATAGTTGAGCAACCAGTCAACTGTACCCCCGTCTTTCAGCATTTGATAGGCAATGCCATAGGCTTTTAAGTGATTGGCCTGCCCTTCTGCATCCATAGGAATAAATATTTTGGTTGCCTGCGCCGAAGGAAGTATCCATAACAGTAATACAGCAAGCGATCTCAAAAAACGCATACAAATAATATAAGACTGTAAATTACAAAGGTTTCCCAACATAATTGTGTTAAAATGGATGGGTGTCTTGTAAGGAAGCGGGATAACAAACACTATCCCCGCAGGTTTCAACGCGGCAGTGCATCACTCTGCTTTAGGTCTGTATGAGAAAAATTATTACGAAAGTGCAGTGAGGTCTGATTCATCCGGAAAAACTCGATTTTGTTTTGCTTTTTTGTTTAATGTTTTCGGCTCGTAAAATTGTCCCTGCAAACGATTAATTTTGACCGCAGATGAGAGATAGGGTAATAGGCTTATTGTGCGCCGGTTTTGTAACAGCGGCCTGGCTGTCGTTGTGGCTGTTTACCGGCTGTGCGAACATTACCTCACCACCCGGAGGGAAAAAAGATACCATTGCTCCGGTTTTATTGTCGGTAGAACCTGCGAACAGGTCGCTTAACATCAAACCCAAGAAAATAGAAATGCGGTTTGATGAGTTTATTACGGTAAGTGATGCGAGCAAAGAAGTGCAGATATCGCCACTGCTTACTGTTGATCCGCAGGTGACGGGGCTGTATAAAAAAGTGACCATAAAATTGGCAGATACCCTGCTTGAAGATAATACAACCTACCGCATCAGTTTTGGTAAAAGCATTAAAGACCTGCACGAAGGCAACGTATTTAAGAACTATACTTACACGTTCAGCACCTGTAATTATTTTGATTCGCTGACGCTGAAAGGCAATGTACTGGTTGCCGCTACCGGCCTGCCCGATACGTCAGATGTGACTGTAGTGTTATATAATGTAACAGATATTGACTCCTGCATAGTGAGGCACAAGCCAAAATATGTAACGCATGCCGATAAAAGCGGGAATTTTACGTTTAAAGGGCTGCCACAGCGCACATTCAAAATATTTGCCATGCGGGAGACCAACGGCAACATGTTTTACGACGGCCCTCCGGAGCTGATCGCGTTCAATGACAGTATGGTAAGAACAGGCGACTCGGTACAGATACCCATAATAATGCGTTTGTTTCGGGAGCCGGACGATACCAGCATAAAAAAGGTGGATACTGTATCCGTAAAAAAGAATCTTAACAAGAAAAACGGGGACGAAGCATTTAAGTATGTGCTGAACGTAGATACTACCAGTCCCAAGAAAAGGACCTTTGATATCAATTATCCGGTGAAGTTGTTATTTAACAGAGTGCCTGTGATCAACAAAGCGCGTATCACTTTGAGTTACGACAGTGAGGGGGTAGCGGTGCCGGTTCAGGATTCTGTGATCATTGATACCACTAAGCCAATGATGGTTCAAATAACCACGAACTGGAAGCAAAATGTACTGTACACACTGAAACTACCCAAGAATTTTGCAAAGGATACATCAGGTGCAGAGGCACAACCGGGAAGGTATTCCTTCCGAACCTGGAAAGACGAAGACTACGGCAAGATCAACATTCATCTGCCCGGTAAGTATCGAGACTCCATATATCTGCTGCAGGTAACATGCGATAAGGATACTATTTACCAAAAGCCAGTAACAGATACCGTAATAATTTTGGCCCAATTGGCACCTGCTAAATATTCATTTCGTATTATTGTGGATAAGAATAAAAACGGTAAGTGGGATTCCGGAAATTTATTTGGCAAACTGCAACCCGAGTACGTTATTCCGTATAGAGATGTGCTGACACTGAAGGCCGGCTGGGAAAATGACATTGATTTTGAGGAGAAGCCACCTCCGGTGACCAACACTAAAACAGATAAAGACAAAAAACATTAATTGTTTATGATCATGACTAAAAAGCTACTGACAGGATTATTGTTGCTGGCAATAGGCGCGACCGCACAGGAGCGTATGACGCCGGAAATGTTGTGGAACCTGCACAGGGTAAGTGCCGATGGCATGAGCAGGGATGGTAAGTTCTTATACTACTCGTCCAAGACCATTGACTGGCATACCGAAAAAAGTACCATGCACCATTATCGCATCAGCATAGATGACGGCGCTAAACGCGAATGGACGACAGAGGCCGGTAAAACCATTACTCAGCGCTATGATGAAGCGTGGTATGCCACTTACGAAAACATTTTGTATAAAAGCAATGATAGTGGGGCCACCTGGACCGAGATATATACAGGCCTGCAGGATGCAGACAATGTGTGGGTGTCTCCGGATGGTAAGCATGTGGCTTTTTCAAAGGACGTGCTGGTAAAGCCTACATTAGGGACGGATATTTACAACGACCTGCCCAACACTACTGCCCGTGTGTATACCGATCTTAACGACCGTCATTGGGACACATGGGAAGACGGCCGTTATTCCCATATTTTTTTGGTGACGCTGGGTGATAACGATGCTACAGCCAAGGACGTAATGGAGGATGAACCTTTTGATTGTCCTCAAAAACCTTTTGGTGGAGCCGAAGACCTTGTATGGCAGCCGGATGGAAAAGGCTTTGTGTACGTATGTAAGAAAAAATACGGCAAAGAATATGCTACCAGCACCAATACCGACCTGTACTACTATGATGTGGCCGAAGGGAAAACTGAAAATTGGACAGAGGGCATGCTTGGATACGACCAGAATCCGGTATTCAGCCGAGACGGGAAATATATAGCATGGCTGAGTATGGCACAGGACGGCTATGAGGCCGACAAGAATGACATTTATGTAATGAGCATAAAGGACAAGAAATTTAAAGTGAACATCACCGGTAAATGGGATGGAACTGTTTCGGGCTTTGTGTGGGTAAATGACAACAGCAAGATATATTTCAATGCGCCTTCTGAGGGTACCGAACAACTGTTCAGCGCAACAGTGCCCGAATATGAGGGCCAAAAAAGCACCGTGACCAATATTACAAGAGGTAAGTATGACGTCAACGGGATAGTAGGCATGTCGGGTAGTGATGTGATCGTGACCCGTTGCGATATGAACCATGCAACAGAGATCTATAAAGTGAAGCCCAAGTATGGTGACATGGTGCAGTTGACGCATGAGAATGACCGCATTTATCAGGGCATACAAATGAGCAAGACCGAGTTGAGGCATGTAACAACTCAGGACGGCGCCAGTATGGGCGTTTGGGTGATCTATCCGCCGGATTTTGATCCCGCAAAAAAATATCCAACTTTGTTGTACTGTCAGGGCGGACCACAGAGTCAGGTATCTCAGTTTTACAGCTACCGCTGGAATTTTCAGTTGATGGCCGCTCAAGGATATATTGTAGTAGCCCCTAACCGCCGCGGACTACCGGGTTGGGGAGTGAAGTGGAATGAAGAAATATCGAAAGACTGGGGTGGGCTGGCCATGCAAGATTATCTGGCTGCCATTGATGATGTGAGCAAAGAAAGCTATGTGGACAAGAACAGGTTGGGTTGTGTAGGCGCCAGCTATGGAGGGTACAGTGTATTTATGCTGGCAGGGATGCACAATAATCGTTTCAAAACATTCATTGCTCACGACGGTCTTTTTGATCTGCGCAGTTGGTATGGCACTACCGAAGAAATTTGGTTTGCCAATTGGGATATCGGAGGTCCGTATTGGAAGAATCCTGCACCCATCAGCTACGAAAAATACAATCCTATAAATTTTGTAAATAAGTGGACTGCACCCATCATGATCGTGCAAGGCGGGTTAGACTACCGGGTGCCGGTAGAGCAGGGGTTAGAGGCATTTCAGGCGGCCAGGCTACATAACATCAAAGCCAAATTGCTGTATCTGCCTAACGAAAACCATTGGGTAATGCATGCGCAAAACGGGATAGCATGGCAACGCGAATTTTTTAAATGGCTCGATGAGACGCTGCATTAGAAAATAGCGGTCATTGCTAAATAATTCACCGATACCGAAGCGAACATAGGTCGCTAATTATGTTCGCTCCTTTTTTTTGTTCAGGATTGCCCGGGGGAATCGATTTCGGGTCATATCAAGCCGGTTTCCTCTAATAGAACAATAAGCTCTTGATCAGGCTATATATTCTCTCGCAAATAATAGCAAAACTCATAAAATGCGAGCCCTAATAATACAGAAGTTAGAACCTTCAAACGTTTATCATAATACGAAAAAATATTGTATTTGCAGATAACTTCATTCTGTCTATCTTTGTAGCTTTTGTAAGCAGGCGTTTCGCCTGTTGTATCATCTAAATTGTTATTTAACTTATGCGCAAAGGATTTACCCTTTTAGCAATTATATTGTTTGCCCTGTCAGCAGTAGTGAATGCCCAGTCCAGTAGCGGGACAGTGAAAGGTTTTGTGTATGATAAAAAGACCGGCGAGCCCATGATCTATATCAATGTGTTGGTGGTGGGCAAAGCGGCCGGCGCACAGACTGATGGAAACGGCTATTTCTCTATTTCATTGCCGCCCGGCAGTTATTCATTGCTCACCACAACTTTGGGATATGATTCTGTATTCACGTCGGTGACCATCACAAAAAATGAAGTAATTACCGAAAAAATATTGCTGAGCGAACGTGAAAAACAACTGAAAGAAGTAGAAGTTTCAAGTTCTAAAACAGCCAAGACCACCCATATCAACATGGGTTTGACAACAGTTACGCCGCACGAAATGAAATTACTGCCCAGCGCAGGTGGTGAGCCTGATCTGGCGCAGTACCTGCAGGTAATACCCGGGGTAGTGTTCACGGGCGATCAGGGAGGCCAACTGTATATCCGTGGCGGTTCTCCGGCACAGACAGGCATTTATTTGGATGGTGTAACGATCTACAATCCCTTCCACTCTATTGGTCTGTTTTCGGTGTTTGAGACCGAAGCGATCCGGAATTTTGACGTATATTCTGCTTGTTTTAATGCCGCATATGGCGATAGAACTTCAGCAGTCATCGATGTGCATTATAAGGATGGTAATAAGAACGACCTTTCGGGCATTGTTTCTGTCAGTCCTATTATGTCTCGCGTAATGTTGGAAGGTCCGCTTGTAAAGTCAAAGAAAAATAGTGGATCAGGCGTGTCTTTTCTGGTGACCGGTAAGAGCAGCTATCTCGACCAGACTTCAAAAAGTTTGTATGGCGGCCTGGATGAGACCTTCGCCCATGGCCTGCCTTATAAATTTACTGATCTTTATGGTAAGATTACGATAAGCGGGGACAATGGCAGCAAACTGAATTTATTTGCTTTTAGTTTTGATGATCAGGCTAAGTTATTGAATGATACCTCATTCCAGCCAATATTTAATTACCATTGGCAGAACTATGGTTTTGGCGCCAACTTCGTTGTTTCGCCTGCCAGTTCATCGGCGCTTATTGATGGTAAATTTGCTGCCTACAATTATAACATCAGTTTGGGAGATGTGAGCGTGCCCGGAGATACCATTCCGCGTAGTAGCTCTATTGGTGGTTTTGAGTCTGCGATCAACTTTACCTACTTCCTGCAAAACTACAGTCAAGTGAAGTATGGGGTGGAAGTAAGTGGCGTGCATACCGCCTTGAACTATTACACCATACCGGGCGTTACGACCACCGAGAATCGCCAAAGTACCATGGCAGCATTATACTTGTTGTACCGGTCGGTGTATAAAGAGAAGTTCATCATTGAGCCCAGTATTCGTGTTCAATATTATTCCGAGCTGAATAAAATATCGCCGGAACCCAGAATACGGGTGAAGTACAATATTACACCCAGTATTCGCCTGACAGGTGGTGCAGGTATCTATTCGCAAAATATAGTTAGTACCAAGTCTGATCAGGATATTGTGAACTTGTTTACCGGATTTTTGCTAAGTCCAGACCAGCAGATCACCAACTCTAATGGGCAGATCGTAAAGTCTAACCTGCAAAAGGCCTATCATGCGCTGGGCGGATTGGAAATAGATATTAAAGAAGTGGAGCTGGACATTGAGCCCTGGACCAAGTACTTTTCCCAGATCGATGAGCTGAACAGAAACAAATTACTCTCTACCGATCCGGATTTTGTGGCTGCAAGCGGTTTGGCCTGGGGAACTGATATGTCGGCCAAGTATGCTGTGGGCAGGTATTATCTTTGGTTAGCAATGGGGTATCAGGTAGTAAATTATACCAGCACAGGGCCCGATGGTAATCAGCAGACCTATCCGGCGCCTTTCGATACCCGTTTCAACGGAAATGCTTTGGTAGCGTACACCGCAGGGAAACATAAGGAGTGGGATCTTTCAACGAGGTTGAGTGTTCACGCACCATTTCCTTTTACTCAGACACAAGGATTTTATGAAAATCTGAATCTGGCTTCCAACGGCCTCGCTACTAATCCGTATCCGCAAAACGGTAATTTAGGTATACTGTATGCCAATCAGATCAATGGCGGTCGTTTATCCTGGTTCCAACGTTTGGACGTGTCTGCAAAAAGGGAGTTCAAATTAAAGGGCAGAACGCATCTTGACGCCACCTTTGCTGTGACCAATTTACTGAATCGCAACAATATATTCTATGTTGATCGGATCACGAATGTGCGCGTTTATCAGTTGCCATTGTTCCCAAGTGTGAACCTTACGTTGCATTTTTAGTGGCATTTCCCATATTGGTAGCATTGGGTTTGGATCGGAGATATTGTAAATTTTTTGCCAAAATTGAGCATTTACCCTGCAATAAGTTATAAACACACCCTTGTTCCTCCTATTTTTACAGTAACAATATTTAGGCTGCGCCGTTGGGCATGACCTTAATGTTGTTGTCTTATCGGATGGCTTATGGAATGGCAGTACTGCCCTCTTAGGCAAAAAATAGTTTACGAATGAAAGTATTCGTTACCGGAAATAAATATTGGTTGGGAATAGCAGCTTTGCTGTTGCTCTCCTTGGCGGGCAAGGCACAGGTGGCCTATCCTGACATGCCGGAAAACAGATTACTGATACTCGCTTCCGAACAGTATGCACAAGAGCACTTTGCGCAGGCCGCCCAGTCAGCTTATTTGTTTTTAGCCCGTGAGCAACGCGAGGTTCCCGTGACTGATGAAGCAGGTGTTGAAAAAGCAAAGTATTTTATTTGCATGGCAGGCATTAAAACAAATATGCCGAACTGTATAGATTCTGCCCAATATTTTTTAAAGCATACGCAAAGTCCTGCTTACAAACAGCGCGTCAATTTTGCCCTTGGACAGTATTACTTTCAGCAAAACCAATTTGCAAAAGCCATACAATATTATGAAGCTGCGGGTATTCAAAACCTCGGTAATCAGGAGATCGGTGATCAGAAGTTTGAGATGGCCTACTGTTATTTCAATAACAAGCAGTTTGATAAGGCAAAACCATTGTTTGCGGCTATCATAGCGATAAAAGACGGCAAGTATTACAAGGCAGGGAATTATTATTATGGTTTGCTGGCGTATAATGAGAATAACTATCGGGAAGCGCTGGAAAGCTTTGGTAAGATCATGGACGACAAGGACTACAAATTGGTGGTGCCTTATTATGTTGCCGAGATCTATTATTTTCAGGGCAATAAAGCAAAGGCCCTGGCTACCGCCAATAACGCCATCAATAGCAGCAGACAGAGCTACTACGATAATGAATTACACTTGCTTGCCGCCCAGTGCTATTTTGAGGAAGATAAATATGCTGATGCAAGGCCGCTGTTCCAATACTATTATGAGCATTCCAGAAAGATAAAAAAGGAAGACCTCTATAAAATGGCTTATTGCGATTATAGAGTGGAAGAATGGAACAGTGCGATCGAGAAATTCAAACAGTTGAATTCGGCACAAGACTCACTGGGTCAAACAGCGATGTATTTGTTGGGTGACTGTTATCTGAAAACGGGTAACAAGACTGGTGCACGCAACGCATTCGGTTACTGCGCACAAATGAACTTTAACAAAGGGCAGCAGGAAGCCTCAATGATATTGAATGCCAAGATCAGTTATGAAATGGGTTATGACGATGAGGCTATGCGGGAATTGAAACTGCTGCTGACAACATTCCCCGCATCTCGGTTCAAAGATGAGGCCAATACAATGATCTCTGATCTGATGATCAAAACCAATGATTTTTCAGGTGCGCTGGCGCGTCTGGAAACCGTGAACACGCGCGACCCTAACTATTGGCTGGCCTATCAGAAAGCAAACTTTGGTTATGCTATTCAGTTGTTCAGGAACGATAATATTGGTGGGGCGTACAATCATTTTTCGCTATCATTGAAGCACCCGGTAGATGATGACTATGAAAGCGCTGCCTATTTTTGGAAAGGGGAACTCAGCTTCAGAATGCAGAAGTATGCCGATGTGATCACTTATACGCAAAATTTTATCAGTCGGAAGGCCAATCCTGTTAATCTGTCCAGAATATCGCCCGCTGCTACCCTGCAGCATGCCTATCTGAATATGGGATATGCCGCTATGGAGACTAAAAATTATAGTTCGGCACAAAACTATTTTAATAAGGCGGAGCAGGCTCAGGGCAGTGACGAACGCGCCGGAAAAACTGCCTTGTTGCGCGAAGCAGATGCCCTGTATATGCAAAAGGGGTTTCAAAAAGCAATGGCGCTTTATGATAAAGTGGCGGTAAGTGATACGACTGATGCCGATTATGCCCATTATCAAAAAGCGGTGATACTGGGGTTGCTGGGCAAGACCAATGAAAAGATCAATTTGTTGCAATACATCGTTGATGAAAATCCACCTTCGCCCTATACTAATGAGGCGTTGTATGAGATGGCGCTGACCTATATTGAAGACGATAAGTTTAAACAGGCATTGCAGTGCCTTACTAAGATAGCATACGAAAGCGCCGACAAGCGCCTGGCACCTGGGGCTTTGATGAAGATGGGATTTGTATATCAGTCGCTCAATAAGCCCGATAGTGCAAGGGAATCGTATCGTCAGGTAGTAGCGCTGTATCCCGCATCGGATGAGCGGCCTGCGGCCATAGATGCCCTGCGGAGTATTTATATTCAGGCCGATGATCCAGCCGGTTTTGCAGCGTTTTTGAAAGATAACAATTTGCCATCCGATGGCAACAGTGTTATGGACTCAACTTATTATGCCGCCGCCGAGGGGATTTATGCATCGGGCAAGCTGGACGATGCCCAACAATCATTCAATAACTACTTGCAGAAGTTCCCTTCCGGAGTATTTGCCGTTAGGGCGCATTATTACAGGGCTACCTGTGCGTTGCATTTCAAGAGCTATGATAAAGCATTGGCCGATTATGATATAGTATTGAAAGGTCCGTGGAATGATTTTTCGGAGAATAGTGCGCTGAATGCCGGCAAAATATGTTTAGATCGGAGTGCTTATGACAGCGCCTATCGGTATTACAGTATGTTGCGTCAAAACGCCAACAATCCCAATACATTGGAGCCTACTTTTGAAGGATTGATGAAGAGTGGCTTTCACTTAGGTAAGATGGCGGATGCCGGTCATTTTGCCGATACGTTAATTAGCCTGCCCGGTTTGTCAACAGAGACCAGGAGCATAGCTGAACTATACAAGGCAAAGGCGCTACAGCAATTGCAGCAACGCGATAGCGCTTTGCTGCTGTACAGGGCATTGAGCACCGATATGAATGGTGATGTGGCGGCCGAGGCCCGCTATAGAATAGCGGAATGCATGTTGCAGGCAGATAGCGTAAAGGGTGCCGAGGACGCAGCCAATGAGGCGATAAAGGAGTCGCCCGGATATGACTACTGGATAGTGAAATCGTATTTGCTGTTGACTGACGTGTTGGTGAAGCAGAATGACCTGTTCAATGCCCGCGCTACTTTGCAAAGCATTATTGGCAATACCAAGATAGATGAACTTAAATCAGAAGCGGTAAAAAAATTGGAAGCGGTGAAAAAGCTGGAAAAAAAACAAAGCAAATTGTCTGATGAATAGGCGGCTAATGAAAATATCGGTGCCGGGCCTTTGGCTGTGTTGCATTTTAGCAACCCTGTCTGCTTTCGGGCAATCTGCCGGCGCTAATGATACCACCCTAAAGGGCTCGGTGATAGAGGTGATACAAGCCTACAAACCCAAGGTGAAACCTGCACCCAAGCCGTTGTATCTGCCACAATTGCCACCTGCCGATACGGCTCATCTGCCTGTGAAATATCAAGTGCCGCAACAAACCCTTTATTATTCCTACACATCAGAACCACTGCACCCGTTGGCGTTGGGCAAAGACACTGTTCTGATCCCTTATCCGGGATATGTAAAGGCGGGGATCAACTATAACTTGTCCACATTATACCTGGATGCCGGAATGGGTAGCCTGCATTTTACAGACAATGACGACGCGTCAGTGCATGTGCACCACATGTCGCAAGATGGCAGTATTAAGTATCAACAAACAGCGCTGAGTGGTATAGAGGCAGATGATAGAATGCATCTTAAAGACTACGATGTGCATACAGGGGTATATCTTGAGCGTAATCAGTATGATGATTACGGTTATGATCATAGCTTGTACGATATTGCTAAAGATTCGGTGCAACACACTTATTATTCGGCAAAGGTGGTAGCTGACCTTGCCAATAAGGTAAATGCAGGTACACAATGGTCATACGATCCCAAGGTGCAATTTTCTTATTTTGGCGACAACGCGAACGTCAACGCTAAAGAAACTTCTTTCAATTTGGACGCGCCCTTTTACTACAAGATCAATGCCAACCTTCAGGCTTTGGTGCGTATAAATGCCACGGCAGCCACTTTCAATTATGGCGGTGCAAACAAACAAGACGAAAGTTTTACCGAGTTGGAGCCCGGGATCAATTATCATAAGGGGCTGCTGGATGCGCATGCATGGTTGGGCTTTGGGTCGGGGCGTAGTACAGGTTATTTAATGCCCGATGTAGGTGTGGGTTACAATATGAAGGGTACGACCATGATGCTGACCGGCGGATTGCAAACCACCTATCAGGAAAATGATTTCGAACAATTGACCGCTCAGAATCCGTTCATATTTTCGGATTTTCAGGTACACCCGATGACAAAGACGCAGTTATATGTAGGGCTGTCGGGTACCAGTGGCGCTCATATATACTATCAGCTAAAGGCGGGTTGGTGGAGTTTCAATGACATGCCTACCTTCCTTAATGATACACTGGATCAGAAGCAATTCTATATATTGTACGATAATGTAACAGCTACGTCGCTGCAGGGATCTGTGCGGTATGTAATGAATAATACATGGTCGGCAGGTCTGGCTGCGGATCTGTATAAATATTTTGATGGCACCCGGCAATATGCATGGGGGCAGCCTTCGGCAAATGTAAAGGCTGATTTCAGGGTTCACCCGATACCGGCGCTTATTATATCTGCATACTTGTCGGAGGTGGCGGGCATTTATGCAATGAACATGAATAAAAGTGTGATCACCCAAAATGCCATTACAGATATTGGCGGATATGGAGAATACAGTTTTAAGTCAAACCTTTCTGTATTCTTGCAGCTCAATAATCTATTGAATAATAAATATACGTATTATTATGGATATGCTTCATATGGGGTGAATGCATATGCCGGAGTGCGATTAAAATTCTGATGTCAGCAACTGCTTCAGAAAAATAGGATATTGGAGTTCTAAAAAAGAAACTATTTTTATAGGGAATTACTTGAAATGGATATTGCTAAATACATAGGACAGTTTTTACTTAAAAATCAGTATTGTTATATACATGGTTTGGGTAATCTGGAATTGAAGAAACGCCCTGCATACACATCGGGAAAACAATTGGAAGCCGCACAATATGAAGTGGTCGTGACTCAAAGCGGTTCTATTGATGATTCCTTCGCCAACTTTATTGCAACCAACGAGCAGATCAGTATATCTAAAGCGGCCAATACGCTGCGCGATTTCAGTAATCAGGCACGTAAAGACCTGGCTGAAGGCAAGGAAGTGGAAATAGCCCATATTGGAAAGTATGTGCAAGAGGGTAATAAGATCCGTTTCATTACCGATGACAAATTCAGTTTTAAACCTGCCGGTATCCCGCTGCTCGAAAACAGCCGGCGCATTGAAGAGCAGAAAGCCAACCCACTCCCCAATATTCCAATGTACCCTGCGCCTAAAAAAGCAGACAGCATAAATTGGACCATGGTGACGCTGGTGGTCGTTATGCTGCTGATATTGGGTGGCGGTGGCTTTGGTGCCTATTACTACTTTGTATTGCAGAAAAAGGAACGGGTGGCTACAACTATGCCGGTAAAAGACACCATAAAAAAAGTGGTCGTTGCGCCGGTGGTGGACACCATGCACATTCATGATAGTTTGATGGCGGCAAAGGCTCATGATGACAGTGTAGCAGCTAATGTGGGGATACCTTATAAGTTTGTGATAGGCGAATATGCCAGTGAGGCGAAGGCTCAAAAACGCCTTACCCAGCTACTTACCGGTAAGAATGCTGCCGCTGTGCAAAAAGTGGATACCAACTTATTTCTGATGGTGACAACGGTGAATTGCAAGGCAATAGATACCACCCATTTCAAGGACTCGCTGATGATTTTCTTCGGCTATAAAAAGGTCCGGATCATTCCCTGACAAAGCGCTGCACATGCGGATACTGATGGTTTGTCTTGGCAATATCTGCCGTTCTCCGATAGCCGAGGGCGTGATGCGCAAAAAGGCATTGGAACATGGCCTTGATTGGTACATCGACTCGGCAGGCACAGAATCCTACCACATAGGGGAGCAGCCGCACCGGTCATCGCAGCGCATATGCATGCAGCACGGAATTGATATTTCCGAACAAAGAGCCCGAAAGCTGGTAGCAGACGATCTGGATACATTTGATATGGTGTATGCTATGGCTACAGATGTATATCGTGAAATAAATCAAATTGCCGGCAACAGATCACGCATGGAAAAAGTAATTTTGTTTCTTGATGAGTTGCATCCGGGTAATAAGGAGTCGGTACCGGATCCCTATTATGGCACGGAGAAAGACTACGCGATCGTTTATGATCTGGTAGACCGCACCTGTGATGCCATCATCCAAAAATATCAAAAGCAAGTAGTATGAGCAAACCAGCAATTCCGCAGGGCACGCGCGATTTTGGTCCCACAGTGGTGCGCAAACGCCAATATATAACCGGCACGCTCCGGCAAATATTTGAGCTGTATGGTTTTGAACCAATAGAAACGCCTGCTATGGAAAACCTTACAACGCTTACCGGCAAGTATGGCGAGGAGGGCGATCGGCTGATCTTTAAAATACTGAATAACGGGCTGCACGAAAAGCAGGATGCAGATAAAGCCAAACTGAATGCTGAATGGGAGAAAATGCTTGCTAAGCCCTATATCAGTCCGGTTGTTACAGAGCGGGCGCTGCGGTATGACCTTACAATACCTTTTGCACGCTTTGTGGTGATGAACCAAAATGAACTTTCTTTCCCCTTCAGGCGTTACCAGATGCAGCCGGTATGGCGCGCCGACAGACCGCAAAAGGGAAGGTACCGCGAGTTTTGGCAATGCGATGCCGATGTGGTGGGCAGTAACTCACTGGTGAATGAAGCTGAATTGTTATGCATTTACCGGGAAGCTTTTTATCAATTGGGCATACCGGTCATCATATATATCAACAGCCGAAAATTACTGACTGCATTGGCAGAATTGTGCGGACATCCTGAACTGCTTACCGATATCACCATTGCGCTGGATAAACTGGATAAAATAGGATGGGATGGTGTGGTCAGGGAATTGCAACAAAAAGGATTGCCGGAAACGGGAATTTTGCAAATAGAAAGACTCATCAACATTCAAGGCTCGAATGCTACAAAGATCGGGGAATATACAGAGCTGTTTAAGCACAGCGTAACGGGACTTGAAGGCGTGAATGAATTGGCGCAGGCATTGGTGTTTCACGAAAAAATGGCCAATAAGCAGTGGAACTCCGAAATAAGAGTGAACATCAGTTTGGCGCGCGGGCTCAATTACTATACCGGCGTCATTGCGGAAGTAGTGTGCAGCAGCGAGGCCGTAAAAATGGGGAGCATTGGCGGCGGTGGTCGTTATGACGACCTTACAGGTCTGTTTGGCTTAAAAGGACTGTCAGGCGTGGGTATTTCTTTTGGCATAGATCGCATTTACGATGTGATGGAGGAACTGAATCTTTTTCCCCGCACATTGGCTACAGGTGCACGTGTA
>Ga0164296_1003382_pt1 | contig 15068 bp, 24 predicted proteins | sample GEODES057metaG_FD_113533 | JGI IMG/M metagenome (GOLD analysis project Ga0164296, IMG submission 113533) | Dystrophic lake water microbial communities from Trout Bog Lake, Wisconsin, USA - GEODES057 metaG | ecosystem: Environmental > Aquatic > Freshwater > Lake | place: USA: Trout Bog Lake... | reverse complement strand
TAGAGATATTTCTCACTTGCCCGACTGTATTGAGTATTATTATTCTCAATTAGACGAGGCTAGGAAGGAAGTAAAGGTATATGGCAATCTTGAGAAAGCCAGTGCCGCACTTCCTGGCATCGTTGAACAACGTTTCAACCAGCTTCAAGAAATTGAGGCTGTGTTGGAATACCTAAATATTGAACTTAGACGTACTCGTAGCAAGGCGTTTAAGAAATATCTGGAAAATTACCAACGTGTGTTAAGTAGTCGAGACTGCGAAAAATACTGCGAGGGTGAACCAGACGTAGTTGATCTCGAAAAGATTGTAAACGAGTTTGCTTTATTGCGTAACCAATGGTTAGGTATTATTAAGGCAATTGATATTAAACAATGGCAACTGAGTAACATTATCAAGCTCAGAACTGCCGGAATGGAAGATGTGCATATCTAATGTTTATAGAAGATCTAATCACTCAGGCCAATTATCATATAATTTTTGGCAATAATTCTTTAACTCAATTTGAGATTAATTTTTTATCTTCAGTTTCCTCACATGTGATAAACGGTGATGGGCTAACTGAAAAACAGGCCGGACTTGCGTTACGTGTTTTGACAAAAATAGAAAAAGAATTAGAAATTAGTATTGGAAAAAAGAGCTGGGATTTAAATTTTCCACAGTATCGTAGACCCTTCCGACAATTATTTCAAAATAAAATTATTAAAGTTTTTCATAAGGGTGTTGATGCCAATCAAACTCCACATATTGCTGTGGCATTTGCATATGACGAAAAAATAATCAAAAAAATCAAAGATTTTAAATTAGAAAAAGTTCCATCACGGGCAGATTGGAATCACGAAACAAAAACTTGGAATTTTAGCCTTGTTGAAGAGTGCATTAGCTGGATTAATTCTAATTTAATTCCGCTTGGTTTCGAAGCCGATGACGAATTTAAACAATATGTGGCAGATATTGAAAATATTGAAGCTAACTTAGAAAATCTCATACCAATGTTGGTATTAGATGATGGAATTCCAAAATTAAAAAATACACATCCTAGTGTCCCTCAACCAAAAGACACTGATGTTGTAGGTGCGTTATATCATGCAAAGAAATATGGCATTTCTATCACAGATGAGAACATAGATACAATAATTAACGGTGAAAATTTCAATCTTATTACAAAAGCAGTCATGCTATGTCCCGAATTGCCAAACGTAATATGGATTGATCGAGCTAAACATCCGTTAGAATCATTTAACGAGGTTGTGGACCATGCAAAACCTCTACTGTTTGTAATCCCAGGTGGCTCTGAATACGAACATCTTTCTAGTTGGCACCAATTTTTGAAATCTAGAGGATTTTCTGACTCGGAAATGAGTGTTATGTTTCGATTACCTAACGAAGGCAAAGGTAACTTTAATATCTACGTTAAAGAAAACAATCTTAACAATGAAGTAACTGAAAATACTAAAGCGGTTTTTGTCAGTGTAAAAATTCCTAAGCCATTAGTGAAGACAAACCTAAAATTTAATGCTATAATTAACTTAGGCTACCATTTTAACACTCATTACACTATGGACACCATGTTGACTAGTAGCCACACATTAATTTTTTATACTGATACAGAACCAAAACAAAAGAAATCATGGCTACAGCAAAGGTAATCATTAAAGATGAAGTTAATGTTAAGATTGAAGGATTAGATCTTGACACAAGAAAGGATCTTGTCAAGAAATTCAAGTATTTTGACCAAAAAGCAAGGTATATGCCTGCCTACAGATTAGGTCGGTGGGATGGGTGTACTCCTTTCTTTGGGTTAGGTGGCACCACTTATGTGAGTTTGTTAGATAGAGTTCTTCCACTGCTTGAACAATGGAATTACTATATTGAAGTTGAAGACCTAAGAACCCCAATTTCACTGGAATTTCCCAAAGTTAGTGAAGATTTTTGGGGAGACGCAACATGGCCTAAAGGACATAGATTCGCTGGTGAAAAAATTAGATTGCGAGATGACCAGGTTGACGTTGTAAACAAATTTCTAGAGAATCCACAATGTATCCAAGAAATTGCCACTGGCTTTGGTAAGACGATTACCACCGCAACTTTGGCAAAAATTTGTGAAAAATATGGTCGAACAGTGACCATTGTTCCAAATAAAAGTTTAGTTGAACAAACTGAAGAAGATTTTATCAACTGTGGTTTAGACGTTGGCGTGTACTACGGCGACCGGAAAGACCTAGACAAAACGCACACAATCTGCACTTGGCAAAGTTTGAATATTTTAGACAAAAAAGGCAAAAATGCCGCCGAAAATGCCGAAATTTTGACAGTAGCAGAATTGCTTGATAACGTACAATGTGTCATGGTTGACGAAGTTCACATGGCTAAGGCAGAAGTATTAAAAAATCTATTAACCCGCAACTTAGCTAATACACCTATCCGTTGGGGACTTACAGGTACAGTACCAAAAGAGGATATTGACTTTGAAAATATCCGTGCAAGCCTGGGTGAAGTGGTTAATCATGTTAAAGCTCACGAGTTACAAGAAGCAGGAGTATTAAGTACATGCCACGTGAACATTATTCAAACTCAGGAATGGAAAGAATTTGGAAGTTATCCAGAGGAATTAAAATATCTGGTTACAGACGAAGATAGAATGACCTGGATTTCTACACTAATCAAAGGAATCGCCGCTACCGGAAACACACTAGTATTGGTTGATAGAATTGAATCAGGAAAATTTTTAACAAATGAATTACCCGACGCTGTCTTCATCAGCGGAGCAGTAAAAACCAAAGACAGAAAAGAAGAGTATGACGAAGTTAAAACAAGCGATAACAAGATTATTGTGGCGACTTACGGTGTGGCCGCTGTTGGTATTAATATCCCAAGGATTTTTAATATGGTTCTTCTTGAGCCCGGAAAGAGCTTTGTCCGCGTTATACAAAGTATTGGGCGAGGCATTAGGAAAGCCGACGACAAGGATTTCGTCCAAATCTGGGATTTGACAGCCAGTTCTAAATATGCAAAAAGACACTTAACAGAGCGCAAAAAATACTACAAAGAAGCCAAGTACCCATTTACAATTGAAAAGGTCAAATACTAATGCAAATACTAACCCTAGACGACGAGACATTTTATCTTAATGATCTCCCAAACGAAATAGACGAGGATATGCGTTATGCTGTTCTTGATAATAGCGACCCAAAAAATCCTGACTATTTTTATCTGCCATTAATATTTTTAGAGTCGTTTACTGGACCAGCCGCAGTATTAAAAATTGGTCCTTGGGAACTTACTATGCCACTCGATTGGTGTACTATTGTCGGTGATCCAACAGGACCCGATATGGAAGTACTGCCATTAACAAGTTTAAATGATCGAGGTTTTAGAACTTTTACATTCAATCCATTAAGCGGTTTTAAACCGGATTTTTACGACATTGATATTATTAATGTTTATCAAGACGTAAAGTGGTATTTTCCTAAAATGAAGGCGGGGCAACTTTTAGCAACACCTTTGCACCCTGGGAAGAACCCAACGTGCGCTTATTTTGTAAAAGAAGTTAGTCGCCAAAGTGAAATAGTAGATTATTCAGCGTGTTGGTAATATGGGCAATCTTAAACCAGGCGCAACGTATATCCATGAACGTGTAGACAATGTTGTCTACACTAGAGAATTTGGTGCTGATCCTAGTACCAGACAAGTAGCTGGTTGGGATTACAATAAAGACAATCCAAATTTTGATCCACGCACTCCAGACGGTAGACCATTTATTGATCAACTTAGAGAAGACAAGTTATGGGGAGAAATTAGACGTGAAGCAAGAACCAATCCTACTTTACAAGAAGCCTTAGAACGTGTTAAAATAATATATTACTTGAGCAAAGATAAAAATGGCACTTGATATCAAACGAGAACTTAACGCAGTAGATTTAAAAAATTACGATTTTTATGATAAACTAACGGACGAAGAAAAGAAAGAATTTAGTCCGTATGTTTTAATGCGTTATGTTGCAAACGTGCAAGGTGATCCAGATATACAAGCATGGTTCCTGGAAATGACAAATGAACTTGTAAACAAAAATCACTGGGATCTAAGCAAAAATCACAAGGCTCTATTGTGGAAATTATTTGCGGCATGTGGTGCTGGCGTAACTTGTTATCATCCGTATCTTAAAGCAAATACTAAAGAAAAAGCAGTTAAAATTGAAAAATTATTGGCAGAGTTACATCCTTCAATGAAAATGGATGAAATTAAAATGCTTGCTAAAATGATGACAAAAGCGGACAAAGAAGAACTCTTTGATCAAATGGGGTTCGATAAGAAACAAAGGAAAGAGTATGAATAATTTTTGGACAGTAGGAATAGATGCTGACGGAAGAGTGTTCTTAGAAAACGAAAGTAAACAGGATGTTAAACTATATCTTGAAGGAAAAGAATTTGATTCAGTAGAAGAAAAGGCATTGTTTGCTAGTAAATTAGCAAGATCAATCAACGGAACTCTTTGATGATGAAACTAGCTGAACAACCGTTCAATTGCGTTCACTGCGGTAAAAAATTCATGCAGGAAAAAACTTTGTATGCGCACATGTGTGAACCAAAACGTAGGTTTACTCAGCGTGATGAAAAACGTGTTCAGGCTGGATTTTTTGCTTTCAATAGATATTATAGATTAGTGCAAGGCGCTAAGAAAGACAAAACATACGATGAATTTTGTAAGAGTGCATACTATAACGCATTTGTTAAATTTGGTAGTTTTATCAACAACGTTAACCCTGTATATCCCGACAAATTTATAGACTATGTTATTAAATCTGGAGTAAAACTTGATCATTGGTGTAGGGATGAATTGTATGAAACTTATCTATATGAAATGATTAAAGTTGAACCAGTTGAAGCCGCAGTACAAAGATCATTAACAACAATGATGGAATGGGCTGATGAAAATAACGCAGTATGGAATCACTATTTTCTTTACGCAACTCAAAATAGAATTATTCAAAATATCAGAGATGGAAAAATTAGTCCTTGGGTTTTATTAAATTGCAAAACAGGACAAGAGTTGTTACAATCATTAAATGAAGAACAAGTTGAACTAATTAGTACTGCTATAGATTTTCCATTCTGGGTTAAGAAAATCAAAACATCTAAATCAGATACAGCAGTGGTTAAGGAAGTTTGTAAAGGAGCGGGAATAGAATGACAGATGAAAAATTAGAAAAGTTCTTGCACACCCATCAAATTAAAGTTTTAAACGATCAAAAGAAATATCAAAGATATAATAGGATTCCTACATACTTTGATGTAGCAAAAGATTACAATGCTGTCGCAATAGAAACTTTTCTTAGAACTGAAAAGTTATATACTGTAGAAATTCCAGAAAGCGAATTACATCGCCTGGCAGAATTTGAACACGATGTTTTTAAACATATGGTTAGTTCTGGAACCATGGATATATTCAATATGCTTATAGATCAAAAAGAAGAAGAAAAAGCATTACGAAAAGAATTTCCGGCTGTACAAAAAGCCTACGAACATTATAGTTTAATGTTAAAACTAGCAAAGGCTGGCCGTGCCTGATATTGATATAGACTTCGCAGATAGAAATAAGGTACTTGATATTATCAAGCACGTACCCGCAAGTCTTGACGGTAAAGACAAACATAAGACTGGTGTGTACTGTCACGAAATTCCAGTAAACCCATTAACAGGGTTTGCAAGTATTCCTTATGACGAAGCAGAAGAGCGCGGCTATTTTAAAATAGACTTTCTTAACGTCAGTATGTACGAAAAGATCACTAGCGAAAAAGAATTGATTAGATTATTAGCAGTTGAACCATTGTGGGATTTGTTGACACAAAAAGAATTTTGTGATTTAATATTTCATGTAAATGGTTATCACAATTTAATTGCTAGGTTAAAACCTAAAAGCATTGAAGAACTAGCTATGTTCTTAGCCTTGTTGAGACCGGGGAAGAAGCATCTCGTCCCAGTAGTTGATGAAAAAGGATTCGAGGCAATCAAGGATGAAATCTGGGTTAAAACAGAAGACACCTACAGTTTTAAGAAAAGTCATGCTATTGCGTATGCACATGCGATTGTAGTACAAATGAATAAAATTTGTGAAGATGTTTCTATAGCTTTTTCTTAGGATTACGAACTAGCTGTATCGATTTACGTTTAATTCTGCGTTCAGCAATTTCACTTAAATTCACGCTTGGTCCAAATACTAGAGTAACATCTTTACTGTTAAATGTCTTAATATACGGGCGATACAAAGACATTTCTAATTTTAAAAAAATGTTAATTGGGATTTTTCTGTTACTTTCCCACCACCAAATATCGCCTAATTCTAAGAATTTTTGTTTTTCTACTTCAGAACGGATAATACTGTAGTCGTAGATACTTGTGACGTTATTGTCTAGGTTTAAAATAATCCCAATATACTCGTCATCGTTGCATTTGATACAACTAATAAATGGAAAATTTTGTTGAAAATTAAGGTCTTTGCTGTTGGACATTATTCCTAATAAATATCTATATGATTAAATTACCAGTCTATTTATATACCAACATTCTTACAGTAACACTAGATCTGGACGAAAACAGAGGAGTGAACAACGTCATGTATCAAAGAAACGTAACAGTACAAAAGGGCTTAAAGAACGATATTCAAATTCAGTTCAAGAACAGTGATCAAAAACCTGTGCCCGTTAACAACATGACATTTGTTTTCAATATGTTTGACGCAACCAGCAACAGAACTTTGTTAAGCAAGAATTTACAAATTATCGACGACGGTGTAACAACCAGCACTCGAGGACTGGCTTTACTTTCTATCACTGAAAGCGATACACTAGATTTAAACACATCATTTTACAATTATAGTGTCACTGCACTAGACTCTGATAACTCTTACATCCCGGCGTACACTAATACCTATTACGGTATTTCTGGTAGTTTAGAAGTTCGTAACGATGTTCGTCCAGTATTAACTCCTACTACAGTAATTGATAGTTGGTGGGTTTATAAAAATACAGATCCAAATGCTTTGTACTATGATTTTTACAGCGGAAGCTATCCCGGCAACGCTAGTTTCAAAAGTAACGAAGCATTGCATTCTGCCGCAATTTATATGACCAATTTTACTGGTAAAGTTGTAGTACAAGGTACTTTGGCAAACAGTCCGGCAGGCCCTGGTTCAGCTGACAGAACATTTTCTAGTATAAGAGATATCCAAAGTACCAGCGGGCAAGAGCAGTTTGCCAGTTTAAGTGAATTAGACTACGTGAATTTTACCGGAGTTGATTATGTTAACTGGAGCGGAAATTGGACATACGTTCAAATAAAATGGACTCCACAAAGCAAAACAGTAAACGGCGTACTGAGTAATTTCTTTCCAAGCGACATACCATCTAACCCTACCTACGGTCAGGGCAAACCATACTATCCACTCGGATCTGTTGACAAAGTCCTATACAGAAGCTAAAATAGTAGCATGAATCTGATTCAAGCTACAGTAACAGCGGCCTTACCACCTACAAAAAAGAATACCCCTAGCGGCTGGATTTCTTTTAATGCTGTCTGCTGTCATCATAAAGGCGAAAATCGAGATAAGAAAAAACGTGGTGGGGTACTAATGAGTCCTGATGGATTTCAGTACCATTGTTTTAACTGTAACTTTAAAGCCGGTTGGCAACCAGGTAAACTACTCAGCAAAAACACAAAAGATTTATTGCGTTGGTTGGGTGTGTCTGAGGACGAGATTAATAAATGTGGGATTGAAGCACTTAAAAACAAAGAAGAAATCACTCAAGCACAAATTCCTAAAGAATATGTCATCGAGGCAAGAAGTTTGCCTGAAAAATCAAGAAGTTTTGAAGAATGGCTTGAGCTTAATCACGAGCATATCGATTTTCTCGAAGCTGTGAAATATGTTCTAGATAGAAAATTTGAACTTGATTGGTACGACTGGCATTGGACTCCTCTTAAAGGTTATAGAGATCGAGTAATCATCCCATTTTACCTCGAAGGCAAGGTTGTTGGGTATACTGCTAGAAAAATTACTCCGGGCAATCCCAAGTACCTAACACATGTTAGTCCAGGATACGTATTCAATATTGACGCACAAACCTTTGATAGAAAATATGTGATTGTAGTTGAAGGTCAATTTGATGCTATTGCTGTAGATGGGGTGGCAATAGGTCATAACGACCCAAATTCTTCACAAATTATGCGTATCAACGCATTAGGTAAGGAAGTAATCGTAGTCCCAGACAATGACAAACCAGGTGCAAAATTAATCAATGCCGCAATAGCAAATGACTGGTCAGTGAGTTTACCTGACTGGGGTGAGGATGTAAAAGACGTTGCCGATGCTGTAAAGAAATTTGGCAGAAATTTCACACTTTTCACAATTTTGAAGCACCAAGAGAAGAATAAGATAAAAATACAACTACTTAAGAAAAAACTAGAAAACAAAAATGACAGATAATATTCCAAACTACAACTACGACGTTCAAAAACTTTACATCGAAATGTTTATGAGCGATGCTGAGACATATTTTCGGTGTAACAACATATTTGAACCTGAAAATTTTGACAGAAAATTGCAAGATGTAGCGGCGTTTATTAAGAAGTATGTAGATGACTATAAGGTAATGCCGGAGCCACAGATTGTCAACGCAAGTTGCGGAATTGACTTAAATCCAGCGGCCTTACCTAAGGAAAACTATTCCTGGCTGATGGCAGAATTTGAACAATTTTCACGTCATAAGTCGCTTGAAAGGGCAATTTTGCAATCAGCAGATTTGCTTGAAAAAGGCGATTACTTACCAGTTGAAAAATTAATCAAAGACGCAATTCAAATCAGTTTGCAAAAGGATATGGGTACAGATTATTTTGAAGACCCGAGAGCACGTCTTGAAGGATTAAAGAACACAAACGGTCAGGTTAGTACGGGATGGCCTAGTTTAGACAAGAAATTGTATGGCGGATTTAATCGAGGTGAATTGAACATTTGGTGTGCGGCATCGGGTGGGGGTAAATCTTTATTCTTGGCAAACCAAGGTTGTAACTGGGCAATGGCAGGTTTAAATGTTTTATATCTAACATTTGAATTAGCTGAAAATTTGGTGGCCATGCGTATGGATAGTATGATGACCGATGTTCCGACTCGTGAAATTTTTAAGAACCTTGAGGACGTTGAACTTAAGGTTAAGATGCTGGGCAAACGAGCAGGCAGTATTCAAATCAAGTATATGCCATCGGGCAAAAACGCAAATGACATTCGCAGTTATTTGAAAGAATATCAAGTGAAAAAAGGCTATGGTCCAGACGTAATTTTAATTGACTACTTAGACCTAATGATGCCATTAAGCGTTAAGGTAAGTCCAAGTGATCTGTTTGTTAAAGACAAATATGTGTCAGAAGAGTTGCGTAACCTAGCAATGGAAACACAATCAATCTTTGTAACTGCGTCACAGTTGAATCGTTCAGCAGTTGAAGAAATTGAATTTGATCATAGTCATATTTCAGGAGGCTTGTCAAAGATTCAAACAGCTGATAACGTGATTGGTATTTTTACAAGTCGTGCTATGAAGGAACGCGGACGCTATCAAATCCAGTTTATGAAGACACGTAACAGTTCTGGGGTAGGGCAAAAGATTGACTTAGAGTTTGATGTTGATACCCTACGCATTAGGGATCTATTAGAAGAAGATGAACAAAGTTTTAATCCAGTTAAATCTAGTGGAAGTAACATTGTAGCAAACTTGAAAAAGACATCTACTGTGTTAGATAAGATAGATAAAGAAACTGGAGAAATTAGAGACCCTAATGAAGGAATTACAGTTAAACAATTAACTAGTAAACCTGCTAAGAGCGCAATTATGGATATAATTGGGAATTTGAATTCAGAAAAAGATTAAAATAGTTCAGCTATTTTATTGGTAACACAAGCATCAATAGCACGTTGCCATTGCTCATCCCCACCACCTGTTAATACTAACTCAGTTGTTGCCGCACAGGTTAACCATTGATGGTCGGGAGTCCATGGTGCAATTCCACTTTGTTCTCCGTCTAGCTGTCCTGCACTCCATACCGCTAGTCCTACCCCTGCTCGCCAAATTTTTGGTCCTTGATCTTCAGCTAGCGCGGCCAATACACTCATTTCTCCTGTAATACCGATATCGGGTGTAATCTGTATAGTTGAGGGAGCAAACCAATCCATTGAATGAATTACGTGTACACGGGTTTGTTCAACAGGTCCTCCTAGATATACTGGGTAAGGTCTACCATGACGTTTCCATTCAGCGAGATCAAATTCAACACCGGCCGCGGCCATAATGTTTTCCATTTTTATTGCATGCGATTCTTTATTACATACAACACCCCATGCTCCGGCTGGACCGTGCTGGGCAATAAGCACCACTGATTTTTGAAAGTGGCCATTTGTACTTTTAGGTTGTGCAACTAGTATGTTGCCTGCTAGAGATTTTATTCCTGTCATACCGGTATTTACTCAATAAATACAGTATAATGCAAATCTTTGAATTTAAACCACCTATAAAAATACATACAGAACTTAACCCTAAATTGTGGAAAGGCGAGGATCTACGTCTCGAAGTTAATCGTGCCCTTATGCGAATCGCAGGGGAATTTTACAAATTTTTAGATATACGTGCGCACGTCAAAGATGTGTTAATCACCGGCTCTCAAGTAAATTTTAATTATGGGCCAGAATCAGATTTAGATCTGCACCTAGTGATAGATTTTTCAGAAGTAGAATGCGAAATTGGCGCTCGTGAATTGTTTGACACTAAACGTAAACTCTGGAAGGAAGAGCACAACATTACAGTACATGGTGTCGAAGTTGAGTGCTATGTTGAAGATGTTAACGACAAAACAGTATCATCAACTTACTCATTAACTAGAAGCAAATGGTTGGTTAAACCAGAACGTCAAGAAATTCGTTATGATATTAACAAAGTTAAAAAAATTACCCGACATTGGGAAGAAGTTATTGATCGTGCAATCGCTACAAAAAGTTTAAAAAAATGCGAGCATGTAAGAAAAGAATTAAAGCAATTCCGCCAGGACAGCCTAAATCAAGACGGTGAACTAGGACTGGGTAATTTGGCATTCAAAGCACTACGCAACTCAGAATACATTGGTAAACTTATGGCCGCTATACGTGCCTACGATGATCAACGTTTGAGCATTTAATTTAGAATTCCTGTAAACTTAATTGAGGTCTACAGCGTTATAGTAGTATACACCCCAGGGAGGTTTGTATGCTGATGAGGACCAGGAATGAAAAGATTTTTGACTTGGACAACTGTGGCAGTTATGCTGATAAGCACCCAAAATACGATGGCGCTTGGAGTAGTCTCTGCACATGCGGTAGTCCGTGGTGCGATACAAAACGCACCTACCCATGTAGTTACTACGAAGGTAAAAAGAAAGATCCGCCTAAAAAGTAGGCTATTGGTATCCAATCGTCCATTTAATCCAGAAAATGAAATAATCGTCGACGACAGTATTACCCTAGCTAGAAATCGTAATAAAATAGGGCTAGCTGTTGAACAAGAAAAACCATTATCGGATCATGTAAAGATTAGACTACTAATTGCCCGGTTACGAGCATTAGAAGCGTACAAGGTAAAATGGGGTTGACTAACTCCATATAATCTAATATAATTTAAATAGTTAGACAAGGAGATTTATATGAAAAAGCTCATAGCACTATTAATAGCAGGACTAGCTTTAGGTTTAACCCTAAATGCCGATGCCGCTACTAAGAAAAAAGAAGTGGTAAAAAAGACTCACCCCGCTTACAAGCATACCAAAGCAGACAAGAAAAAAGTACCTGCTAAAGACACTAGTCCAATGCCTCATCCAGATGGCGGACCAGCTAAGAAGTAAGTATACCCCTGATATCAAACCACAAAAAAAGACGTCTATACGACGTCTTTTTTGCTGAAAACTGAACCGTTTTGAATCGGTTTTTGGGGTTTTTGAACCTATTAATTTCCTGGTACTAGTACGCTATTAACCTGAGGATTAACGATGTCTTCTTGTGCCAATTGTTGAGTTAACAAATCGGTTAGACGTGTTATTTCGACTTCGCCTACGCTGGTTTCTACCCAATTCAATAACTCTGCTTTGGTGAGATTTTCAGCAATGATAGGAGCGCCCCGAGTATAACTGTACTGTGGTACGCGATGCCCCTGCTGATCTTCGGCCCATATAACAAAATGTGCGCCTATAATACAGCCTTCATTGTTAGCATCTAATTTGGTAACGTCCCAAGTGATTGTGTGGTTTGACATAATAATATCCTCTTCCTATATTTAGTTAAATACTGGATGTTCCAAAAGACCCTACTTACTCCCCTAACCGATCTCAACACACTGGTAATCTTGTCCGACCCATTTGAATTTTCAGTAGCGTGGGCTGAATCAGAATGGAACATAAGTCTAGATCCCAATCATATGCCGCTGGGCCCACGTGGTCGCATCATACCCGGTGCCGCACAAATGTCCGCACTGATCAGCAGTTACGGCGAACTGGTAGATGCTTCACAGATGGGTCGTATAGTAGAACTTACCACGGACCGTACTCAGTGGCTGACCAATGCTGTACTTGACAGCGTCTATCAAATCAAGTATACTGTGACTGTTAACGAACCTGCGTTAGGTTGCCGAAATATACATTGGTTAGGTGAAATGATTGACTCCAATCACACCGCTATCTGCTCATATCGTCGCTGTCAACGTTGGTACACTCGTTAAATAAAGTACCAACTTAATTGAGAGGACAGCAATGGAATTACGCCCACTAGGCCCTTATACACCCGCACCTTGGCGTCCGGGTGAAAAACCTTCATTTAGCCAAACATGGACTTTTGGCGACATCATATATTCAATGATCCCTATCCGCTTGCTAGGCGGTGGCGACTTTTATCTTAGACTAGAAAACCTAGACCACTTGTGCAAAACCGTTATAGGATGGCCCAATGGTGGTTCGCATAGCGGACGTATGACCAAACGGGACTTTGATTTACTAGCACCCCTAATTGAAGCCCAACCCTATATTACCAAATGGGCTCCCTATAACGGCGAAGCCATTACGCATCCCCTGGACAACATCTGCTGTTGGTTTTATGGCAATGTAATGGATCACGGGCACTATGGCCGTATCTATGCCAAGGCCGTGGGACTGGATCCAGATCAATGGGAACCACACATCACAGCTCCCTGGTTAACCAATGTCAAACCACGCGATCTAGGCACCCGCAAGATCGTAGTCAGCAAGACCGACAGATATGGCAACGGACAGGTAGCAGAAGTTTGGCGCAGATTTCAAGCCGAGCAGTGGAATGACCGTGCTTATTTTGTAGGCACCGATGAAGAGCACCAAAACTTTGAACAGGATTTCCAGCTCAAGATTCCACACTATCGAACAGCCGATCTGTTAGAGCTTGCAGAAGTAATCCAGGGCAGTGAACTTTACATAGCCAACCAATCAGTAGGCATGGCTATCGCACAGGGTTTGGGTGTTAATTTTTGGTGTGATCACCGCAAGGACAACTGCACACTAGATGGTTGTGAAACTTACTTCCGCAGACCCAATGGCTTCTACTTCTAGTCAATTCCAGCAGTTGATAGCAGATAGATACTTGATCTCAGGCGCAAACACCTGGGACAAGTTGACCATGACTTGGCGGGACGAACAAGGGCGAGAGCAGGTGCGCTATGATAGTCTAGAGCGACTGCAGGATTTTATCAGCAGAGATTTGGTAAAAAATCCGGTGGTTCCTTCCAACCCCACTCGCGAAGCGTAGCAAAAAAATTTTCGGAGCGGTCAACGCCAGGCGCCTTTCAGGCTCGCAACCCCGCCACAGGAGTGTCGGACTTGCTCTTAGCTAGCTACCCCAACGTAAGAGAAATAGGGTGCGATCAGGAGCACGACGGAAAGCCAAACAGCAATAGCCGGGACGTAGCCCCCAACCCGCATTATGATAGGCCCAATGACTCCAATGTGCGCCCACATGCTGACTCAGCCAATCTTCTAGTATGCCGATACTGTCAATCCAGTCTATTTGCCGCTCGCTGGACAAACAGGGCCACGGCGCCGAAGCTATGTGCTCAAATGGATGTAGATCCGGCAAGTACATCTGTCTAGGTAGATATAATGATGTGCCCATACAGATATTTAAACAGGTGAAAAAAATTCCGCCAAATATCACCAATTATTACAGGAATATTAAACCCCGAAATAAGTATTTTTGCGACTGGTTCGCGATGAAGGAGACAGTATGGAACAACAGGTAATGCAACATTACAAGCGCCAGAAGAAACTCTGTCATATGGAGAATCCTCCTAACCTACAGTGACTTGATCATTGTTAAACTACTATACGGGACATGCCCGCAACTTTAAGCTCTATTCGTAGGGCTTTTCTTTTGACAGTCCAGTGGCTAGATCTAATGTTTCATCTACTGGAGGACATGAACTAGCCCAGCGTAGAGCAAACTCTGTATACGCAGGTGATTGAGGATCTATCCAAAAGCGTGTGCGATTGATGTGCAGTTCAAACTCTAGTTGATGCTGTTTGATAAAGCCTAATACTGAAGCTAGATTAGGATCTGTTGTGAGTATGTAGTATTGACGCATGAGAATATTTACAGCTATAAATATCGGATGTTATACATTTTAGGACTTGTAGTTTTTTGGTTGGTTTACGGTGCTTTAACTCGTAACACAACACCACCACCCGCGCCTATGACTGAACAGCAGTTAATGGATGAAGGAATGACACGAGCAGAAGCTCGAAAAGAACTAAAAGCACAGCGTAACGAACAACGTATACACAGTCAAACAAATAGCCAAGCTATACGCACAGCTAATCAAATCAGCAGAACAGTTAACCAATACTTTAAAAAACGCAAGTGAGACCGGCTTACAGCCAGTAAAAAATTTTCTGCGCAAATTTTTTTGAACCCCAAAATCGAGGGCACCGACCTATACTAGCCCGTAAAAATAGTGTGCGCAAAAAATAAGAGACCATGAGAACCGT
>Ga0164296_1003379_pt1 | contig 15070 bp, 9 predicted proteins | sample GEODES057metaG_FD_113533 | JGI IMG/M metagenome (GOLD analysis project Ga0164296, IMG submission 113533) | Dystrophic lake water microbial communities from Trout Bog Lake, Wisconsin, USA - GEODES057 metaG | ecosystem: Environmental > Aquatic > Freshwater > Lake | place: USA: Trout Bog Lake... | reverse complement strand
TGACTGGAGATTATAGCCAGAATATGTTGGAGTAACAGTCAATTTCCCTTTGGCTTTACCCTGAAAAAGATGCGTCGATCCGACCCCGATATCGAGGCTGCCGTCTTTCGCGAAAATGGTCACAGCAGTGTCGGCCACGCGCACAATGCCGAGATTCACACGTTCGGCTGACAGGCGAATGTCGAGATCTTGATGCAGCGCGAGGCTCTCAGGCAGCTTCTCCAACTTCCATCCAGAGCTGTCTTTCGCTTTTGGCCAGAGTGGGGTGAGCCAGCCAGTCAAGTCCATGTCACCGGCTGAGAGGGTTCCACCAATGAGCGGGCGCTTGCCTCCAACATCAACGGTGAGACTTCCGTTCATCGCAACAGGCCCGAGCCGGATTTGAGCGGGCGCTAAACTAAGCGCACTATGCGTGATGTGGGCAGTGCCGTCGAGCGTCAAGGGCGGGGCAGAGGCTCCACTCGGTTGGCCACCGACCCAGGTGATGACATGGTCGAGGTCGTCAATCGTGCTTGAAAATCCGCCGTCGATACTCACGGGTTGGGAATCGTTGAGTGTCCCTTTCACCGATAAATTGGACTTTCCCAAAGCGAGGTGAAGCGACACCGGCCTTGCTCTTGGCTCTCCGCCACTTGTCCATGTCCCGAGACTGAAATCGGCCGAAAAGTCGCGACCGCGCCATTGGCCGGATGTCGATCCATGCGCAGATCCGTCTGAAGCGGTCGTAAGAGTGCCATTGAGTGCCAAGGGGCCATCCAATGGTGCAACCGGGTCCGTGAATGTCACTGACCCTCCGGATATCCGAAATTCTGAGATGGCGTCAGTGACCGGTGCGCTGCGTGCAAGACCAAGGCGGAGGCCGAGCGTCAGAGCCTTTTCGTTAAATTCAGTAAAATCCGCCGGCACACGTTCGCGCGGAAGCGAGATTTGAGGCTCGTCTAGGCCAATCGCGACGGGGGTTGCCGTGGCATGAACCAAAGGGGCCAAAGCGAGGTCAAAGATGATCCGGGTCGCGCGGACAGAGAGCCCCGATTCAAGATCAATTGCGACATTGTTGATCGACAAAGCGGGCCGAGGAAGAACATGAAAGGTGATATCGCCAGAAAGCGATGACATAGGACCGAATTCGCGACCGATGGTAGCCTCGATGAGTGCCTTGCTCGCGCGCTGATGGGTTGGGATTTCAATGAATCCAAGGGCAATGACCGCCGCAACAGCAAGGCAGAGCGCGGTGAGCCTTGCGATCACGCGGCGTTTGTGCCCCCGTTGCTTTTGGATTGGCGACATGTTTCTGAAACCTCTCTGGTCTAGTTATACAGCGACTTTGCCAAGGTCAAAAGGCGCCGCTTGACCTGCCTTTGTTGAATCTGAGGAAGAAAGCTATGACAGTGTCTCAACTGCCGCTCTGGACTCCAAATCGCGATTTTGTCGCGCAGTCCGAAATGATGCGCTTCATGGCTTTTTTCAATGCTCGCGAAAAGACAGATTGCCGGAGCTTTCAGGCCCTGCATCAGGCCTCTATCGATAACCGACAGGATTTTTGGTCGGCAATTTGGGATTATTGTGGCGTTATCGGACACAAAGGCGAGGTGGTTCTCGGCGTTGATACAATGCCCGGAGCCCAGTTTTTCCCTGACGCACGGTTGAATTTTGCCGAAAATCTGTTGCGCTATCGTGGCAGCGCGGATGCAATTGTTTTTCGGGCCGAGGACCGCGTCGAGCGGCGTCTCAGTCGTGACGCGCTTTACGATATGGTGTCTCGGGCGAGGCAATGGCTCGACCAGAACGGGATTAAGGCTGGCGACCGGGTTGCCGCGATCCTTCCCAACATGCCGGAATCGATTGCCTTTATGCTTGCCGCTGCGTCGGTTGGGGCGATTTGGTCGTCTTGTTCGCCAGATTTTGGCGCAGCTGGCATTCTGGATCGGTTTGGTCAGATTGAGCCGTCAGTGCTGATAGCCTGTGACGGCTATAACTATAATGGCAAGGTCCAACCCTTGACGGAACGGCTGCAAGAGATTGTTGAGCGTCTCCCAACCGTGAAGGCTGTCGCGATTGTGCATCTTCTCGGCGATGCTGCGGCATGTGCCGCTGCCGTGCCGCATGCGGTTGAGTGGGATGCACTGAATTTCCCACAGCGGGCGATCGATTTTATCCAACTTCCCTTCAACCATCCGCTGTTTATTTTGTTTTCATCAGGCACAACTGGCGTCCCAAAATGCATCGTCCACGGTGCCGGTGGCACATTGGTCCAGCATCTCAAAGAGCACCGACTGCATTGCGGGATCGGTGAGGGGGATCGGGTTTTCTATTTCACGACTTTGGGCTGGATGATGTGGAACTGGCTTGCTTCGGCCCTCGCGAGTGGTGCCTGTCTCATTCTTTATGACGGCTCACCCTTCGCGCCGAACCCGAATGTTCTGTTTGACTATGCCGCGAAGGAAAAGATCACATTCTTCGGCACATCCGCGAAATATCTCGATTCCTGCCGCAAGGAAGGGTTGGAACCCAAAGTAACGCATGATTTGACGGACCTTCGAACCATTGCATCAACGGGGTCGCCTTTGGCATCGGAGAGTTTCGAATGGGTGTATTCAGCCATAAGGTCGGACGTGCATTTGGCCTCGATCTCAGGCGGGACGGATATTGTTTCGTGTTTTGTGCTGGGTGATCCCACATCGCCAGTTTATGCCGGCGAAATTCAAGCGCCCGGTCTCGGTATGGCGGTGGATGTTTTCGATGATGACGGCGAGCCCTTGGCGTCGGGAAAAGGGGAGCTCGTCTGCAAGAAAGCCTTTCCGTCAATGCCGATCGGGTTTTGGAATGATCAGGACGGCCATAAATATCGCGCGGCCTATTTTGAACGCTTTCCCGGCTTGTGGCACCATGGCGATTTCGCCGAATGGACACCGCATGGTGGTCTGATCATCCACGGACGATCCGATGCGACACTCAATCCCGGTGGTGTCCGGATCGGGACCGCCGAGATCTACGCCCAAGTCGAGCGCATTCCGGAAGTCATCGAGGCCTTGGCGATCGGACAGGACTGGCAGGACGACGTTCGCATTGTCTTGTTTGTTCGGTTAAAATCTGGCGTCGTTTGGACTGAAGATTTGGCACATCAGATACGTCAAACGATCCGGCAGGGTGCAAGCCCTCGCCATGTACCGGCTAAAATTATTCCCATTGCCGATATTCCGAGAACAAAATCCGGCAAAATTACCGAATTGGCCGTCCGCAATATTATTCATGGTCGAGAGGTAAAAAACCGGGAGGCGCTCGCCAATCCGGAGGCGTTATCGTTGTATTATGATCTTCCAGAGCTCAAATCTTAACGCAACCTCGACCACAGAAGCAAAAAACCTGTCATCCTGTGGTCATAACGGGTAATTAGGCCACAGTCTCGCGGATAGAGTGCATCAGATTTGGCTGGGGGACCTGGATTCGAACCAAGATTAACGGAGTCAGAGTCCGCTGTTCTACCGTTGAACTATCCCCCAAAATCGCTGTGACCTTGGGACGCGACGGACGCGTTCCTTGGCCTCTTAGCCGAATGGAGCCTTGTCTGACAAGCTAAATGGCCGTCTACATGACAAAAAATTCAGGTGATCCGATTGCGTTTTCCATCCATAAGCGAAGAGATTCGTTGTAACCGACCAAACAAGCCAATTGAGGGATCTACAGTGCGTCACACCGGGCTCGTTGGAGCAAATGTGCATATCGACCATTTTCGGTTCTTTTTTTGCGGTGCTCTTGTCGCAGGATCCGTTGTCTTAGCCCCATCGCTGACGATGGCCCAATCCGCACCCGCGGCTCAAGAGCGTGTTGTGTCGGTTGTCACCGGACAGGCCAAGGTCGGACCGCTTCCCGTGGTTTATGATACCGTTGGCAATGTCCAGCCGGTGTCTTCGGTTACTTTGCGCCCGCGGGTCGAAGCGCAAGTGGTGGACGTGAATTTCGCCGACGGCGCGGTTGTCCACGCAGGTGATGTCCTTGTGAGGCTCGATCAGAGGCTTATCGAAGCGCAAGTCCGCCAAGCGGAAGCAACTGTCGCGCGGACGATCGCTCAGCTGGAGCAGGCTCAGCGCGATGTGGCGCGGAATGAAGCGCTTGCCGCTAATGAGTTTGCGTCTAAAGTGAATTTGGAAAATTCGAAAACACAAGTGGCGTCATTGACGGCGCAGTTAGCGGCTGACCGGGCAGCGCTCGACAGTCTGCGTGTGCAATTGAGTTACTACACCATTATTGCGCCAGTTGATGGCCGGGTGGGCGTGGCCGGGCTTAAAGTCGGCAATATTGCCAAGACCGGTGACGGAAGCGTTCCTTTCGCCGTGATCAACCAAATCGCCCCGATTTATGTGGCTTTCAATGTGCCTCAGCAATTGCTGCCCGATTTGCGTGCGGCGGTGAACGATCCGAAATCGAAAGTTCAAGCCTTGGCGCAAGGGTCAGCAGATGGCGTCACTGGCCGGATTTCGGTGATTGACAATGCCGTCGATCTTGCCTCAGGCACGGTGACGGTGCGGGCTACATTTGAAAATAAAAACGAAGAGCTTTGGCCAGGCGTCTTGTGCAATGTGCGGGTTACTTTGAAGGTCAAAGACAATGCCATCACTGTTCCGCGCGAGGCGGTGAGGACCAATCAAAAAGGGTCCTTCGTGTTTACCGTTGAAGGCGGGGCGGCGCATGTTGTTCCGGTCAAGGTAGGGCAGATGGCTGATGGTCGAACCGAGATTTTAGACGGACTTAAGGGCACTGAGACGGTGGTCGTCGATGGGCAGATTCAACTGGTTGATGGCGTCAAAGTGGATGCCAAAGCCACTGCCGGAGCGCAATAATGTCTCTCTCGGAACTCTGCATCCGTCGCCCCGTGATGACCACGCTCATCACGCTGTCATTTATCATTTTTGGTCTGTTTGCTTATCGGCTTTTGCCAGTCGCGGCTCTGCCGCGCGTCGATTTTCCGACGATCTCCGTCTCTGCTGATTTGTCCGGCGCGAGCCCCGAAACAATGGCGTCGGCTGTTGCAGCGCCACTCGAGCGGCAATTTTCGTCGATTTCCGGTGTCACGGCGATGACATCAATTTCAAGCCGCGGGTCAACGAATATCACGCTTCAATTTGACCTTGATCGTAATATCGATGGTGCCGCACTTGACGTTCAAACGGCGATCAGCGCCACGCTGCGGCGCCTGCCTTCGACGATGACCGAGCCACCAAATTTCCGTAAAGTGAACCCGGCTGATCAGCCGGTTATTTTTATCGCCTTGCGCTCGTCAACTTTGCCTCTCTACGAGGTGAATGACTATGCGGTGCAAGTGCTGCAACAGCAAATTTCTCAGATCAACGGTGTTGCGCAAACGCAGATCTATGGTCAGCAGAAATTCGCTGTCCGAATTTCTGTCGATCCGCAGGCGATTTCGGCGCGTGGCTTGGATTTTGCGGATATCGAAAAGGCGGTTGCGAACGCAAACTCCAATCAGCCGACAGGCATTCTCCGCGGCAATCGGCAGCTCGTCACTATCGAAGCCAGTGGCCAGCTCTTAAGGGCCGAGGATTATCAGAATGTGGTGGTGACATCGCATAACGGGATCCCTGTTAAGCTTGAGGATGTTGCGACCATCCGGAACTCCGTCGAGAATGATCAATCGATGGGGTGGTACAACAATGATCGCTCAATGGTCCTGGCAGTGTTCCGTCAGTCGGACGCGAACACGGTGGATGTCGTCGATCAAATTAAGGAAAAGATACCTTATTATCGTTCGCAATTGCCCGCGGGCATCGACATGGACGTGATCACAGACCGGTCTGTGCCGGTCCGCGAGGCTGTTTCGGATGTTCAATCCACGCTTGCCATTGCGATGGTTCTCGTGATTCTCGTGATCTTTTTGTTCCTGAAGACCCTGTCCGCGACATTGATCCCGGCTCTGGCGCTGCCTGTTTCGCTCATCGGCACCTTCGCGGCAATGTATCTGTTTGGGTATTCGATCGACAATATTTCCTTGCTGGCGCTGACATTGTCAGTGGGCTTCGTGGTCGATGACGCCATTGTGATGCTTGAAAATATTGTGCGCCACATCGAAGAAGGGATGCGTCCCTTTGAAGCGGCCTTGAAGGGCGCGCGCGAAATCGGGTTTACGATTATTTCGATCACATTCTCTCTGGTTGCCGTGTTTATTCCCGTGTTTTTCATGGGCGGTGTTGTAGGTCGCGTTTTCAGAGAATTTGCGGGAACAATTTCGGTCGCGATTTTGGTGTCGGGCTTCGTGTCATTGACGCTGACGCCAATGGTGTGCGCGCGTATTTTGTCGGGGCATGACGTCCACAAAAGACCCGGTCTCTTTTCGCGCACTGTCGATGCCGCATTCAACGGCTTGTTAGCGCTTTACAGGGTCTCGCTAGACTTTGTTCTCAAATTCCGACTCGCAGTGTTGGTCCTCACGGTTTTGACCATCGGCATTACCGGGAAACTTTATTCAGACATTCCGAAGGGCTTTTTCCCGCAGGAAGATACGGGCTTGTTGCGTGCTTCGACGGAGGCAGCGCCAGACATCTCAATTGAGGAAATGGCCGCGCATCAGCGTGAGATCAATGACATTGTTGGAAAAGATCCGGCTGTTCAATATTACAATGCAGCGGCGGGCGCTGGCTCGACCAATCAAGGCTTCATGTTCATTCAATTGAAGCCCAAGGACCAGCGCGATGATATTAACAAGGTCATCCAGAGGCTTCGAGCGGCATCCTCAAAGGTGCCGGGGATCACTGCAGTTTATATTCCAATACAAAATCTGAATTTGAACGCCGGCCGCTTGGCACGCGCTCAATATCAATACACGCTTCAATCCGCCGATATTGGCGCGCTGTTTGACGTCGCTCCACGACTTCGCGATGCGTTGTCAAAGTCCGATGATTTGCGCGATGTGACGACTGATTTGCAGATATCGAATCCGCAAATCTTCGTGGACATCGACCGCACCAAAGCGGCCCAGCTCGGGATTTCTGCTGATCAGATCCGTCAGACTCTTTATGACGCGTTTGGGACGAAGCAAGTGTCCACCATTTTTACGCCCTCGGATGACTATCAAGTGATTATGGAGGCCGATAAGACCTTCCAGTCCGATCCGGAAGCGTTGAACAAATTGTTTGTCAAAAATAATACCGGACAAAATGTGCCTTTGATGGCGGTGGCCTCGCTCCGATATAATGTCGGCGCTTTGACGATCAATCGTCAGTCACAGCAACCTGCCGTGACCATATCGTTCAATCTGGCACCCGGCGTATCATTGGGGCAGGCGGTTGATGCCATTCGTGGTGTCGAGAAGAGCGTCGGACTTCCATCGGTGGTTACATCTGGCTTTGCCGGGTCTGCCGCGCAGTTCCAAGATTCACTCAAAGGGCAGGGCCTGCTTATCCTTGCTGCCGTCCTTGTGATCTATATGGTGCTCGGTGTGTTGTATGAGAGCTTCATTCATCCGATCACCATTTTGTCGGGTCTGCCATCGGCTGGTTTGGGCGCTTTGTTGGCGTTGCAGATTTTCAAACTGGATCTTTCGGTGATCGCGATTATTGGCATTCTCATGCTGGTGGGTATCGTGAAGAAGAATGCGATCATGATGGTTGATTTCGCGATTGATATGCGCAGCCAAGGTTTCTCTGCGATGGTATCAATTCGTGAAGCCGCTCTGATCCGGTTCCGTCCGATTTTGATGACGACCTTCGCGGCCATGTTCGGCACATTGCCGATTGCGCTTGGCTCGGGAGCGGGGTCTGAATTGCGCCAACCGCTTGGCATTGCGGTGGTCGGCGGCTTGGCCGTGTCGCAATTGCTCACTTTGTTCATTACGCCGGTGGTTTATATCTACCTTGATAAGCTTGATACGTTGATCAAAGGCAAGCCGCGCGCAGAGACTGTTGGTGCAGAATTAGCGGATGCGGCCTGACGGCTTCGGTGGCATTTAACTGATCTTGTTGCGATTGTGTTGAGGTGTCTGGGGTAAGGGTTGTTAGCATTGACCCTTATTAACAGGCTCACTCGATGACAAAACATGGCCCGCGCGGGGCGAGGCAATCCGCTTTGGTGTTAAGCGCGAGCCGTTTGACGCGAACGGTTCTCGCCGATCTTCTGCGCGATTTTGGAGGCTATGTCCCTGTTGCCGTTGACGGGATGTCGGCTTTGGTTCGTGTGGCTCGACAAGAGACTCCGGAACTCCTTCTTGTTGATGCTTCGGACACCATGCTCACAATGCCTGAGCTGGTTCGGATGATCCGGTCCGATGATGCGCTCAGCCCGACCGCCAAGATCATCTGCCTCGTGGCAGGCGCCAGTCGCGCTGATGTTGCGGCCATCCGGGATGCTGGCGGTGTTGCTATCCTGTCCGTACCCGTTGTTCCACAGCGCCTTTTTCGAATTTTGTCTCGCCTTGTCGCCATGCCACAAGCCGCTTAGGCCGTTTGGGATCATCCCTGCCGAGAGAAATCTCGGTAAGGGAAGTCTTTGCAGAGCCGCCGGGCAAGTGCTACGATCCCAACCGAACAAGGTTTTTGGTATTTTGGTAGCATGCGAACGGCGCTTCTTCCGGGCGCGCAAGCTGTGTTTGAGACCGCAGGCTCGGGGGGCCCCAGTGCTTCCGGATCTCAAGCCATTTATGGCGCGCTTGATTTGGGAACGAACAATTGTCGGCTCTTAATGGCGCGGCCGTCCTGGGACGGTTTTCGCGTCGTTGATGCGTTTTCGCGCATTGTCCGTCTCGGAGAAGGGCTTTCTTCCTCGCAGGCGCTTGGCGAACCGGCAATTGAGCGGACGATTGAAGCTCTCAAGATTTGTCGCGATAAAATGGATAGGCGCGGTGTCACACGGGCGCGGCTCATTGCGACTGAAGCCTGCCGGAGCGCTAAAAATGGTCTCGATTTCGTGGCGCGGGTCGAAGACGAGATCGGCCTGACCTTGGAAATCATCGACCGAGAGACGGAGGCTATGCTGGCAGCATCGGGATGTGCCGCCCTTGCGGACCCGGCTGCGGACAGTGTTGTCCTCTTCGATATTGGCGGTGGCTCGACGGAAGTCGTCTGGCTCGATCAACGCTCGGAGAGCCGGTCAACGATCAAGGATCGCATCCGTGAATGGTCGTCACTTCCTGTCGGCGTCGTCACATTGGCCGAGCGCCATGGCGGGCGTCACGTCACACCAAGTCTTTATCAAAAGATGATCACCGAGGTGCGTGACCTGTTGGGCCCTTTGGTGGCGGCATTGGGTGAGGACCGAAATGCTGATGCCTTTCATTTGCTGGGCACATCCGGAACTGTCACGACGATTGCAGGCGTTCATCTCGGGTTGCCGCGTTATGACCGCCGGGCGGTCGATGGCCTTTGGATGAGCAGTATCGACGTCGATGGGATTGTGGATCGCCTTTTGGGGATGACTTACGAAGAGCGCGTTGCAAGCGCGTGTATCGGCACCGAGCGAGCCGATCTTGTTTTGTCGGGATGCGCGATTTTTGATGCCATCCGTGCGGAGTTTCCTTCTGATCGCGTCCGGGTCGCTGACCGCGGATTGCGCGAAGGAATTTTGATGCAATTGATGGTTGAAGACGGTGTCTGGACGGGCGCCGGGGGGCTCGCATGAGCGATGCGGGCAGTTCAGGCCGCGAGGGTGGACGCTCGCTGAAGCAACGCGTCAAAACGGCTCGCAAGCGCACGGTATCCCAGACCCGCTGGTTGGAACGGCAGTTGAACGACCCTTACGTCGCGCGGGCCAAGCGTGAGGGGTATCGCTCGCGTGCCGCGTTCAAGATCATCGAATTGGATGAGAAATTCAAACTGTTCAAACCCGGCGGCCGGATTGTCGATCTGGGGGCCGCTCCCGGCGGCTGGTCGCAGATCGCTGCCAAGAAAGTGGGCTCCGACAAAGGGCGCGGCAAGGTCATCGGGATCGATTTGCTTGAGATCGAACCGATCGCCGGAGTTGACTTTGAAGTCTTAGACTTTCTGATTGATGAGGCACCAGAGCGGTTGAAAACACTTCTCGGTGGCGAGGCTGATGTCGTGATGTCCGATATGGCGGCCAACACGACGGGGCATAAAAAGACGGATCACCTCAAAATCGTGGCGCTGGCCGAGCTCGCGGCTGATTTTGCGCGCGAAGTCCTGGCACCGGGCGGCGCCTTCCTCGCAAAAGTCCTGCAGGGCGGCACCGAAGGGGAGCTGCTCGCCAATCTGAAACGCGATTTTGCCAGTGTGAAGCACTATAAGCCGGCCGCGAGCCGCCCTGATTCGGCGGAACTCTATGTTGTCGCAACAGGCTATCGGGGCGGAATGCGAGAAAAATCGCCGAATTGATCCTCCGCGATCCTCTTAAGGCTTAGGACTTTTGAATTATTTCGCGCTTTTGCAGGAAAAGTTGTTTCAACTCTTTCGCTTTGCACCATCGCATGATACGACCCGATGCCAATTCTTCGACGCGGCGTCTGTGTCTTAAGAGCCACGTCTCAACCCTCATTGAAGGCCCGTTCGGGGCAAGGAGTTGGCCATGGCCGTCGTATCGGCAATTCGAGATGCTTTCACGTTCGACGACGTATTGCTGCAGCCCGGCCATTCGCTCGTCATGCCGGGCGAGGTGGATATCACGACGCGCCTGACGAAAACGGTCAGTTTGCGTTTGCCTATCCTGTCGGCGGCGATGGATACAGTGACCGAGCACAGACTTGCGATTGCCATGGCGCAGGCAGGTGGGATTGGCGTTCTTCATCGCAATATGACACTGGAAGAACAGGCCAATGAAGTGCGCGCCGTGAAAAAATTCGAAAGCGGCATGGTGGTCAATCCGCTCACAATCTATCCGGACGAGACGTTAGCTGATGCGCTTGATCTGATGAAGCGCAATCGAATCTCGGGTGTGCCGGTTGTTGAGCGCGGCGCAGGTGACAAGCCGGGCAAGCTCGTTGGCATTCTCACCAATCGCGATGTGCGGTTTGCCACAAATCCAGATCAGAAAGTGTCTGAGCTGATGACCAAGGATCGCTTGATCACGGTCAAAGAAGGCGTGAGCCAAGACGAAGCGCGCCGCCTTCTGCATCAATTCCGCATTGAGAAGCTTGTTGTCGTTGATGATCATTACCGTTGCATCGGCCTGATCACTGTCAAAGACATGGAAAAGCAGGTGGCTCATCCCGATGCGTCAAAAGATGCGCATGGGCGGTTGCTGGTGGCTGCGGCGACAACGGTGGGTGACAATGGTTTTGGTCGCGCAGAGGCGCTGATTGACGCTGGCTGCGATGTGATCGTTGTCGATACCGCTCACGGCCATTCGCAGCGTGTGCTCGAAAGCGTCACGCGGATCAAGAAATTATCAAATGCGGTTCAAATTATCGCCGGAAATGTAGCGACAGCCGATGGCACGCAGGCGCTGATTGATGCGGGTGCTGATGCCGTGAAAATCGGCATTGGTCCGGGCTCAATTTGCACAACGCGGATTGTCGCGGGCGTTGGTGTGCCGCAACTGACAGCAGTGATGGATGCCTATTCCGCAGCGAGCAAAGCAGATGTGCCTGTCATTGCTGACGGCGGTATCAAATTCTCGGGCGATCTCGCAAAGGCTCTCGCGGCAGGTGCTGAAACAGCGATGATCGGCTCATTGCTTGCGGGTGCCGATGAGACCCCTGGCGAGGTCTTTTTGTATCAAGGCCGCACGTACAAAGCCTATCGCGGCATGGGGTCAGTTGGTGCCATGGCCCGTGGCTCCGCGGATCGCTATTTCCAGCAAGACATCAAGGACGCTTTGAAATTGGTGCCCGAAGGTGTTGAAGGGCAAGTGCCCTATAAAGGGCCGGTCGCAAGCGTGTTGCATCAATTGGCCGGAGGTTTGCGGGCGTCGATGGGCTATGTCGGTGCGCCAACGTTGAAAGACTTCCGTGAGCGCGCGCAATTCGTCAAAATCACGGCGGCCGGCTTGCGCGAGAGCCATGCCCATGATGTGTCGATCACGCGCGAAAGCCCGAATTATCCGACGTGATGAGCGGCTTCGTTCCGCGTTGAGTGAAAGTGATTGAATGACTCCGTCCGCAAGGCTTTCAGCTGCCATTGAAGTGCTTGACGATGTGATGGCGCGTCGGCGTCCAGCATCGGATGCGATGAAGGATTGGGGCTTGGCACATCGCTTCGCTGGGTCTGGTGATAGGGCCGCCATATCAGGTCTTGTGTATGATGCGTTGCGACGCAAAGCATCCGCCGCTTGGATCATGGGTGCGGAAACGCCTCGGGCTTTGGTGCTCGGATCTTTGCATCTCGAGCGCGGCATGACGGCAGAGTCCATTGCAGCCTTGTGTAACGGTGAGCGCTTTGCGCCGGAGAGTTTGAGTGACAGCGAAATCAATTCACTGAAAGATGGATCGCTCGACGATGCGCCGCCTCATGTAAAAGGGGATTATCCCGAGTGGCTCGACAGCAAATTTTTTGAGGCCTTTGGCGAAGCGCGCGCGGAAGAGCTTGAAGCGCTCACACATCGCGCGCCTGTCGATATGAGGGTGAATACACTGAAGGCGACGCCAGACGCTGTTGGCGCGCAGTTGCATCACCTCCATTGTGCACCAACGCCATTCTCACCCGTCGGGTTGCGCATTGTGCCTAACCTGGATGGTCGTGCGCCGAGTGTTCAAGCTGAGCCGGCCTTTCAAAAGGGCTTTTTTGAAATTCAAGATGAAGGCTCGCAATTGGTTGCGCAATTGGCAGCGCCTGATCCGGGTATGCAAGTGATCGACCTCTGTGCAGGTGGCGGCGGTAAAACGCTCGCGCTTGCGGCGCTAATGGACAATCGCGGTCAGATCTTTTCGACCGACAGCGACAGGCGTCGTCTCGCACCGATCTTTGATCGCCTCACACGCGCGGGCGCACGTAATGTGCAAGTCCGTGCACCGCGTGGCAAAGATGATGAGCCATTGGAGGGATTGGATCATCGCGCCGATCTTGTCGTGGTCGATGCGCCATGCACGGGCACGGGGACTTGGCGACGCAATCCCGACGCCAAATGGCGGCTTCGCCCGAATGCGCTTGAGGATCGATTGAAAGAGCAGGCAATCGTGCTCGATCGGGCCGCGCGTTACGTCAAGCCCGGTGGCAATTTGGCCTATATCACCTGTTCGCTGTTGCCGGTTGAAAATGACGGTGCCGTTGAGCAATTTCTCTCCCGCCACAGCGGTTTCACGGTGAAGCCGGCTGTTGATGTCGCTGAAGCCGCAGGCCTCGGACGCTTGGCGGACTTCGCGTCAGTGCGCGGCCTTGGCTTGCAACTTACGCCACGCCGGACGGGCACCGATGGGTTTTATATTTCACTTCTTCAACACACAGATCACTGACACGGACACTTTGCGATGACCGAAGCGCATGAGAAAATACTGATCGTTGATTTTGGCTCGCAGGTCACGCAGCTGATCGCAAGACGCATCCGCGAAGAAGGCGTTTATTGCGAAATCGCGCCGTTCCAATCCGCCGATGAAGCCTTCAAGGAGATCAGGCCAAAAGCGGTCATTTTATCAGGCGGCCCCGCATCCGTGATGGATGAGAACGCTCCCTTTGCGCCGCAAGCGATTTTTGACTCAGGACTGCCTGTTCTTGGAATTTGCTATGGCGAGCAGACAATGGCCAAGCAATTGGGCGGCATTGTTGAAGGCGGACATCATCGCGAATTTGGCCGCGCCGAAATCGAGGTGACATCCTCATGCGCGCTCTTTGATGGCGTGTGGTCAAAGGGGCAGAGCTATCCCGTGTGGATGAGCCATGGGGATCGTGTGACCGAGTTGCCGAGGGGTTTCTCGGTTGTTGCCATTTCCGAGAATGCGCCATTTGCAGCCATCGCCGATGAGACGCGCCATTATTATGGCGTGCAATTTCATCCCGAAGTTGTGCATACGCCCGATGGCGCGAAGCTCATCAAGAATTTTGTGCGGACAATCGCAGGCTGCCGTGCTGATTGGACGATGAAAGCATTTCGCCAAGAAGCGATTGAACGCATTCGCACGCAAGTCGGCAAAGGCCGTGTTATTTGCGGTTTGTCGGGCGGTGTCGACTCTGCGGTTGCAGCTGTGCTGATCCATGAAGCGATTGGTGACCAATTGACCTGTGTCTTTGTCGATCATGGTTTGTTGCGACTGGGTGAGGCTGAGAAAGTTGTCACATTGTTTCGCGATCACTACAATATTCCGCTTGTCCATGTTGACGCATCTGAGCTTTTCTTATCGGAATTGCACGGGGTTGATGATCCGGAACAGAAGCGCAAAACAATCGGGCGGTTGTTCATTGATGTGTTTGATGCGGAAGCCAAAAAAATCGGAGGCGCTGACTTCTTAGCGCAAGGCACGCTGTATCCGGACGTGATTGAAAGCGTCTCTTTCACAGGTGGCCCCTCGGTCACTATTAAGAGCCATCACAATGTTGGTGGTTTGCCCGCGCGCATGAAGATGCAACTCGTTGAGCCCTTGCGTGAATTGTTCAAAGACGAGGTGCGTGCGCTTGGGCGTGAATTGGGGCTTCCCGATGTGTTTGTGGGCCGTCATCCTTTCCCGGGCCCTGGCCTCGCCATTCGTATTCCAGGAGTAGTGACGAAAGAGAAGGCGGATATTCTGCGCCTCGCAGATGAAATCTATCTCGAAGAAATCCGCCGCGCAGGCCTCTATGACACGATCTGGCAAGCGTTTGCCGTGCTTCTCCCTGTGCGGACTGTTGGCGTGATGGGTGATGGCCGCACCTATGATCATGTGTGTGCCTTGCGCGCGGTCACGTCGGTCGATGGCATGACTGCCGATTTTTATCCCTTCGACATGGCGTTCTTGGGTCGCGCTGCCAACCGCATTATCAATGAGGTGAGGGGCATTAATCGGGTTGTCTATGATGTGACGTCAAAGCCACCGGGTACGATTGAGTGGGAGTAGAAATTCAATCCTAAGTCATTGATATTAAATGATAAAAAAGTTATACAAAACATCTACATAGAAATCCAGCATTGATTTTGCTGGGTTTTTTGTATGTGGTTTGACAAAAACTTTTACAGAGCTGTAACTACTGCAAAGTGTAGCAACCCAAGT
>Ga0164296_1003378_pt1 | contig 15071 bp, 20 predicted proteins | sample GEODES057metaG_FD_113533 | JGI IMG/M metagenome (GOLD analysis project Ga0164296, IMG submission 113533) | Dystrophic lake water microbial communities from Trout Bog Lake, Wisconsin, USA - GEODES057 metaG | ecosystem: Environmental > Aquatic > Freshwater > Lake | place: USA: Trout Bog Lake... | reverse complement strand
TCAAAGCAGACAGATCCTATAAAAAAAGAGAATGCTGTCTACTTAGATTTTGCAGATAAAAGAGCGGATGAAGCTACCGACGATTTTCTAAAAGGTCGGTATAACCGCTCAAAAGCTCGGCTTCCAGAAAACATTGAGGTCTGGCGATCTAGCCCAGACGTCTCGAACCCAGGCCCAGATCTAGCGAACTTCCCCAACAGTGCCTTCACACTCCCACAAGGCAGGGCCTATATTGAATTAGCACCAGCTTCCTATGCAGGGCCAAGTAAAGGGGCTCCGGCTCAATTCAGCAGTCAGTTTCTACTCCGATACGGTCTTACAGATGACGTAGAACTCAGAGTCTTTGGAAATGGAGAAACATGGACGGGTGGGACAACAGCAGGCTGGAACTTTTCACCCCTGGTGTTCGATACCAAGATTCAACTCTGGACCGAAAAAGAAGAATACTTTTTACCTGCGATGGCATTTGAGGGATATATTCAGACCGAATGGCTAGGAAGCACCAATACTAATGAAGGCACACAGCCAAGTCTTATGCTTAATTTCGACCAATCCCTGCCATTTGATATCGATTTCGAATACAACCTAGGTACTGTAAGGACCAACTATCTTGGCGAAAATGAATGGAAGTTCAGTTTCCAATGGGCCTTTCAGCGCGACCTGTTCAACAAGGATTTTGCCGTCTTCATTCATGGATACTACAATGCAGCCTCCCTTCCACGGGTGCCTAACCAATCGTCCCCAACGTCTAATGCAGGACTCCTGGGCGCATCCAACATCAGTCAAAATGTAGTTGGTGCTGGGGCCATTTGGACGGTTAATTCTCGTTTGGCAATTTTCACACAGACCAGCGCTGGAACCAACAGCTACTCCCCCTCAATCATCACCTTTGGTGGCTTAACGGTCGCGTTTTAGGTGCGCAACAACCGCTGACAACGAAGCGGGTCTCAATTGCAGATGGGTGCTAGTAACCCTTCAATCGCATATGGCATTTCAGAGGCAGTGGTTCGGGTAGGCTCCGAAGTTGCGTTTACCCTCCAGAATGGAAATTAAAGGAACACGTCGAGAAGCTTTCAGCCGACTTGGGTGTCGACATAGTTCTTTCCTGAGACGTCGAAAGCGATCAAGACATTGAGGCCCTGTTTATGCACTCAATAAACAATGGGACAGGTTAGAGTTTATTTTTGGCTCGGTTGCCTTTGCCGCGCGTGAAGCACTTGAAGGGAATTATCTCGACTCTGCAAGATGAGATAACTTCAGAATCACTAACCACACAAGTTCATCAGTTTCGCCGCTCTAGTCAAGGGTGCGCGAACTATGATGGAAGGCAGAAATGGATCACTTTTGACTATGAGCTACCTTGGTGCGGCATGCCCAAGAACAATGTTATGGGTGTCTCTAGAGCCAGTCTGGAGGCTGCTGTTCACTATAAGGCCACTGCAATGGGCTCTGAAGGCGAAGGGTTCCGGCAATGGTTTCAGTTAGGCCTCCTTTTGATCCATCGACTTAAGGGCCCTTTCTTCCTAATGTCTTCTTGAGCTGCGGCACAAAAATCAGACCCTCGCTCAATACTCTCAGCCTCGAGTAATCCAATATAAACACCGAAATATGTCCTCATTCGATTTTGATAGTCACTATTTGTTTCCTGCCCCGTACGTCCATCCTTCAACGCTAAAAACTTGAGTTGAGCTTTAAAAGGTTCATCATCGAGCGGCATACCCACACAGGAATCCGCTACCACTGAAGCTTCTGCCAATTCGCGTAAAGTTTTTTGGTCTGCCTCCCCAGCAAGCTTAGTTACACGACCATCCACTCGCTCTAATTGTAATTCGAGCTTGAGATGAACAGACGAGAGCGTAGAAGCTTTAGACCCATGACCCGAAGCGATAGCAAAAGGTGATAGGCATAAGCCGAACAACAAGATGGTTAGGGATTGATTTCCTAGTTTCATTGCAGCACGCACCTTCCATATGAATAAAAAAACCAAACTTTACCAAGTTCACACCCATTTCTGGTTGTTCTGAACCAACCCATAATCGGAAGTTAAAACAAAACCTCTTACAATGAAGATGGCCCTAATATCTTAGAAAGAATTTATCTTGGAACACTTTATGCTCAGTATACCGGTTGGCACCAGCAAACTTTCAAAAAGTTGGTTAACCACTTCCATTCAACCGCAATGGATTTGAAGTTATCTTAATAAGCTGAGGTCGATACACAGACGGAGAAAAAACCATGAAACGTTGTCTTTTTGGAGGCTTACTGGCCCTAGCCTTTCTGATCCAGGGCTGCGCCAATTACGGTTACGCCCCAGGCGGGTACTATGGCGGCTATGGGTATCGTCCATATTATGGAAGATCTGCTTATTACGGTTATAGAGGCGGCTACATGGGCCGAGGTGATTTCGGGTGGCGTGGTGGATTTCGAAGATAATATGGATACTTCCGGCTAGAGGTTAAACCTTACAGATTATGTCGATTTTAATCCCTTATTCGGAGATTGATCCGGAGACACTTAATGCCATGCTCGAAGAATTCGTGACACGTGATGGCACAGACTATGGGCCCGAGGAAACTCCTCTAAAAAAACGTGTACACCAAGTTCATAATCAACTTGAACGGGGTATTGCGAAGATCGTGTTCGACGAACATACCCATACATTTACAATCCTATCGAAAGAGCATACTACAGACTTATAATGATTGGTCTTTCCCATTGAAATTCCAGTGACTTTCTTATCATGACTCAAAGCGATCCATTCGACCCCAACACTCTCAAAGACAATCAATCGGAACCAAAGGGCCGCATTCGTAGTTTTATAAGGAGACAGGGACGGGTTACAGCGGGTCAGACAAGAGCACTCGAAACTCTATGGCCCATCTTTGGCTTGGACCCTTGTCAACCGTTCATGGCCCAAGAGGTCTTTCATCGTGAAGCGCCCTTGATTCTTGAAATTGGATTTGGGAATGGCGAGTCTCTTGCCAAAATGGCCGCCGAACATCCCGATCAGGACTTCATCGGTATTGACGTTCATCGGCCAGGTGTTGGCCATCTCCTGCTTCATATCGAAGGTCTGAATCTGAAAAACCTGCGAGTCTACTGTGCGGATGCGATTGAAGTACTCACTAACTGTATCCATGATAATAGCCTAGACCGACTTCAGCTTTTTTTTCCGGATCCGTGGCCGAAAACCAGACACCACAAACGGCGCATTGTGAATCCTGAGTTTCTGAGTCTAGTCGTTAGGAAACTCAAAGATGACGGTTTATTTCATGCTGCAACGGATTGGGAAAACTACGCAGAGCATATGGCCGAAGCACTCGAGAATTGTCAGGCAATGGTATCAAATCATCCCGAGAACCCTTTTAGTAAAAGACCCGACTATCGTCCACTCACAAAATTTGAGAAGAGAGGTCAGCGACTGGGGCATGGGGTGTGGGATCTTATTTACGCCAAACGAGTGTAAGCCGCTACTTGAATGATGTCGGGTATCGCTTGGGGTGACAAAATCTTAAATCGCTTTTCCCGACTCGACTCCCCACTCATCAGCAATATATCGCGCTTCGAGACCTTAAACGCCTCGGCTAAGAAACCGATCAGATATTGATTGGCCTTGCCGTCGACTGGAGGCGCTTTGATTCTTATCTTAAGTCGGTCACCGTGATAACCGACCAGTTCATCCTTGGACGCCCTGGGCTGAACATGGACATCCAGAACCAATTCGGCTGGCAATGATTGTGACACTAGCATGCTTCAGTAAAGAATAGCGGCCAATTGCTGTAAGGGGGGTAAAAAAAGCATCTTAGCCAGCTGGATTCCGATCAGTGGGATCATAGGAGACAGATCAATGCCCCCAGTAGCCGGCATGAGCCGCCTACTCGCCCGCAGAACCGGTTCAGTCAAACTGAAAATTAAAGAAACGAAGGGATTGTAAGCAGCTGCCGGCCCAACCCAGCTTACTAAAGCGCGAGCAATTACGGCAAAAAGAAAAATATTAAGTACTAGCTCCAACAACTGACTTACCGCCAAGATGGATAATGAAGACACGGAAGGTTCAGAGCCCTTTAGCAGGAATACCAAATAACCATTCAAGAGCTGTAAGGTGAACATTAAAACAACCGAAGCGGTATCCACCCGTCCAAAAGGTGGTAACACCCGTCGAACCCATTTCAGAACAGGGTGAGTAACTTTTATCAGCAGTTGTGAAATCGGGTTCTGATAGTCAGCTCCAGTCCATTGAAAAAGAAACCGGATCAAGAGCGCAAAAATATAGAGCCCAAACAGGGTATCAATTAAAAAAATAGCCGGATTAACCCAGTAGTCCTGTGTCATTATTATTGTTCTCCTAATTGGGCAGACATTTCAGCCGCTCGCAGTGAGGCGGCCTCCATGGCTTGTTCTGTTAATGTTCTCAAACCACCCGCTTCAAATATAGCAATCGCTCGTTCAGTGGTACCTCCGGGAGAGGTCACCCGACGACGTAGCTCTGCAGGCCCTTCCTGCGACTCTATAGCAATCCGCCCAGCACCCAGAGCAGTTTGCTGTGCGAGCAATCTTGCCGTCTGGGGACTTAAACCTAGGCGAATACCTGCATCTTCCATAGCCTCCATGAACAGAAAGAAATATGCTGGACCACTTCCGGAAAGCGCAGTTACCGCGTCCAAAAGAGGCTCCTCATCAACCCACACCGTCAACCCAACGGCACGAAGAATCTCTTCCGCCCAACTACGATGGTCGAATGTCGACGAAGCATTGGCATATAGACCTGTGGCTCCAGTTTTAACCATAGCCGGTGTATTCGGCATACATCTGACGATGGCCACATCACCACCCATCCAGCGATCAATAGCCTCACAATTGATCCCGGCAGCAATGCTGACCACTAAAGGCTTAAAGGACTGGACCGTGGAAGCCAATTCCTCCGAAACTATTCGCAACATCTGAGGTTTCACCGCGAGCACAAGAACATTGGCATGTTCAGCTACAATGGTGTTATGCACAGTCACATGAATGCCAAAATCCTTCTGAAGCGCATCGAGTTGTGACTGATTCACATCGGATACCCAAATATTTACAGGTCGATAACCGTCGGCTATCAAACCACCAATGAGGCTCCTAGCCATATTGCCAGCCCCAATAAATCCGAGAATGTGCTGATTCATATATTGATGATGATAGATTGAGTTTGGGATGACTATTCTAGCCTAAGCCTTGGAAAGCCTGGTTCCAAACAATGAAGTTCCAATGCGGACCATGCTAGAACCCTCAGAGATAGCGATCTCCAGATCATCGGACATACCCATTGACAGTGTATCTAGCCCCTCAAAAGGTAACGCTAACATAGCTTCTCTTAGTTTCTTGAAACTTTGATGCTGATTTTCAATTGAAAGACCCGGCTCGGGTATTGCCATCAACCCCCGAAGTTTTAGGCGGGGAAGCGATACAAGTCCAGTAGCTAAATCAGTCAAACCCTCGAAGGTAACTCCACTTTTACTGTTTTCTCCACTTACATTCACCTGGATACAAATATTAAGGTCAGGTCTGTCTTTTGGTCGTTGCTGACTCAAGCGCTCGGCAATCCTGAGTCTATCAACGCTATGAACCCAATCGAAGTGAAGGGCAATTCCTGAGGTTTTATTGGACTGGATTGGACCGATGAAGTGCCAAACCAGATCCAGATCCCTTAAAACCTCCTGTTTCGATAAGGCCTCGTTGAGATAGTTCTCACCAAAATCCGACTGACCAAGGGCAAAAAGGGCTCGAATGGCTTCAGCGGGTTGGGTTTTGCTCACGGCAATGAGTTTCGTCGAACCCGGGCTACGACCCGATGCTTGTTCAGCCTTATGCATTCGGTGAAGTACTGTATCGAAACGGACCTCTAATGAGGAGTTGAAAAGTATTTCACTCAAAAGCGCTCTCGCATAAAAGATTTTTCGGACAACATATGAGGCAGTGAATAAAAAACAAGTTGAATGAAAATTATAACGGCTCAGGCGTTTTTAAGGGGTTACCCATTCTCACTTGGGTTAAAAGGATCGTCAGTTAATCGAGGTTTTACCGTATAATTGTCGCAGGCTCCGATCGCAGTTATTACTCCGGAAATCTGGCCGTTCGGAAGTGCTTCTAGGCGTATCATCCTTAGTGTCTCTTTCTGTCGCTCAAACACATCTAAATGCCTACAAACTGGTTTATGTTCACTTGGGGAGGCATCGTCCTCCTTACTCTTTGGGTTTTTTATAAGCTCATAAAATCACGCCGTACTACACGCATAACCTATCAGCGTCAAAACTTCCTGCTTTCTCAAGAGGAAAAACAGCTTTATGCCGCTCTATATCAGGCAGTTGGAGAGGATTACGTCATCTTCGCGAAAATAAGGGTCGACGACTTGGTATCACCTCGGTCAAGTCCAAAAGGAGACCAAGCCTGGGAAGAACTGGAGGCGCTCGAAGAAACGCACTTCAATTTTGTTCTGTCTAGTAAGACAGATTTATCCATCGCGTGTGCTATTCAGCTGATTCAACATAAGACCCATGACCAAAAGACAAACCCAACCGGAGGAGCCCTTCTCAAGGTGATCTGCCAATCAGCCGGTTTACCTCTGGTTAGATTGGAAGCGGGACCATTCTACGACACTGTGGATATTCGTGAAGCCATCGCAGAAGCCGTCAAAAAAGAACCTTTGTTTATCATGGAGCCCGACGGACGGCGAGAGCCCCGCATTACGGATCTAGACCGTATGAAATCATGAGCGAACGAGTGCTCTTTGGTCTTAAAAACTGTGATGCGTGCAGAAAGGCTGCACAGTGGCTGGATCAAAACGGCTATGCCTACCGATTTCATGACCTCAGAGTTGATGGTCTCGATCCAAAACAACTCGAATTATGGCTCAATAAACTGGGTTGGGAACAGGTTCTCAATCGTAAGAGCACAACTTGGCGATCATTGGATGAGGCGTCCAAGACCCATCTGGATGATGTGAAAGCGTTTAAATTATTATTGGACCATCCAACATTAATCAAAAGACCTATTCTCATGGATAACCAGAATGTCATACATGGGTTTAGTAACGATCTATACACGCGTGAAGTATGAGTGAATCCCTTGAATTAACCTGTGAATTGATTCGCCGAAGATCGGTTACGCCGGATGATGCCGGCTGCATGGAACTGATTGCCGATCACCTAACTCCTCTTGGCTTCAGTTATGAACAACTGGATTTCGGTTCGACACGAAATCTATACATGAAGCACGGTGACTCAGGACCTCTTTTGGTGTTTCTTGGCCATACCGATGTTGTTCCATCAGGACCAGAACAGAAGTGGAAACATCCCCCATTTGAAGCCACCATAGAGGATGGCAAGCTCTATGGTCGCGGTGCGGCCGATATGAAGAGTGGTGTAGCGGCCATGGTCATAGCGCTGAAACGTTTTGTAGCCCAATATCCCGACCACATTGGCTCAGTAGGTATCCTAATGACGAGCGATGAGGAAGGAACAGCCGCCGATGGCGTAGTTAAAGTAGTTGAAGTTTTAGAAAAACGTGATGAAAAGCTCACCTGGTGTCTCATTGGCGAACCTTCTAGTTTCGATGTTTTAGGCGATGTCATTCGCGTTGGACGAAGAGGCTCTCTTTGCGGACACCTCACAGTCCATGGCATGCAAGGCCATGTAGCTTATCCAGAAAAAGCCGACAATCCGATTCACCGTCTGGCACCGGCTTTGGACGATCTGAGGCGGGAAGTCTGGGATGAAGGCAATGAATTTTTCCCCCCAACCAGCTTCCAAGTATCTAACATTCACAGTGGAACCGGTGCTGAGAATGTTATTCCTGGTTCCTTAGAGATGCTTTTTAATTTTCGCTTCTCAACAGCTCTGACTGAATCGACAATCAAGAAGCGGGTTGAGAACATTTTAGAGCAGCATCAATTAAGCTACGAACTCAGCTGGCGGTTATCTGGCGCGCCTTTTTTGACCACGCAATCCAACTTGATTGAAGCCACACAAAAGGCTTTAGTAACCATCTTAGGACGTCGCGCTCGCCCAGATACGGGAGGAGGAACTTCTGATGGCCGTTTTATCGCCCCCACTGGAGCGGAAGTCGTCGAATTAGGCCCTTTAAACAGTACTATTCATAAAATTGATGAGTATGTTGACATCGTTGACATAGAGCGACTCACAGATATTTATGAACAGATACTGAAAAACATGTTACTCACACACTGATAAAATTAATACGATGCTCCAATCGCCGAATTACCCACTCGTTTCAGCCGAATGGCTATCTCAGCAATTGGATCGCACTGACCTGGTAATTCTAGATGCTAGTTTCTTTTTGCCAGTTCAGGAAAAAAACGCCCGCCATGAATATGAAAGCGCTCATATACCAGGGGCCCTTTTTTTTGATATTGATGAGATTGCCGACCATTCTTCAACCCTACCCCACATGCTCCCAAAAGCTGAAGAGTTCGGCTATGCGGCAGGACAGCTTGGTATCGATGCGCACTCAACTGTCGTCATCTATGACAATAACAATTTCATGGCCTCCGCACGAGTCTGGTGGACATTTAGAGTATTTGATCATGACCGCGTGTATGTTCTTGACGGCGGTCTTGAGCGCTGGAAGCGATTGGGGCTTCCTACCCACTCAGGCTATACAGCAAGGAAGCCTCTAGATCCATTACATGTGACCCTGCATCCCGGGCTAGTCCGGTATCTTGAAGATCTTTTAACCTCTTTACAAAGACCAGGGACCACCATCATAGATGCACGTCCACCGGGAAGATTCTTGGGCGATGAGCCAGAGCCCCGCCCTGGTTTAAGATCGGGTCATATTCCGGGCAGTAAGAATTTGTTCTTCAAAGATCTAATCGCACCAGATACGGACTGTCTGAAGACCCCAAGCGAACTCAAAGACATCTTTTCCCGGCTTGGTGTTGATCCGTTGAGCCCGATCATCACGACCTGCGGCAGTGGTGTGACAGCCTCCATATTGAGTCTTGCACTTTATTGCCTTGGCAATAAATATGCGGCGGTATACGACGGTTCTTGGTCGGAATGGGGTGCTAGCAACGACACTCCGGTCGCCACAGGGAGAAATTAGTAATCGATCAAACCCGCACCATATATGGCTTTACCCAAGTTGGGCTTTAAAATATATAACCTACTATTTTTATCAACATCAAACTTTTGCGATAATAGATCAATGTATGTCCCGTTTGGGAGGTGAAACCGCCTCTTAGATTTCAGTCATGGCTTAATAATGAGACTGACTCTCGACCCATACGGGGATTGTTCAATGGATTTAACCCACTGCAAGAGAACCTGACCTCCACCCAATGAGCTCCTCTAACGCACTACTAGAATTCATGAAGGTCTGCCAAAACCGCGCTGAAACCGCGTTAGAGGCCAGGCTGCCTGGTGAAAACCGTATGCCTGAAAAACTGCATCAAGCGATGCGCTATTCCGCACTAGGCGGTGGTAAACGCCTTCGTCCACTGCTGACCTATGCAACAGGTCAAGCATTGGGCATTTCCCTTGATCTTCTCGATGGGCCCGCGGCCGCTGTCGAGATGGTGCATGTGTATTCTTTGATTCATGATGACCTACCCGCCATGGATGATGATGATCTACGGCGGGGAAAACCAACGTGTCATGTGGCATTTGATGAGGCGACGGCTATTCTGGCAGGGGATGGACTTCAGGCCCTAGCGTTCCACGTGCTCTCACAAGATCACACCATCAACGTGCCTGCACAGAACCGAATTGCAATGATTGATAGTCTTGCAACAGCCAGTGGTTCTTTGGGTATGGTGGGCGGTCAGGCCATCGATCTTCACTCTGTTGGAAAAACCCTGGATCTTCCTGGTTTGGAAAATATGCATATAAGAAAGACCGGTGCACTTATCCGCTGCAGCGTGAATCTCGCAGCCCTTGCCATGACGCCTATAGATGCCGTATTGGCTGATCGACTGGATCACTACGCGAAATGCATCGGCCTCTCGTTCCAAGTCAAAGATGACATTCTCGATGAAGAGAGCGACACACAGACCCTCGGCAAAACACAGGGTAAAGACCGCGATAACAATAAGCCAACATACCCTGCCTTACTGGGCCTAGCGGGCGCCAAGCAGAAAGCACTTGAGCTTCACGAAGCCGCGTTAGATAGCCTGTCAGGATTTGGCAGTGAGGCTGATCTTTTGAGAGATCTGTCGCTCTACATCATTGAGAGGCAGCACTAAACATGCTGCAAACCAATAAGCGTGGGCTTAATGAACTCATGCAAACAGCGGAGGTTTTTGTTGAAAGCACCTTCGCTCAGTTTCATAATGTCGTGGCGTTTGGCCGAACCGGCGTTGTCCTCCATCTCGGCTTGATTGATCAAGCTGATTCCGCAAGATCCCAATAAAACTCCTCATGACTCAGAACACGCGTACTTCCCTACTTAATTCTATCGGTGGCCCTGAAGATCTCCGCAATCTCCCGCAAGAGCAGTTACCCCAGCTTGCCGAAGAATTACGAGAATATTTACTGCACTCGGTCAGCCAATCGGGCGGCCATCTTGCCGCAGGCCTTGGTACTGTTGATCTGACGATAGCCTTACATTACGTTTTCAACACACCAGAAGACAAACTAGTATGGGATGTCGGCCATCAGGCCTACCCTCATAAAATTCTGACTGGTCGACGTGAACGCATGCCCACCATCCGGAAAAAGGATGGCTTGTCCGCATTCCCAAGCCGGGATGAAAGTATGTACGACACCTTTGGTGTTGGCCACTCAAGTACATCTATTAGCGCGGCTCTGGGCATGGCGATTGCTGCGGGATTGGATAATCGTGATGTTCATGCGGTTGCCATCATTGGAGACGGCGGTATCACTGGTGGTATGGCTTTTGAAGCCATGAATCACGCGGGCACATTGGACGCTAACCTACTAGTGATACTCAACGATAATGAGATGTCTATCTCACCGAATGTAGGCGCACTGAATAACTATTTAGCCAAATTACTCTCGGGTCGTTTCTATTCAACCATTCGTCAAGGTAGCAAGGAACTCCTGAAAGATCGCATGCCCACTGTTTGGGAATTAGCGAGACGAGCTGAAGAGCATGTGAAAGGCATGGTCGCTCCAGGCACTCTCTTTGAGGAACTCGGTTTCAACTATATTGGGCCTATAGACGGGCATGATATGGAGACCTTGGTGACCACACTCAGAAACCTCAGAACCACCAATGGCCCTAGGTTCCTGCACATCGTCACCAAAAAGGGCAAAGGCTATCTCCCAGCCGAACTTGATCCTGTGGCTTATCATGGTGTTGGTACGTTCGACTTGAGTAAAGACCACCTACCTAAGGCTAAGCCGTCTTCACCCACCTACACCGAGGTCTTTGGTCGCTGGCTCTGTGACATGGCAGAACGAGATCGCCGACTATTAGGCGTTACGCCCGCCATGAGGGAAGGCTCTGGGCTGGTTGAATTTGAAAAGCGTTTCCCAGACCGTTATTTCGACGTAAGTATCGCAGAGCAGCATGCTGTTACGGTAGCAGCGGGTCAAGCATGCGAGGGTTACAAACCCGTCGTGGCGATCTATTCCACCTTCCTACAACGCGCCTACGATCAGTTGGTACACGACGTCGTGCTGCAAAAGTTACCCGTCCTGTTTGCCATTGACCGTGCTGGACTGGTTGGACCAGACGGCCCTACTCACGCTGGAAGTTTCGACTATTCTTTCCTGAGATGCCTCCCGGGCATGGTCATTATGGCTCCTGCGGATGAAAATGAGTGTCGCCAGATGCTCTACACCGGGTTCAAGCATGATGGTCCTGCGGCGGTAAGATACCCTCGAGGCAAAGGACCCGGAACCCCAGTTAATGACGAAATGGTCGCTCTACCCATGGGTAAAGGTGAGATCCGGCGTGAAGGCAAGAGTATCGCTCTTTTGGCCTTTGGGTCGATGGTTATGCCGGCATTGGAAGTGGGCGAAAAGCTTGACGCTACCGTTGTCAACATGAGGTTTATTAAACCTCTAGACGAAGAATTGATCCTGAAATTGGCTGAAACTCATGATCTGCTCGTTTCTATCGAAGAAAATGCCATACCCGGCGGTGCGGGAATGGGTGTTCAGGAAGTACTTAACGCTCATATCGTAAAAACACCTCTCTTGACCATTGGCTTGCCTGATCTATTTATAGAGCAAGGCACCCGAGAGGAAGTCCTAACGGTTGCAGGGCTGGATACGGATGGTATTCAAGCATCGATCGATGCTTACCAAAAACGTCTTGCGGCACGCTAGCTCAAAGTATGCCTCATGACATCGAACAGATTAGGGCCAGCATCCGGGACATTCCGGACTTCCCTAAGCCTGGCATCGTGTTTAAGGACATTACCCCAGCCCTTAGAAACCCAGAGTCTCTTAGATCAACGGTAAAGCACCTTAGCCAGCCTTTTAAGGATCAGGGGGTTACGGCCGTTGCCGGCATGGAGGCTCGAGGATTCATATTAGGTTCTCTAGTGGCTCTAGAGCTCAATGTCGGCTTTGTTCCTCTCAGAAAACCGGGAAAGCTCCCTTACCACAGCAAGTCAATCAGTTACGACCTTGAATACGGTTCGGCCTCACTCGAGATTCACACAGATGCCGTAGGCAAAAACGATCGAGTTGTGATCATTGATGACCTACTTGCAACGGGCGGCACAGCGGAGGCTAGTTGCAAGTTAATCGAATTACTTGGTGCAGAAGTGGTTGCCTGCGGATTCATGGTAGAACTCGACTTCCTGAATGGTCGTGACCGCCTAAAGTCGCGGACTATTCACTCGCTGATTCACTTTTAACCTCCTTTTTAGCCATCGGCCTGAATATGACTTCAGGGCAGCAGCCTGCCACCATACGGCTTTTCCAGATAACTGACTTTCACCTTAGAACGTCTCCAGTGGATACTTTAAACGGTGTAGTAACCGACTTAAGCTTCAGAAATGTCCTGAAATCCCTAAACCCTCTAGAAATTAAGGCCTCAGACCATATACTTTTGACGGGCGATCTTGCACAAGATCCAGACCCCATCACCTATCAACGACTTAAAAGCTATCTCAAACACCTCACCTGTCCCGTTTATTGTCTTCCAGGAAATCACGATGACCCAGAGACCATGAACAAAGCGCTCATTGACGCAGATATTCGTTACGAGAGCCAAATTGAGTTAGGAACTTGGACCCTTATCTGCCTTGACAGCACTATCCGAAAGTCCCCCAAAGGTCGTCTTTCCTTAGCTCAATTAGATCTGCTTGAATCAAACCTGCTTTCTGCAAAAGGCGATCATATTATGATCGCCCTACATCATCATCCTATCCCTTGCGGTAGTGAATGGATGGATACGATGACAGTTCAAAATTCAGATGAATTTTTTCATGTATTAAACTCGAGCTCTAAGGTACGAGCCATAGTTTGCGGCCATATCCATCAGGCCTTTGATAGACAACAGGACAACATAAGGATTATCGGCACACCTTCGACCTGTTTTCAATTTACGCCAAAGTCCAGTGATTTCTCCATCGACACCATCCCACCGGGTTACCGTGTCTTGGAGTTGATGGCGGATGGTAATATCAGAACAGAAGTCGTTAGACTGAATGAACTTCCCGAGGGCCTAGATATCGGCTCGTCGGGCTACTAAAAAGACGTAGAGCGTCAGCCGGCCGTGATAGGGCTCTTAATCTGCTCTGATGGAGATAGCACATTGAGTAAATCGACCAACTCGGTCAGTGCCTGCTGATAAACGTTCTTCTTAAAATAAACCACGTCCTCTACAGGATGCCAGTAATCGACCCAACACCAATTATCGAACTCGGGCTTTTCTGAACAATCGAGACGTATGGATGACTCCTCAGAAGCCAAACGAAGCATGAACCATATCTGCTTCTGCCCAATACACACAGGATAGGATCGCTTTCTAATATAGCGCTCAGGAAGCTCATAACGTAACCATTTACTGGTCCTGCCAATCAGCTCAACATCGTGACTTTTGAGGCCCACTTCCTCATAAAGCTCTCGGTACATGGCGGCCTCAGGGTCTTCATTCCGCTTAATGCCTCCTTGAGGAAACTGCCAAGACTGCATACCGATACGACGCGCCCAAAATAGGCGGCCCTCGTTATTGCATAGGATGATTCCTACATTTAGGCGATATCCATCCCGGTCTATCATGTCTCAGCTAACGTCCTGATTAGGTGTTCGAGGTATAATCCACCCTCTGTTTTCAAGTGAAGTTCATGTCGATTGAGGCAATCTTCAGGACCTGTTTGGCCATATACCCAAGCAAGACCAAACTTCACATATTTATTTGAGAGTAAAGGAATCTCGTGACTCTGGCAATATTTGACCTAGATAACACTCTAATCGCAGGCGACAGTGACTATTTATGGGGGCAGTTTCTCGTTGAGAAAGGCATCGTTAACGCCGAAACCTACGAGCGCGCCAACACTAAGTTCTATGAAGACTATAAGCAAGGAACGCTCGATATTCACGAATTCCTTCGCTTTGCTCTAAAGCCTTTGACCACCCATGATGCTCAACAACTTCATGACTGGCGGAAAACGTTTATTGAAGAAAAGATCAAGCCAATACTAATGCCTGCAGCGCATCAACTTATAAATGTGCATCGACAGGCAGGCCATACCCTCATGATCATTACAGCCACTAACCGTTTCGTGACTGAGCCTATTGCAGATCTCTATGGGATTGAACATCTCATTGCGACAACTCCTGAATTCATCGATGGGCGTTACACGGGGGAATTCATGGGAACACCGTGCTTTAAGGATGGAAAAGTTATTCGACTTAAAGAGTGGCTAGATCAAAATGGTGAAAACCTTGAAAACAGCTGGTTCTATAGTGATTCACACAATGACCTACCCCTGCTGTCTATCGTGAGTCATGCCGTTGCGGTAGACCCTGATGACTTACTCATGGCACATTCTGAGCAACAACAATGGCCAGTTATTTCTTTAAGGGCGCCACATTGCCCTGATTCAATCCTAGATAAAGTAGGAAATTATCGATAGGTCTCTAGGGCTTGACAGG
>Ga0164296_1003373_pt1 | contig 15088 bp, 11 predicted proteins | sample GEODES057metaG_FD_113533 | JGI IMG/M metagenome (GOLD analysis project Ga0164296, IMG submission 113533) | Dystrophic lake water microbial communities from Trout Bog Lake, Wisconsin, USA - GEODES057 metaG | ecosystem: Environmental > Aquatic > Freshwater > Lake | place: USA: Trout Bog Lake... | reverse complement strand
TTGGCAATCCAGACCCCTTCGAGAGCCTCGAGAGCTTCCTTCGCTCCAGGATCGCCGCCCATTACAGCGACCATCGATCCACTCGTGGTTGCGGCAGCGCGGGCCATCGCGGCGCCACGAACCCCAATGAGGCGCGCCCCATCGTCGATGGTGAGTAGTCCAGAAGCAACCAGTGCCGAGAACTCTCCTAAGGAGTGACCCAGGAGGTAACGAGGACGGATGCCCTTATCAAGGAGTTCGAGGTAACCAATTGTCGAAAGGGTGAAGGTAGCGAGTTGTGCCCGATCGGTACGCACCACGTCTTCACTCGACATGGTGAGAAGTAGTTCAGCGACATCAACACCAGAGGCTTCGGAGATGACGTCAACTTGATTCCAGTGGCGCGAGGCTTGCCATTCGGTACCGGCGCCACCAGCAAGAGAACCCTGTCCAGGGAAGAGCGCGACGAGATCGTCGCGAAAAGGGAGTGAATCGTTTTCGTTCATCTTCTAAAGGTAACAGCGTGCCCAGAGTGGGACTCGAACCCACACGCCCTCTCGAGCAAAGGATTTTGAGTCCTCCGCGTCTGCCATTCCGCCATCCGGGCTGCGAGGTTCTACGTTAGCAGTTAACTCTAAGGTAAGTAGGTGGAGTTAAAACTGTGGCGTTACCAATCAGCGTTAGCCACTGCTCTTCGCGCATCCGGGCAAGAGCACCTCTTTCGTGACCATCTGCTGCTCGAAATTAGTGCCGACGGGGTGTCTGGCTTTGGTGAAGTCTCCCCGCAGCCTTCGCCTCTCAATGGAGACTCGTCCGCAGGACAGGTCGTTACTGAACTGCTCGATTTCGCACTGCCACAACTCTCCCACGTTCATCAACGGGAGTCGGCCTTGCCGGTCTGGCCCCGCATCAACCGCTTCGCTGGTTCTCGACCAGGTTCGGTGGTGGCCTACAGCTTGATTGAAATGGCCCTCTTTGACCTCGAACTTCGTCGGGCGAGAACGCCTGCGGGCGATGCGCTGGGGGCAGTCTCGAAGCCGCAATTACAAGCAGTCGGTTCACTGGTGGGTGACATTCACATTCCTCGTCTTACTGACATCGCTCGAATTCGTCTCAAGGTTGACGCCACTTCCACTTCACCCACGGCGTTGGAAGCTGTTCGTGCCGTGGACGTGCCAGTGTTGCTCGACTTCAACTGCCTGGCGCCGAGTGTGGACGACGTCTTGTCGACGGTTCGATCTCTGGCGAGCGCTTGCACAGTCGTGGGGGTGGAGCAACCATTCGCCCCAGGCAATCTGATTCAACACGCCCAACTGGCGGAGCAACTTGATGTTCCCGTTTCACTCGATGAAGGTGTGCGGGGCTTGCGTGACATTGACAATATTGAACGCTACAAAGCTGCTCAAGTGGTGTGTCTCAAGCCTGCTCGATTGGGTGGCATCGCCATGACTCGAGCGGCCCTGGCGAGGTGCACTGAAGCCGGGATTGAGCCCTATATCGGGGGTTTCTTCGAACTTCCGCTAGCACGTACTCTCAACTACTTACTAGCCAGTTCTCCTACAGTTGGCCCGAGTGATGTGACGCCCGTTACCTTGTCCAACGTCGGGAGTGGACTTTTCCGGACCGATGAGTGTGGGATTGGGCTAACCCTGGATTCCCACAATCAGCCAGGGCTCGAGCTCATTACCTCTCTCTAACGGAGCGCCATTTAGACTGTCGCTATGGGACTGAGGCTCCAGCAACGACGACTGAAAGATGTCCAGCGCCAACTGGCGGCATCGAGAGACAGTCTTCGTGTGCTCGAGGAACAAGTGTCAGTCTGGAGAGATGCTCTTGACGACGTGCGCATCAGAGCGTTGGTCTCAGAAACACCGCTTCAGGCTCAGGAGTACGAAGAGTTGTCGCGCCACGTGCAGGTTGCCGTTGCGGAACTCGAACGCCGTAAAAAAGATGTTGCAGTATTGACCGAGAATCGTGATCAGTTGCTTCGCGAGTGGAACCCAAAGGAAACAAATGGATAAGCGTGTTGTTATTGCTGACGATGAATCAATCATCCGCCTCGACCTTAAGGAAATCCTGGAAGGTGACGGCTACTTGGTTGTAGGTGAAGCAGCACGCGGCGACGATGCGTTGGCAATGATTCGCGAGCTCGAACCTGACCTTGCGCTCCTCGACGTAAAGATGCCCGGCATCGATGGCATTGAAGTTGCGAAAGAGCTCAAGGGTACAAAGACAACCGTCGTGTTACTGACCGCCTTCTCGCAGCGCTCACTCATTGAAGCGGCCCGAGATGCTGGCGTCGTTGCGTACCTCGTCAAGCCCTTCCGCAGCAGCGAAATTCTCCCTAAGTTGGCATCGATTTTGGATCCGACGAGCATTGTGCCCTCAGCTAAGAAGGACGCACCGGCCGCTGACGACAAGATTGAGACGCGCGAGATTGTGCAGCGTGCCAAGGAACAACTCATGCAGGACCGAGGACTGGATGAACCCGCAGCTTTTGAAGTGATCCAGCAATCCGCAATGCGGGCGCGCACTCGTATGCGTGACATCGCCCAGCAGATTCTGAAGGGCGAGTTCGTTGGTTGATGCATCAGCTGACCAGCGGCCGCTCCTGCTGCTGGACGGAATGTCACTAGCATTCCGTGCCTTTTTTGCGCTCTCTACGGATATCCAAACCAGTGAAGGGCTTCACACGAACGCCCTGCACGGCTTTGCCTCAATGCTGACCTCGTTGGTGCGCTCCCAGAAGCCCCGGGCGCTGGCGGTGGCCTTTGACCTCCCCGGCGGAACGTTTCGAGACGCGATGGTGGACGACTACAAGGGTGGTCGTGCGGAGACCCCGCCAGAAATCGAGCACCAGTTCGACCTGATCCGAGGGCTCTGTGAAGTACTGAACATCCCAGTACTCGGTGTCCCGCAGTACGAAGCCGACGACGTTCTCGCTACGTTGGCCAGCTGGGGTCGCGACGCGAAGATGCCCGTGGTGGTTGTCACCGGTGACCGTGACAGTTTCCAACTGGTGGAGGATCCCTACATCCGCGTGCTCTACAACCGACGCGGTGTTTCTGATTACTCGCTGTACGACGAGGCCGGAATTTTTGAGCGTTGCGGCATTGACCCGAAGCGCTACCCACTACTGGCTGCACTACGTGGCGATACGTCGGACAACTTGCCGGGTGTGCCAGGTGTTGGCGAGAAGACCGCGGCCAAGTTGTTTGCGCAGTACAAGGACCTGGACGAGCTCTACGCGCACCTCGACGCCCTGACGCCGAAGCTACGAGAGAATCTCGCCGCCTTCGAGGAGCGGGCACGAAACAACGTGCGGGTAATGACGTTGGTACGTGACGTGCCACTGGACTTTTCGCTCGAGACAGTAACCCTGGGCGGATGGAACCGTAGTGACGTTGCTGCGTTCTTTGAACGCTTCGAGATGAATTCGATGCGTCAGCGATTCGAAAAGTTGATGAATGAAGGTCTTCTTGGCGCCGCCAGTGGGGGAGCGGAACCTTCTGCGCCCAAAACTAAAGCCAAGGCGAAAGCACCAGCGAAGTCATCGAAGAAGGTGTCAGTTAGCGAGGCGCTCGCCTGCGAAGGCCCAATTGTTCAACTTCGCGGTGACAAAGTGTGTGTTCGAAACAATGAAGCTGGTGTCCATGCACTGTGCAGCCTGGACGACTTTCTCGGGGCCTATGGCGACCAGTCACTACGGGGGCACGACCTAAAGGAGCTCTACCGCCGAAGTGCTGAGCGTGGCGTGCGCCTCAACGAACCTCGTGACGATTCCGCAATCATGGCATTCCTCGTCGACGCCATTTCGGGTCGCTACGAACTGGCCGACGTTGCCCATCGTTTCCTCGATGAGCCAATTGCCGTCAGCGCTCCTTCGCTGTTTGATGAATCGCTCGGCGACGACGTTCTTCTGTCGGAGACCGAAGTAATCGGTCGACTTCTCGACTACCTCGCTGGCGAGATTGCCAAATGGGAGTTGGAGTACGTTTACCGTGAAATTGAACTTCCGTTGGTTGCGGTTCTTGGCCGCATGGAGGCTCGCGGTGTTTGCGTCAATGCCGAACTTCTGAAGGAGATTGCCGACGAGTTCGCCAAGGAAGCCGCTCAACTGGACAAAGAAATTCAAAAGGTGGCGGGTCATGAGTTCAAGGTGAACTCACCGCAACAACTCCAGACGGTCTTGTTTGAAGAATTGAGTCTCACCGCGGTAAAGAAGATCAAGACTGGTTATTCAACGGATGCTACGTCGTTGGAGGCAATTCAGGACGAACACAAGATTGTCCCGCTTATTCTTCGTTACCGCGAAGTCGAAAAGCTCCGCAGTACTTACGGCGCCCCGCTCATTGATGCCGTGGCGGCCGATGGACGTATTCATGCGAGTTTCCAGCAGACGGTGGCAAGGACCGGTCGACTGTCATCGGAGAACCCAAATCTTCACAACATTCCAGTGAGGAGCAAGGAAGGTCGTCGCCTTCGCTACGCATTCGTCCCACAACCCTCGTGGGAACTAGCGGTGTCGGACTACAACCAAATCGAATTACGCATCCTGGCTCATCTGTCCCAGGACGAAGGGCTCTTACAGGCCTTCAACTCACACGAAGACGTTCACCGCACGATTGCGGCCTCAGTCTTCGGCGTGAAGCCTAGCGAGGTTACTCACGAACAGCGCGAACAAGCCAAGGCCGTGTCGTACGGTCTGGCCTACGGGATGGAAGCCTTTGGTCTGTCCCAGCGTCTAGGAATTACGGTGAGTGCGGCCAAGGAGATCATGGACAAGTACTTCCAGGGATTTCCTTCGTTACGTACCTATATGGACAACACCATCAAGGAAGTACGCAACAAGGGCTACTCACGCACGGAGTTTGGCCGCATTCGACCCTTCCCAGACCTCGCCACTGCTTCAGGTCCACAACGTCAGGCGGCCGAGCGACAGGCTATGAACGCCGGAATTCAGGGCTTGGCTGCCGACATCTTCAAGTCCGCTCTGGTGCGTCTCGACCGACACCTGTTTGATGCTGGTCTCGAGGCGCGCCTTATTCTGCAGGTGCATGACGAAGTGCTCGTCGAAGCGCCCGTGTCAGAAAAGGAGCGGGTGGCCGCAATCATGCTCGAGTCGCTCGAGAATGCTGCGCACCTCAGCGTTCCACTGGAGGTTTCGCTGCACTGGGGGCCAGACTGGGCCAGCGCCAAGGGCTAAATGCCCCTGTGATAGGCTGAATCGCTGGGTTTACACCGGAGGCCCAGCCCGTGTTGCCTAGTCAGACCCCGGTGTGGTCACAAGAAAGTAGTACGCATGTCGGACGGCTCAAGCCTCCTTTCCCAAGTTCAAATGGGAACTTTCGACGCTCAGGGGAACTATGTTCCTCGCGTCATCACCGAAGACAACCTCGTAGGCACTGACCTCACCGAATTGGTAGGAAACAGTGTTCTTGAGTTCGAAGACGGTGACCTCGTAACCGGTACGGTCGTCAAGATTGATCACGACGAAGTGCTTCTCGACATTGGATTTAAGTCCGAAGGTGTTATTCCTTCACGTGAACTTTCAATTCGCAATGACGTAGATCCTTCCGAAATTGTCTCCGTCGGCGAGCGCGTTGAGTGCCTCGTACTTCAGAAGGAAGACAAGGAAGGCCGTCTCGTTCTCTCGAAGAAGCGCGCTCAGTACGAAAAGGCCTGGGCCAACATTGAAGAACTCAAGAACCGCGATGAAGTGGTTAAGGGTGTCGTCATCGAAGTGGTCAAGGGTGGTCTCATCGTTGACATTGGTCTTCGTGGATTCCTTCCTGCGTCGCTCGTCGAGCTCCGCCGTGTTCGCGAACTGCAGCCTTACATTGGTAAGACCGTTGAGGCGAAGATCATCGAACTCGACCGCAACCGCAACAACGTTGTTCTGTCTCGTCGTGCATGGCTCGAAGAGACCCAGAAGGAACAGCGTGGCGACTTCCTCTCGAACCTCAAGCCAGGTGAGCGCCGTCACGGTGTTATTTCCTCGGTTGTTAATTTCGGTGCATTCGTGGACCTCGGCGGCATGGATGGTCTCATCCACGTTTCTGAGCTCAGCTGGAAGCACATCGACCACCCAAGCCAGGTTGTGGCAGTTGGCGATGAAGTAGACGTTGAGGTTCTTGACGTTGACTTCTCGAAGGAGCGCATCTCGCTCTCCCTCAAGGCCACTCAGTCCGACCCATGGCAGGTCTTTGCTGACTCACACGCTGTTCACCAGTTGGTCTACGGCCGTGTCACCAAGATGGTTCCATTCGGTGCATTCGTCCAGGTGGGCGAGGGCATTGAAGGACTCGTTCACATCTCTGAAATGGCTGCTCACCACGTTGACGCACCTGACCAGGTTGTTACCGCTGGCGAAGAGCTTTGGGTCAAGATTATTGAACTCGACACTGCTCGTCGTCGCATCAGCCTCTCAATTAAGCAGGCTGCTGAAGGTGGAGAAGTTTCCGAAGAGTACCGTGACGCGTTCGGTTCACACAACTACGACGCTGACGGTAACTACGTTGGAGCAATCGACCTCGGTGACTTCACGCCAGAGACAGAAGCGCAGGCTGCATGGGCAGAGTACGCCACTGAAGTTGCCACGAAGGCAACCGAAGGCGATGCTCCCGCAGAAGCAACTGACGCTGAGTAGTTCCTTACAAAAAATGCCCCCAGCCGTTTGGCTGGGGGCATTTTTTATTAGCCGTATGCGTTACTTGCGAGCAATAGTCAGTGGGTAGTGACAGGCCACCTGGTGTCCCTCGGCAATGGTCTGTGGCAGGGGGACTTCGCTCGCACAAAGATCAGTGGCGTTCGGACAGCGTGTCCGGAAGCGGCAGCCTGAAGGTGGGTCCATGGGGCTTGGTGGCTCGCCTTGCAGCACTTCATTGTGCTTTGAGGAGTTGACGTCAGCTTCAAGGGCAGCACCCAACAGGAACTTTGTGTACGGGTGTGCCGGTTCGTTGTACAGGCTGTCAGCCGGCCCAATTTCACATATGGTTCCCAGGTACATGACGGCAACCCGGTCGCTCACATTCTTCACGACGGCGAGGTCGTGGGCAATGAAGAGGAGGGTCAGTCCGTACTCGTCTTTTAGGTCGGCCAAGAGGTTCAAGATCTGGGCCTGTACCGAAACGTCCAGAGCGGAGACCATCTCGTCACAAATGAGCATCTTTGGCTTCATAGCAAGAGAGCGGGCGATTGAGATTCGCTGGCACTGGCCGCCCGAGAACTGACGCGCGTAACGGTTGCCGTAGACCGCGGGATCGATTCCCACCTTGGCCAGTAAGTCCGAGACAATGTCGTCGCGGTTGGGCGTGTTTGAGTCCCAACAGTCGAGAGGCTCGGCCACGATGTCCTTCACGCGACGGCGAGGATTGAGTGAACTAATGGGATCCTGAAAAATCATTTGCACCTTGGTGCGTGCTCGGCGAAGTGCCTTCTTGTTGAGCGACGAGATGCTCACGCCTTCAAGATTGATCGTGCCACTTGACGGCTCGATGATGCGCATGATGGCTTTTCCGGTAGTGGACTTTCCACACCCGGACTCGCCAACCAGACCCAGCGTTTCGCCTTCGTAAATGTCAAAGCTAATTCCGGCTACTGCCTGGACCTTTTTGCCCTGCACGTGGTAGGTGACCTTCAGGTCACGTACTTCAAGAAGTGGTGTCTTTGGAGTGGTCATTAGTTGGCGGCTCCTGTGATTGGCAGTGGGTTCCAGCATGCGAACTTGTGTCCCGTTTCGACCGACTCTTCGAGTTCTGGGCGCTGGGAGTGACATTTGTCGGTAGCGAAGGAGCAGCGGGGTGCAAAGGCACAGCCGTCACGCAGCTTCAAAAGGTTTGGCGGACGCCCGGGAATGGCCTTCAAGCGCGTGTGAGAGGCATCGGCGACGCGAGGTGAACTCTCGAGCAACGCCTTGGTGTACGGCATGCGGTGGCGGTTAAACACCTGTTCGGTGGTGCCGGTTTCGACAATGCGTCCGGCGTACATGACAATGATGCGACTAGTGCGTGTTGCCACAACGCCCAGGTCGTGCGTCACCAGGACCACTGACATTTGCAGACGCTCTTTGAGTTCGTCCAGCAAGTTCAAGATTTGCGCCTGAATAGTGACGTCGAGACCAGTCGTTGGCTCGTCGGCCATCAACAGTTTTGGTGAGCAGGCGAGGGCAGCAGCAATTACCACGCGCTGACGCATACCACCGGACAGAGCGTTGGGGTAAGCGTTGTAGCGCTCCGCAGGGGAGGGGATGCCTACCAGTTCGAGAAGTTCGATAGCGCGCTTCTTGGCGTCGGCCTTGGACATCCCGAGTCGCACGCGCAACGCTTCGTCAATCTGCTTTCCGATCTTCATCGTGGGATTCAGTGACGTCATGGGGTCCTGGAACACCATGGCAACTTCGGTACCCCAGATTGAACGCTTTTCTTTTTCGCTAGCGCCAACCACCTCGAAACCGTTGATCTTTACTGATCCAGTGACCGTTACGTTCGTTCGAGGCTGTAGCCCCATGATTGTTCGTGAAAGTACCGTTTTGCCGGAACCAGACTCTCCCACGATGCCCAGGGTTTCGTTACGACCAAGAGTGAAGCTGACGCCACCTACGGCCGGAACATCACCAGCGGCCGTCGAGAAGACGGTCTGGAGGTTCTCAACTTCAACAATGTTGTTTTCACTCATAGCTTTACCTCAGTGACGTCGAAGTGTTGGCGCAGTCGGTCACCAATGAAGTTCAAGCAGAGCAAGAACATGCACAGGGCGAGCGACGGGAAGATGACCAGCCATGGGTTCTGTGCCATCACGGTCCGTGATTCGTTGATCATGTTGCCCCACGAAGGTGTTGGAGGGTTCACTGAGAGACCCAAGAATGCAAGCGCACCTTCAAGGGTGATTACCGAAGCAATACCAATGAGCAAGAAGGAAACGGCAATAGGTGCAACGTTCGGCAAGAGTTCCTTGAAAAGGATGCGACGGTCAGTGGCTCCCTGCACCTTGGCGGCGATGACGTAGTCCTTGGTAGCGACATTCATCGTGGCGGTGCGCATAACGCGGTACACCAGCGGCACTGACGCGAGTCCAATGACCACGATGATCTTGAAGAGCGCGCGAGGCGTCCAGAAGGACAAGATGGCAATCGTGGCGATAATGGCGGGGAAGGCCAAGAACACGTACATAACCGTCGTCACAATCGTATCGAGGCGGCCACGACGGTATGCAGTCAGCATTCCCAGTGGCGCACCAATGCCGAAGCCAATCAACATTGCGCCAATTCCAACCGAGATGGAAACGCGTGAGCCGTAAATAACTCGGGAGAAGATGTCACGTCCTAGGTCGTCGGTGCCAAAGAAGTGGTGAATCGACGGACCAGCGTTAATAACGTTGTAGTTCTCAAAGAGTGGGTTGGTGAGCGGCAGTACATTGGCGAACACTGCACCCAGCAAGTTCAGGGCAATCCATCCAACGCAAATCCAGAAGAGGGGGCCCATGGGCTCCTTCTTCTCTGGTTTTTCGAAGACAGCAGTCTCTTCAAGTGTGTTACTCACGGCTGATCCTTGGGTCGACGAGGTAGATGATGAAGTCAAAAATGAAGTTGATGAGAACAACCGAGACTGAGACGATCAGAACGATTCCCTGAACAAGCAGGTAGTCACTCATGTTGATAGCCGAGATCAGGGTGTAGCCCAGGCCCGGGATCGCAAGGAGGTACTGGACGACGAAACCTCCGGCCAGTAGTCCGCCGATGTTGACGCCAGCTGACCCCAGGAGCGCGACTGACGAAGGACGAAAGGCGTGGCGCCACATAATGCGACGCTGGCTAATGCCCTTTGATCGGGCCATGGTGATGAACTCTTCTTGCAGCGTGGCAATGAGGTCACTGCGAAGGACCCGGTAGTACACCACAAATGAGGCAATGGCCAGGGTGAAGGACGGCAAAGCCAGGCTCTCCAGGTTCGTAATCCAGTCCTGACCGAGGCCTACGTACGACGAAGGTCCAGTGTGGGGAATATTGAGCTTGATGGCAACGAGCAGCACCAGCAACACAATGATGATGAATGGAGGCACGGAAAGCAGGGTAAAGGAGCCTGCGCTGAGGAACCGGTCCATAAGTCCGTTGGGCTTTCGGGCTGACTTCATTGCTGCTGGAATGGCGAAGCCAAACGCAATGATCTGACTGATCACAATCATTTCAAGGTCAATTGGAAAAGCCAAGCGAATGGTCTGAGCCACGGGCGTTTGCGAAATGAATGACGTACCCAAGTGGCCGTGCAAGACGTTGCCAATCCAGGTGAAGTACTGCAGGTAAATCGGCTTATTAAGACCTAATTGCTGGTAGAGAACAGCTTTGGCCGCTGGGGTGGCACCGGTGCCCAAAATCACGGTCGCCGGGTCGCCTGGCAAAAGGTGGATTAGGTAAAAACTTCCCACCGAAATTACGAAGACAATTCCCAACAACATGATGAGACGTCTTGATACGTATCTAAGCACTCTTCCCCCTTGAGACTGGTATGGACAATAGCCAAGCCACGACACCAAGTGGTAACACCTAGGTGAATTGTCCCGAATTCTTCGGTCCTGGCTACCGTAGAGGGGTGAAACGAATTGCGATCGCTGGAGGAATTGGTTCGGGAAAGTCAGCCGCCACGGCGTACCTCGAGTCCAAGGGCTATGTAGTCGCTGACGCCGACGTGGCCGCTAGGGAAGTGGTTGAGAAGGGCAAACCCGCGTGGCAAGCGCTCCGTGACGCGTTTGGTGACGCGGTGCTGACTTCCAATGGCGACCTCGACCGTCAATTTCTCGCTGATGTGGCCTTCAATGACGCGAGTGCCCTGAAGCGACTCAATCACATCACCCATGGAGCTATTGGGCTTGCGCTGAACGACGTGATTACGAGTGCGACCACCAGCGCTGTGTTCGTGGCACTGCCGCTCTTTCGACCCGAACACCGAGCCATCTTTTCGCTCGATGAAGCGTGGGCCATTGAGGTCGAACCAGAAATCGCTCTGGACCGACTTGTTCGACTTCGCTCGATGAGTGACGCGGACGCTCGCGCTCGGCTGTCTCGTCAGATGACGAATGGCGAACGTGAAGCAATTGTTGACGTCGTACTAACGAACAATGACAGCCTGAGCGAACTCCACCAAAAAATTGACGCCCAACTGGAACGGAGCGGCCTGTAATGGACCAGTTCCTTGTTGAGTCGCCCTTTCAGCCGGCGGGTGACCAGCCAAAGGCCATCGCCGCTCTCGCCGACGGTGTCCGTTCGGGTCTCCGCTACCAGACACTTGAGGGCATTACTGGTTCCGGCAAGACGGCAACGATTGCTTGGCTCACTGAAGCAGTTCAGCGACCAACCTTGATTCTGGAGCCCAATAAGTCTCTCGCTGCGCAGCTCGCTTCGGAGTTAAAGGAGATGCTTCCGCAGAATCGTGTTGAGTTCTTCGTCTCGTACTACGACTACTACCAGCCCGAAGCGTACATTCCCCGCACTGACACCTTTATTGAGAAGGACAGCGCAATCAATGAAGAAATTGACCGACTTCGTCACGCTGCCACGTCGTCGCTTCTTACACATCGCGACACCATTGTGGTGGCCTCGGTGTCCTGTATTTATGGCTTGGGATCACCACTCGAATACCGCGAGCGAATGCTTCGTCTCGAAGTGGGCGACACCATGGACTCGAGGGAACTACTTCGGCGACTCATTGAAATGCAGTACAACCGAAACGACTTGGTGCTCGAGCGCGGACTCTTTCGCCTGAAGGGCGACACCCTCGAAATTCAACCGGCGTACTCCAACGAAGCGGTGCGCATTTCCTTCTTCGGAGATGAGATCGAAGAGATTCGATTTTTCAACCCTCTCACCCAGGAGTCACGGGGGAAAGTGTCGGACTTCACGCTCTTCGCCGCCTCGCACTACGCCACGTCGCAGGAGACGCTGCAACGAGCTTGTCGTTCCATTGAAGACGAGCTGCAGGTTCAACTGGCCAAATTCCAGGCGGAGGGCAAACTCCTCGAAGCCCAGCGACTGCGCTCTCGCACTGAACACGACCTCGAGATGCTCGAGCAAACGGGCGTCTGTGCCGGCGTTGAAAACTATTCAGCCCACCTTGATGGTCGCAAGCCAGGTGAGCGCCCCTTCACGTTGCTCGATTACTTCCCAGAGGACATGTTGGTGGTGATCGACGAGTCCCACGTTGCCGTCCCGCAGATTCGTGGCCAGTACGCGGGTGACCGTTCGCGCAAGGAGACGTTGGTGGAGCATGGTTTTCGCCTGCCGAGCGCTCTCGACAACCGTCCGCTTAACTTCGATGAATTTATGGAACTTGTTCCCCAGATGGTGTTCGTGTCTGCGACTCCTGGTCCGTACGAAATTGAACACAGTGACCAAGTGGTTGAGCAAGTGATTCGCCCCACCGGCCTCCTCGATCCCGTTGTGCACGTCATTCCCACGAAGGACCAGATTGATGACCTCCGCGGACGCCTTGACGTAGTCATCGAGCGGGGTGAGCGGGCACTTATTACAACGCTGACCAAGCGCATGGCTGAAGACTTAACGAACTTCCTCACCAAGGCCGGCTACCGCGTGCAGTACCTCCACAGCGACATTGACACGATTCAACGCATTGAAATCCTTCGCTCCTTGCGATTGGGTGAGTTCGACATTCTGGTAGGCATCAACTTGCTTCGAGAAGGTCTCGACCTTCCTGAAGTGTCACTTGTGGCAATTCTTGACGCCGACAAAGAAGGGTTCCTGCGATCGCGCAGTGCCCTCATCCAAACGATTGGACGCGCAGCTCGCAACTCGAATGGTCAGGCCATTCTGTACGCGGACCGTATTACGGATTCAATGCAGTCAGCGATTTCTGTGACCGAACGTCGCCGGTTGGTGCAAATTGAGCACAACCGCGAGCACGGCATTGAACCTAAGACAGTGATGAAGAACGTAGCGGACATCCTCGGGCGCCTGCGTTCGGAATCGGCGCCCGAGCCCGAGAACCGTGTCCACGGGATTAGTTCGCTCGAAGGCGTGCACCACGATGACCTCTCTCTGGAGGTTGCTCGTATTGAAAAGGAGATGCTCAAAGCCGCCGAGGAACTTCGTTTCGAAGAGGCAGCGGCATTACGTGACGTGCTGCACTCATTGCAACGCCAAGGCGTTGAGCCTTCCGCGCTTGAGACTGAAGAAATGGTTTAAACGGTAGATTTCCTATATGGCTCAATCAATTCGAGTGCAGGGCGCGCGCGTTCACAATCTCAAAAATCTCTCCGTCGAAGTACCCCGCGACCAACTCGTTGTCTTCACCGGTCTCTCGGGCTCCGGCAAGTCATCGCTGGCGTTTGACACGATCTACGCAGAGGGACAGCGTCGTTACGTTGAGAGCCTTTCGGCGTACGCCCGTCAATTCTTGGGACAGATGGACAAGCCTGATGTTGACTTTATTGAAGGTCTTTCTCCGGCAATTTCAATTGACCAAAAGACGGCGTCTCGTAACCCTCGCTCGACTGTTGGAACAATCACTGAAGTCCACGACTACATGCGACTTCTGTTCGCCCGTATTGGCGTCCAGCATTGCCCGGAATGCGGCAAAGCAGTTTCAGGGCAAACGCCGCAGCAGATTGTGGACCAAGTCCTTGAGCGCGAGGACGGAGAGAAATTCATGGTGCTCGCCACCGTGGTCGATGGTCGAAAGGGTGAGTACTCCACGCTGTTGGGTGAGTTGGCAACCCAAGGATTTTCCCGCGCCCGCGTCGACGGAACCGTCATTGAACTGGCCGACCGTGAGTCGCTGGAACTGGCCCGTTACGAAAAGCACACCATTGAGGTCGTACTCGACCGACTGACTGTAAAGAGCACCAACCGTCAACGCCTAACGGAGTCTGTTGAGCAAGCACTGAAACTCACAAAGGGGCTCGTCAGTTTCTTGTTCCTTCATGATGACGGGGACGAAATGGTCACGTTCTCTGAAAAGATGGCCTGTAGTTCGTGCGGCATAAGTTTCAGCGAACTAGCACCACGAGATTTTTCGTTTAACTCGCCCTACGGTGCATGCCCTGTCTGCACTGGTCTTGGAACTCGCTTCGAGGTTGATCCCGAACTGGTGGTTCCGGATGATGAATTGTCGCTCGCGGAAGGTGCCTTAGCACCCTGGTCCGGCGCTCGCTTTAAGTACTTCGAACGGCTGATCGACGGCATCGCCAAGATGGGCGAGTTCGACATTGATACGCCGTGGAAGAAGCTCAAGCCCAAGGACCGAAAGCTCGTGCTGTACGGCGTTGACAAGAAATCAGTGCCCGTACGTTACCGGAACCGCTACGGCAAAGTTCGTACGTACGACACCACGTATAACGGCATTGTGGACTGGCTCGAGCGTAAGCGGAACGATGCTGACGGTGACTGGTCGCGCGAGCAGGCCGAGCAGTACATGCGAGAAGTTGAATGCACCACGTGTAACGGACAGCGTATGAAGCCCGAGGTGCTGGCTGTAAAGGTGCACGGCACCAACATCGCTCAAGTCAATGCCATGACCATTGATGATGCCATTGCGTACTTCAAGAATTTGAAGTTGACGAAACGGGAACAGACCATTGCCAGGCAGGTCATTAAGGAAATCGTCGAACGACTGACGTTCTTGATTGACGTTGGACTTGATTACCTCACGTTGTCGCGCGCGTCAGCAACATTGTCGGGTGGCGAAGCGCAGCGTATTCGACTGGCTAGTCAAATAGGTAGCTATCTCGTTGGTGTGTTGTACGTTCTGGACGAACCTTCGATTGGTCTTCACCAGCGTGACAATCGTCGTCTGATTACCACCCTCGAAAGACTGCGCGATCTCGGCAATTCGGTGATTGTGGTGGAACACGACGAAGAGACGATTCGTCTCGCCGACTTTGTGGTCGACATTGGTCCGGGAGCCGGTGAATACGGAGGCCAGGTGGTTCATGCTGGCACCTATCAGGAGCTACTTGCGAACGAGACGTCATTGACTGGTCAGTACCTCTCTGGAAAGCGTCGCATTGAGGTGCCGAAGGAGCGCCGCAAGGGCGACGGTAAGAAGTTGACCATCAAAGGTGCTCGGGCGAACAACCTCCAGGACGTGACTGTTGATGTACC
>Ga0164296_1003372_pt1 | contig 15098 bp, 15 predicted proteins | sample GEODES057metaG_FD_113533 | JGI IMG/M metagenome (GOLD analysis project Ga0164296, IMG submission 113533) | Dystrophic lake water microbial communities from Trout Bog Lake, Wisconsin, USA - GEODES057 metaG | ecosystem: Environmental > Aquatic > Freshwater > Lake | place: USA: Trout Bog Lake... | reverse complement strand
TTGGCGTTTAAACTCACCAAAGTTAGCTCTAATAGTAAATATACCTATGGTTATAAACGATCGACCATCATTGTATCTTTTTTTAATGCCCTGGTACTTTTTGTTGCGGTTGGTTTTATCGGTTATGAAGCAGTTATGCGTTTCATTCATCAGGAACAGGTTGAAGGCGGTACGATGGCCTGGGTTGCCTTTGCCGGAATTGGCATTAATGCATTTACGGCTTACCTATTTGTAAAAGATAAGGATAAGGACCTGAATGTTAAAAGCGCCTACCTGCACATGGCTGTTGATGCCGTTGTATCATTTGGCGTTGTGATATCTGGCCTGGTCATCTATTTCACCAAACTATATTGGGTTGACAGCCTCGTTAGTCTGATCGTAGCCATCGTGATCTTAAGGGGAACCTGGAGCCTGTTGAGCGAAAGCCTTCGTCTGGAAATGGACGGTGTGCCAAGGGAAATGGACATCCAAAAAGTAAAACAGGAACTGCTGAAAAATAAAGGAGTTATTGATGTGCATCACATCCACGTTTGGGCACTAAGCACTACCGAAAATGCGCTGACTGCTCATTTGGTGATCGACCCTGCCAAAGCAGCTGAATTTGACAGTATCAAACATGATCTGAAGCATCGCCTCGAACATCTTTCCATCAGCCACAGCACCTTTGAACCTGAGTTCAGTGATGAGAAGTGTGCCCAGGAGGATTGCTGATTTTTAGTTATATTAGTTGTACTGGTTGTATTGGGAAAGACTTACTAAATTTTAAAAATTTCGTAAGTCTCCCACCATTTTAACGAATACAACTAATACATCCAATACAACTAACGCCCTATTTTTTAACGGCCTTCTTCTTAGCAGGAGCTTTCTTTACCGGTGTTTCCTCTTTCACTTCTTCCTTAGCGGGTTCAGGTTCCGGAGCTGGCGCTTCAGGTACTTCTTCTGTTGCAACCTCATCAAATAGCGGGAATTCTTTCAGAATATGATACCAGGAAACGATCTTCTTCATATCTGAAGCATATACCTTTTCCTCGTCGTGCCCTGGAGCAACTTCTCTGAAAAGCTGGCGTAATATTTTGCTGTCAGCTTTTGCCTCCCGAACATTTTTTACGGCTTTGATGCGCTCAAATACGTCGAGCAAGCGGATATCGTCTTCGTCACCGAAAATGGTGATCTCATCGAGCGCAGCAATTTTGGCGGTAGATAAATTGGCTACCAATTTAGTTTTATTGGCATCCAGACTTTCCAGGATAAACCCGGTCTTATTTTGCGCCAGTGCCTTCCACAAGCCCGGTTTCCCGGCAACAGCTACTATTCCTCTTAGATTCATTTTTTGTTTTTTTGATGTGTTGACCTGGTTGTCCCGATAGCTATAGGACCAACTAATACAACTAATACAACCATCTCGATAGCTATCGGGACAACAATTCAGATTTTATCGAAACAACTAATCCTCAATTACTTCAATACCCAAAATCTTATCACCTGCTTTGATAGCGTCTACTACTTCAACATTCTCAATTACCTTACCAAATACAGTATGGTTACGATCGAGGTGAGCGGTGTTCGTGCGACTATGGCAGATAAAGAATTGTGAGCCGCCGGTGTTGCGTCCGGCATGGGCCATTGACAAAACACCACGGTCGTGGTATTGGTTATCACCTGTCAGTTCACAATCAATATGGTAACCCGGACCACCGCTGCCTGCGCGGAAAGCTGTTTCGGGATTACGTGAATGCGGGCATCCACCCTGAATCACAAAATTTGGTATTACACGGTGGAAAGTTAAGCCATCGTAAAAACCTTCTTTAGCCAGTTTAGTGAAGTTTGCTACCGTATTCGGTGCGTCCTTGTCGTAAAACTGTACGGTCATATCGCCCTTAGCAGTTTTGATTATTGCTTTGCTCATTTTTCAAATTTAAACAGGCAGCAAAGGTAGTAAAAAAGGGTAAAGGTGAAAGGGTGGAGGAAAAAGGTGAAAGGTAAATGGCAAAAGGTGGGTTGGTCATTTGCCATTTGCTGCGCGTCATTTGCTTCGCGTCATTTGCTTCGCGTCATTTGCTTCGCGTCATTTGCTGCGCGTCATTTGCTGTGCGTCATTTGTTGCGCGTCATTTGCTGCGCGTCATTTGCTACGCGTTATTAGTCATTAGTCATTTATCTTTTGTCTTTTATCATTCGTCTTTTGTCATTTCCCTCCCGCAGTGGCAGATTGTTAACTGCCGGACCGAAAAAACCCAGGTAAAAAGTTAAATTTAGTTAAACCGCACCTGCAAACGCAAGACCTTCTGATCAGATTTATTACCTTTACCAACCCAGTTTGTATTGCTGGTATTGTAGTTTTATGAAGCGGTTATTTTTCGCCTTAGTATTTTTTTCTTTAATAAGCTCACTTCATGCACAGGATGCGCTTTCCGGTAGGGTTTATGAGGATAAGACCAATTTTGCTATTCCCGGAATCACCATCCGTAACTTAAAGACCAATGGAGTAACTGTGGCCGATCGCACCGGGGGGTTTGTGATTCCTGCGAAAGCCGGCGACCTTATCGTTTTTTCGGGCTTGGCCTATGCCCCCGATACTTTGTTTCTGAAGGATTTGAAATTTATCGAGATACGCCTGATCCCTAAAAGCAGGCTGCTGAACGAAGTTAAAGTAACCGGCTCAGAAGTAAAGCTGGGTAACCTTAAAGATACCCGCCCGCTTGGCCCACTTGGTGGGCAAACATTGGTGTACCAAACCGATGCCGCAGGGAATAACAAGGGCGGTCTGGCAGTTAATATTTTCGATTCACATTCATCTGAAAACAAGCGGAAATTAACCGCTAAACTGGATGCTGACGAACAATTGACACAACAGGTTGATGGTATATTCAAAGCTGATAATTTGCAGAAATATCTACCAATAAAAGGCCAGGAAATGCAAAATTTCATCATCTTATATCGGCCGGATATTGAAACTTTCAAAAGCCCTGATTTTAATCTTACGCTTTACCTGAATACCAGCTACGAACAGTTTTTGAAGATACCAGCCGATCAGCGGGCATCAAAATCGCTGACAGACATCTGGCATCAGGATACGCCGCCTCCGCCCGCGCCCGTCAAACAACAATAGCCTGCAATTATTCCTTACCTTTGGATATGATGTTGTTGCGGAAATTCTTCTTGCCTTTCGCTTTACTGCTTTTTCCTTTTTTATCAAGGGCCGCGTCCATCCTGATACCTATGGACGATGAGCAGAAAGATCACCTGAAATCGTACGGTATTGCCTATTGGACTTTGAAGAATGGCGAGGAGGTCGATTGGCTGCTCAATTACCGCGGCGGCAGCTTTATGATGAAATATAACCAAAATGTTGAAAGCGAGTGTAAAATACGCGGAGTAAGCTACGAGGTACTGCCCGATGTGAAAGTAAATGAGATCATCGCCCAGGTGAGCGACCCCTCGGTTAATATGGATATTGTGAAGTTGGAGAAAGCTCCTAGAATGGCCGTTTATTCGCCCAAAAATAAATTGCCATGGGATGATGCCGTAACCCTGGTGCTGAAATATGCCGAAATACCCTATGATGTAGTTTATGATGAAGAGGTGATCAAAGGGGATTTGCCCAAATACGACTGGCTGCACCTGCACCACGAAGATTTTACGGGGCAGTACAGTAAGTTCTATGGCTCCTTCCGTTACGCGCAATGGTATAACGATGATGTTAAATTTCAGGAAGAAACAGCACACCGGCTGGGATTTAAGAAAGTGTCGCAAATGAAGCTGGCGGTAGCGCAGCGCATCCGGGATTTTTGTGCAGGGGGCGGGTTTCTGTTTGCCATGTGCTCAGGAACGGACACCTTTGATATTGCCCTGTCGGCCCAAAACACCGATATCTGCGAAAGCATGTTCGATGGTGATGCTGCCGACCCTGAAGCGCAAAGTAAGCTTGATTTTAGCCAAACTTTCGCTTTTACCGGGTTTACCCTCGATATGAATCCGATGTCGCACCAGTTCAGCAATATCGATGTTACCTCAACCCGCCAGGTAGAACGGGAACGCGACTTTTTTACGTTGTTCGACTTTTCGGCCAAATGGGATGTTGTACCAAGCATGTTAACCCAGAACCACGAAAAAGTGATCAAAGGTTTTATGGGCCTGACAACTGCATTTGATGAAAAGCGATTGAAACCCGGTGCTACCATTATGGGTGAGATGAAGAGTGCAGGCGAGGCCCGCTATATCCACGGCGAATATGGTAAAGGGCAATGGACCTTTTATGGCGGACACGACCCGGAAGATTACCAGCATGTGGTGGGAGATCCGCCAACTGACCTTAAACTGCATCCCAACTCGCCGGGCTACCGACTGATCCTGAATAATGTGCTGTTCCCTGCAGCGAAGAAAAAGAAACAGAAAACCTAATTGTAGAACGACCAGGACACACCGATCACCAGCATTCGGTTTGGTCCGGGGTAACGATTCACCATATAATAGCCATTGCTGAAAAGTCCCTGGTTAACGTAATTGTATTGAATGAACAGGTTGGTACGTATCAACGTTGCCTTTGCAAATACCGAAGCTACCGGATAGGATGTAAAAGTTAGGTTAGGCGTATTATTATAAAACTGACCCAGACCAACGGCATAGGAAGGGGCAACATAAGGCGTATTGTATCGTACATCAGTGCCGAACGAACTATGCAATACATTAAATAATAATGTATTATAGTACAAACTACTATAGGTGTATAATTCGGGTGTGCGCAGCGTGCTTTGGTAATCTGTTTTCTGGTACACAATGTAATTATCAAAATGCCATTTCCTGAAGACCAGGTTCTTGCCAAGGCTTACTTTTAACAGGTTGATAGGATTATGTAATTGTGCCGGAGTAGCGTCTATTCCGTTCGGCTGCGCCGTAAAATAGAGATAATCGGTTATCAGATAATATTCGGCTTTCAAATCAAGTTTCAGAACATCGTTGACATAATTGAACGATAAGTTGGTGATCTTTTGATTATTGAAGCTGTTATGGAAAATATAATGGTTTGACACCCAATCGGTATACACTAATGGTGGTGAGCTGTTTTGCGTATAAGCCCCGATGACGATCTTACCAGTTCTTTCCCCACCCGCCAGGGTAAGCTTGCCATCATACAAAAAATTCCCAAAATCGCGACCCTGTGCCACTTGTTGTATACCGAGGTCAAGTACAATCCGGTCGTTCAAACGATAACCTGCCCTGGCTTTAATGGTCAGGTCCTGGAAGGTGTTGTTTTGTTTTTTATCATTTTGAATGATCCGGCCATAGGTGTTAATGATGCCGGTATCTACCACATACTGCTGGTAATGGTAAAGATCCTGAACCAGAGCGAGGTCGAGCTTTAACTCATTTTTTATCAAGCTGGTCGATTTGGGCCTCAGGATGAAATTATAGGAAAAAGTATTCTGCACATGCGATACCACCAGCGAATCGCGCGAAAGCGTAGAACTGTAATAATAGTCGGGAAATACACTGAAATAATCAGGCTCATATTGGTTGAAGATAAACTTAGAAGTATTATAGTAAAAGGTATAAGCTACGCGTTGGGTCGGCAAGGCATCAGCACCTTTTTTTAGACTGTCAATTTTACCGATATAATAGAATTGTTTGACATACAAGCCATTGTTGGTTAGGTGATCACTTGAATTATAAAGCCTTACCGTATCATTCTGTGAGGTAGTATAAGAGCCTTGTGATGCCGTGAAAATATTGTTTTTTGTAACCGAGCCATTTTCGGGTGTCTTTAAATTATTAAAGGTCCAACTGGCAATCAGGTCATAGCGCCTGCTTTTAGACTGGTACCAGCTAAAAATAGCGGCATTCATATCGCCCACATTTTGCCTCGCATAAAATCCCTGCGAGCCGAGGAAGTTGAGGTTAAATCCAACGTTTAACTGCGGGTTTACATTTTGTGTATGGATCGCTTTAAATATCTGCTCCTTTATTCCGCCCGAAAAGAACGTGAGGTTTGTATAAGGAGCCCGCGCCCGGTAATATTGTATATCCTGCGGAAGCAACAAATAGGCATCTAAAAAGTGCAGGCCCGGGTCAAAGCCTATGGTTTTAGAAGGATCGAACAAAAGGCTCCTTTCAGCCAGACCGGTACTTCCAAGGCTGATCTTAGGATCCCGGGGTTGGTTCAGGGGGCTGTAGTTTTCGAAATTGGCCAGGCCGGTATCCAGGGCGAGTAAACGGGTACTATCTTTCAGTAACTGTTCATTCGTAACACGAATGAATTTGGATGTAAAAACAACAGAATCCCTCCGGTGTTCTTCTTTTTTTCTTTCGGCATCAATTTCCTGGTCGCCGGTCATATTTTGCGCCTTCTTGGTCGATGTATCCGAATTGAAGCTTTGTGGTTGCTGCCTGCCAGGGTAATTTTGCTGATTGGGGTATTGCGCAAAAGCAGCACCCGCCCACAAGCAACCGATAAACACCAGGTAATATTTGATTGAATTAAGCATTAAAGGCCGGCGATCAACTTTTTTAGTATCAATGTCATTTTTGGTTCAGCCTCATGTGCTACAGCCAGTATTTCCTCAACCGAAACCGGGTGCAGGTCGTCGGGGAAGCCTTCATCTGTCAATACTGAGATTGCAAAAACAGGCAGGCCCATATGGTTAGCTACAATTACTTCAGGCACGGTACTCATACCAACGGCATCACCACCTATGATACGCAGATAGCGATATTCTGCTTTCGTCTCCAGGTTGGGTCCGTTCACCGCTACATAAACTCCTTTATGGCAGGTAATATTGTTTGTCCTGGCAATATCAAGGGCTTTGGCGATCAGCCCCGTTTGATAAGGTTCGCTCATATCGGGAAAGCGCGGCCCTAACTCCGGCTCATTCGGACCGATGAGCGGGTTCATCGGCTGCAGGTTGATATGGTCATCGATCACCATCAGGTCGCCTTTACGGTAGGCAGGGTTAAGCGCACCACTGGCGTTTGATACAAACAGAGTTTTGATACCCAATAGTTTCATTACCCTTACCGGAAAGGTGATCTGCTGCATCGTATAGCCCTCATAAAAATGAAGGCGGCCCTGCATCGCTACAACTTTGCGACCTTCCAGCCGGCCAAATATGAGTTTGCCTGCATGAAATTCAAGTGTCGATATCGGGAAATCAGGGATATTCGAGTACATCAATTGTTTTTCAACTTCGATCTCGTCGACCAGGCCACCCAGGCCGGTTCCTAAAATGATGCCCACTTCGGGCTCAAAATCGCCGATGCGTTGTCTAATGTACGACGTGGTTTGCGCGATGCGTTCTAACATATGATGTTACTAATTCGTCAAATTGTTCACCGCTGTTCCCATGAAACCGGGTGATTATCGGTAGCACCAAAACCGGCAGGGATTGCAGTATTTCTTGTAATTCAGGTCTTTCTAAACGCTGTGCATCCTTTTCTGTTGTGATGATCACCTTTTTTTGTGCTGTAGCGTTCCTGAATTCAAGGGCAAGTTTACTGATATTTTTTAAGCTATAGGGATGGTGGTCGGGATAATTATGGTGATGGATTATACTGGTAAAGGTTTTCAGGTGTTGCAGCAGCGGCGCCGGATTGGCAATACCGGTCAGTAAAAACACAGTAGTATCCTCTGTTAGTTTAAATGCCGATCGGCTGCCGTCCCGGTTATGCAATCCCTGATAAGAGATAGAAGTGAAAAATACATTTTGAAATGGTAAAGGTTGTAGTTTATCAATCGCCAGCCGATAGTCGTTTTCAGCGAGGCTTTCCGGACACTTACTCACTACCAGCACATCAGCCCGCCATCGCCCGCTGAAAGGCTCGCGCAGGTTACCCGCCGGAAGGACGAAATGCGGCTCATCAAGCCGGGTATAATCAAAAAGCAAAATACTGAATCCCGGCTTTACGGCTCTGTGCTGATAGCCATCGTCCAGTATCACCAGGTCGTGGTCGGCTTTTAAATGCTGGATACCCAGGACGCGGTTTTCGCAAACAGCAACGGTAACATCAGGGAATTTTTGTTTGAATTGTGCCGGTTCGTCGCCAAATTCAGTAGCAGAAGCAGTAGCAGTAGCAGCAGTAAGATAACCTCTGGTCTTTCGCCCATAGCCCCGGCTAAGCGTTGCTAATTTGTTTTCATCTTTTAGCAAGCGAATCAGGTACTCGGTCATAGGGCTTTTGCCGGCACCGCCAATATCCAGGTTGCCTACGCATATGACCGGTATATTAAACGCATGGCTTTTAAGCAAACCTGCATCGTAAAACCAGTTGCGGATAATGACCACCAATCCATATAATAAAGAAAACGGGAGCAATAGCCAGCGAAGGTATTTCATATTGGGGGTAAAGATAGGAAATGAGACTGATGTTAATTATTGCAAGCTAGGAAGGTGGTATAATGATAGGGCCGGGTTTTAGCTCGTTGTTTTTTAAATGATCCAATAAAAGTGGGCTAAGTTTCGTTAGTTCGATGTATGTATTAATTGGGGCATTTAAGACAATTACAGGTATTGAATATTTTCGGAAATTTTGTTGATACTGTAAATTTTTATCGAAAGTAATCAGAGCGTCGAAGTCTTCTTCGATCAATAATTTTAATAATTCACCGTTTTTTATGCTATTCCAACCTTTGTCGCCCACGGTATAAACTTCATGCTCCTGAAGGTCTGTTTTTAATCGTTTTGGTAGATTTTCATCAAGCAATAGCTTCATACAAACTGGCTATATTTTTCGATGTCATTATCTTATTTGCCATGTCAAGCAATGTTATCGCCTGCTCATGTGATACCGAGGGGAAATCATTGAGAAATTCACCCAGAGAAATGCCTGCTTCGAGGTGATCAAATAATGTTTCAATAGGAACCCTTGTCCCTTTAAAAACAGGCTGTCCGGATAGGATGTCATTGTCGATGCTAATAATTTCGGCGATGCTTAAATTTCTCATTTTATTGTTTATAAATTGCTCGTCCTGAAACGTTTTAAGCCTTATCAAATTTACTATTTTTATTTAAATTGCGTAGCTACCACGACATTTCAAATCAATGATGAAATATTATCTCCTTGCGCTTCTTTTAATTACTACCCTTTCCGCCTTCGCCCAAACCGATAAGAAACTAACATCTCAATTACAAGATGCGGTAAAAGGTTTTAACGGCCAGGTGGGTATTTATGTACATAATCTTAAAACCGGGAAAACTGCGGAGTTAAGTGCTGATACTTTGTTCCCAACTGCGAGTATGATCAAAGTGAGCATCCTGGCCAGCGTGATGGATAAGATAGAAAAAGGCGAATTAAAATATAACCAAAAGCTGGTTTATCGCGATTCACTACTTTACCCCGGTGAAGATATCCTGGGCTCGTTTAAAGATAAAGACACCATTGAACTCAGCAAGGTGGTGATGCTGATGATCACCATGAGCGATAATACGGCCAGCACCTGGCTGCAAAAGATCGTTACCGGCGACTATATCAACCACTGGCTTGAACAGAATGGCTTCCAGGTAATGCGGGTTAACTCCAGGGTTAAAGGGCGCGAAAAGATATGGAGCCAGTATGGCTGGGGAGTAACCACGCCGCGGGAGATGTGCCGTCTGTTTACGATGAGCCGTAATGGTCAGGCGGTAAGCGAAGCAGCCAGTCAGCGCATGTACCGAACCCTGATCCGTATTTATTGGGACGATATTGCCTTGTCGCAAATACCGCCTTACGTACAAATGGCCAGTAAACAGGGAGCGCTGAATGATTACCGGTCTGAAACTGTGCTGGTGAACGCGCCACATGGCGACTATGTATTTTCTATCATCACCAACCATAACAAAGATGAAAGCTGGGGCCCGAATAACGAGGCAGATCGCCTTATCCAAAAAGTATCTGCCTTGTTATGGCACTATTACGAACCTAAAAGTACCTGGAAACCCGCTGAAGGGATAGAGAAGTTTATGTTGAATGAATGAGTAGTGTCAGTTTTTCGACTATGCCAATGCTCAATGACGCGAAGCTAATGACCCAATGCTCAATGACGCGAAGCTAATGACCCAATGCCCCAATGACGCGCAGCAAATGCCCCAATGACGCGAAGCAAATGACTTTTAAGATCAATTCGCTGCCAGCACAGTGCCATTGGTAGTATTAACCGCAGGAGCTGCTTTGTAAACGATGCTGATAAAGTTGGCACCTTTTTTAGGTTTGGTGATCAGGGTAACATTGAAGGTTTCGTCCTCACTGCCCCATACCTCGGTAGACAAGCGGCAAAATTTTCTGTCGAGTCTCCAGATCACATCCTCTGTATCATTCTTGTCGTAGGTTTCGATGTATGAGGTACAAACGTCCTGATCGTTGAAATAGAAAGTATAGTCGCCCACTACGCGCACTTTGGTAAAGTTAAGCGCCTCACCACCTTTCGCGGTTTTGTATTCCTGTACGTTTGCGTAGGATACGTGCTGACCAAAATACGATTTGATCTCGTCCTTGCTTGCACCCAGCGGAAATTGTGCGAAGGCTGAAAGTGAAGCTAAAATTAATGCGGCAATTAAAACTAATCTTTTCATGCCTGCTGTATTGCAACTGTTACGCCAGCAGGCACTTACATTAATTGAACGCTAAAATATACTGATTATCAGCTATTTATGATTTTCGCTAAAATTAAATAAAATGCTTATAAAGAAAATGAATGGGCAATTAGCACATCAAAAGTGTGTAATGTATTCCACAGGCAATAATTTTAACCTATGGACAATGATAAAAAAGGGAGGGTAATATATTAAACTTTGTGACCGGTCAGAAATACTTTACCGCTATTGGGTTCGCGTAATAAAGTAGTTTCGCCGTTTTCGTTTTTGGCAATTTTCAAAGTTTGGGTGATGTAGAAGCCTTTGTAGTCCATCAGGATATTTAGGCCATCGTTATTTACGGTAAGTTTTACTGTACCGCCGATCATGTCCTTGCTATCGTCGCCGATTACAGTGAATGTACCCTGGTTTGGCGATGTGAAGTTGAAATTGAATTTCTGACCGTTACCCATATCTAACTTTTTCATCAGTAAATCGCGGTACTCTTTGTAAATATCTTCTGGCTTAGTCATTTCCTTGATCGTTTATGTTCAGTTTTATGCTTTATTAATCTGTGCTGAAGCGTTATACGGGTCAATTACAAAAAAGGATGCAGGGTTTTTTAGAAATTTATCAAATGAACAACCGTGAAAGTAGTGTAAAGCTAAACGATAAGATTTGAGACACCCGATAGCGGTAAATTAGCTTGTTTGGGATGGTTGCCGTTGGCCTGACAACAGCTGGAAAAGCAATAGCACGTTAGTTTAGCAGCTATTTTTGATCAATAATAAAAGCAGGGGATAATAATATTGAGCGTCGATCTGGAGCAGTACCTATTTTTTCTGACTCTTGATATGATCAAGGCCCTCGGCGAGAAATTTGCTCCAGGTGGTATTGGGTTGCCAAACGTCTTCCACAAAGTCCCTGACCTCCTCTTCCTGCAAACGTTCTTTGGCGAACAGATACAAACCAAGGAAAGTCGATGCACGATAGTTAGCAGCGCAGTGTACCAATATCTTTTTGCCTTCATTTTGATACATATGCGAGATGAAGAGCAATAATTCACTTAATCGCGGATCCTCAAATACAACGGGTATATGAAAGTAATCCATGCCCAGTGATAGAACCAGTTTTTTTTCGTTTTCGAGTGCGTATTTGGTATCCAAAAGTCCCAGGTTAATGACGATGTCAAATTTACCTGCCACAAATTCTTTGAATTGTTCTTCAGTTGGTTGGCCCGAACATGCCAGATGGTCGGAAATTTGTTCGAATTGATAAATAGGTTTCATCGGAGCGCGAAGATATAAAAAGAGCTAAACATTTGACCATCATCCTTTACGTAATAAATTGTATAATTGCGTTCACTTGAAACGCCTCCTTTATAACCTGACCTTCCAGGTCCTTATTGCCATCATTGCCGGGGTGGTAGTTGGTTTGTATTTTAAAGATTTTGGCCCAACAGCAAAACTGATCAGCGATAAATTCATCGATATGATCAGATGGCTCATAGCACCTATAATTTTCCTGAATATGGTATTAGGCATTGCCGGTATGGGCGATATGCGCAAGGTAGGCAGGGTAGGTGGTAAGGCTATTTTATATTTCGAGATCATTACCACATTTGCATTGATCATGGGCGTCGGCCTCGCCAATTTGCTCCAACCTGGTAAAGGTTTGCCGATACCGCATAGCGTCAATACCGAAAAACTGGCTACTTACCAGAAAGCGGCGGCGGATATCAAATGGGGAGAGTTTTTCGCCCATATCATCCCCTCAAATATGTTCGATGCCTTTGCCAAAGGCGATATATTGCAGATACTTTTTATAGCGATACTATTTGGTTACGGCCTTAACTTACTGAAAGAAAGTGGCAAACCGGTTCTCGACCTGTTCGATAAATTTAATAAGGTGTTCTTCAATATTATGGGTTTTGTGATGCGACTGGCACCTATCGGGGCATTTGCCGGTATGGCATTTACGGTGGCAACCTATGGCATTGATACGCTTAAACCCCTGCTGCAATTGCTGGGTGCTGTATTATTGGCGATGCTGCTGTTCATTTTTGTGGTACTGTTTATTGTAAGTCTCCTTTATAAATTCAGCCTGTGGCAATACCTTAAATTTATCAGGCAGGAAATAGTAATTGTATTGGGCACCTCATCCTCAGAAACGGTATTGCCGAGTATGATGGATAAAATGGAGCGATTCGGCTGTTCAAAATCGGTTGTTGGGCTGGTGATTCCGGCAGGATATTCTTTTAACCTCGATGGTACCACAATTTACCTGTCAATGTCGGTCATTTTTTTGGCGCAGGTTTTCAATATTCCGTTGTCCATCGGCCAACAGCTGGTCATTATTGGTATCCTGATGTTGACTTCTAAAGGTGCAGCTGGTGTTACCGGCAGTGGTTTTATTGTACTGGCATCAACCTTAACCGCCATTAAAGTGATACCCATCGAAGGTGTGGCCATACTTTTTGGTGTCGATCGCTTTATGTCCACCGCCCGGGCACTGACTAACATGATTGGGAATGGTATCGCCACCATTGTGGTAGCGAAAAGTGAAGGAGAGTTTATTAGTCCGGCTGCTGAGCCGTTGGTTTAAATATCGAACACCGAATGTTGAATAATGAATATCGAAGGTTTAAATATTGAACATCGAATGTCGAATAATGAATATCGAAGGATTTAATATCGAACACCGAATGTCGAATAATGAATATCGAAGGATTTAATATCGAACATCGAATGTCGAATAATGAATATCGAAGGATTTAATATCGAACACCGAATGTTGAATAATGAATATCGAAGGTTAAAAATTAAACACCCATTATCTAATACCTGATACCCGATACCCAATACCCGCCAACCAACCTCCAAATAAACCAATTTTAGGCAGCTCCGGGGTTTTGAGATTACCTTTAATAAGTTAACTTTGCGCGTATATTTATTCAATCTATGAGCGTCCTCGTTAATAAAGATTCAAAAGTTATCGTCCAGGGTTTTACCGGCAATGAAGGCACTTATCATGCCTCGCAGATGATCGATTACGGTACCAACGTAGTTGGTGGTGTTACGCCGGGTAAAGGCGGCCAAAAGCACCTCGAAAGACCAGTATTCAATACCGTGAAAGATGCAGTCGACCAAACAGGCGCCAATGTTTCTATCATATTTGTACCGCCGCCGTTTGCAGCTGATGCCATCATGGAGGCGGCTGAGGCCGGTATTAAACTGATCGTTTGTATCACCGAAGGTATCCCGACCAAGGATATGATCCAGGTGAAAGAATATATAAAAGACCGCGATACCCGTTTGATCGGTCCGAATTGCCCCGGCATCATCACAGCTGACGAAGCTAAGATCGGCATCATGCCAGGCTTTATCTTCAAAAAGGGTAACGTTGGTGTGGTTTCCAAATCAGGTACTTTAACCTATGAAGCGGTTGATCAGGTAGTAAAAGCAGGCCTGGGTATTACCACAGCTATCGGTATCGGTGGCGACCCGATCATTGGCACGCCTACCAAAGAAGCTGTTGAACTGTTAATGAATGATCCGGATACCCACGGTATCATCATGATCGGCGAGATCGGCGGAGGCATGGAAGCTGAAGCAGCCCGCTGGATAAAAGCCAATGGTACCAAACCCGTAGTTGGCTTCATTGCCGGCCAAACCGCGCCTCCGGGCCGCCGTATGGGCCACGCTGGTGCTATAGTTGGTGGTGCCGATGATACCGCCGCCGCCAAAATGAAGATCATGACCGAATGCGGTATCCGCGTTGTACAATCACCAGCCGATATCGGCGCTGCTATGGCCGAGGAGTTGGCCAAATTAGCCTGATTTTTTGAGGTGTAAAGAATGCGGAGTGCGGAATGAAGGGTTATAAATGCGGAGTGCGGAATGCCAATTGCGGAATGTGAAAGGTGAAAGGTGAAAGGTTTCTCAGGGTTGATAATTTGATAATTTATAAAAATATAATCCTGGTCAGTTTGGCCGGGATTTTTTTTGTGCAGCAAAATGCATCGTAAGCTATTTATAATTAAAAGTAATCCTTCCATCCTTTAATCCGACGAATCCTGGTTGAACACGATTTTCAGGATTTAATTTAGATAAACAGGATTATTTGCTGCTGAAAACCTAAATAATCGATTCAGCGAAATCAATACAATCACACGAATCAGCGGTTCAGACAAATTGAACACGATTTTCAGGATTGAATTTAGATAAACAGGATTGTCTATTGCTGAAAGTCTAAACAATCGATTCAGCGAAATCATTTTAATCACACGAATCAACGGTTCAGACAATTACCACCTTCGTCAACCCAATGTCAACAACCCCATACCCCAAAATCAAAATAGCAATCCCACCGTATATTTGTATAAAAAGAAAATACCCATTAATTCACTCAATCACTCATTCACTAATTCACTCATTATAAAAATGCCCTATAATCCCTTAACCCCCGAAGAAGAAAGAGTAATACTATACAAAGGAACAGAAAGACCCTTTACCGGTTCATTATTAAACAATAAAGCCGAAGGCGTATACGTCTGCAAAAG
>Ga0164296_1003371_pt1 | contig 15099 bp, 10 predicted proteins | sample GEODES057metaG_FD_113533 | JGI IMG/M metagenome (GOLD analysis project Ga0164296, IMG submission 113533) | Dystrophic lake water microbial communities from Trout Bog Lake, Wisconsin, USA - GEODES057 metaG | ecosystem: Environmental > Aquatic > Freshwater > Lake | place: USA: Trout Bog Lake... | reverse complement strand
CTGCTGCTGGTGGTGGGCGCGATTGTGCTGTTTGTGGCCGTACCGGTGGGCACGATTTTGCTGTCCGCCATCCGCGACAATGATGGCCATGTTGCGTTGGGTGAATTCGTTGAGAAGATCACCGATCGGTCCATTTGGGGCCTTTCATGCCTGACGGGCGACCGGGCCTGTGGGGTGGCGTGGAACAGCCTGGAACTGGCGATAACCGTGGGTGTGCTCTCCACGTTGCTGGGGTTGGCGTTCGCGCTAATCGCCCAACGTACCCGCTTCCCCTTCCCGGGGCTGCTGCGGTTGCTGTCATTGCTGCCGGTGATTACCCCACCGTTTGTGATCGGGCTGGCGCTGATCCTGATGTTTGGCCGCGCCGGCTTCATCACCAATTTTCTCTACGCGCATTTCGATATTCCACGCAGCCGGTGGCTGTATGGCATGGAAGGCGTGGCAATCGCGCAGGTGCTGGCGTTCGCACCGATCGCGTTCCTGGTGTTGCTGGGCGTGCTGCAAGGCGTAGCGCCGAGCCTGGAAGAGGCGGCATCGACGCTGCGCGCCGGGCGGTGGCGGATTTTCCGCACCGTGACCTGGCCATTGATCCGGCCCGGACTGGCGAACGCGTTTCTGATCGGGTTTATCGAGAGCCTGGCCGATTTCGGCAATCCGCTGATGCTGGCCGGCAACTTCAATGTGCTGGCGACCGATATCTTTTTTGCCGTGGTAGGTGCGGCACATGACCAGGGCCGGGCGGCGGTGCTGGCGCTGGTGCTGCTGGTGTTTACCCTGGCGGCGTTTCTGGCGCAGCAGCGTTGGGTTGGTGGGCGGAATTACACCAGCGTGAGCGGCAAGGGCGATAGCGGCATTCCGGCGAAGCTGCCGCCGGTGCTGCATGGCCTGTGCCTCGCGGTGGTGTTGCCGTGGCTGGTGCTGACCGTTGTGGTCTACAGCATCATCATGGCGGGTGGATTTGTTGATTCCATCGGCCGGGACAACAGCTTCACCTGGAAATATTTCCTCACCGCATTTTCGATTGAGCGCGGCGTGGGCGGGTGGTTCCTGTCAGGTTCGGCGTGGTCCAGCTTTATCACCACGATGGAACTCTCGGTGGTGGCGATGCCGTTGACGGCGGCGATTGGATTGCTGACGGCGTGGTTGATCGGCCGGCAGCGCTTTCGCGGGCGGGGGGCGTTTGAATTCCTGACCATGATGAGCTTCGCGGTGCCGGGCACGGTGATCGGGGTGAGCTACATTCTGGCCTTTAACGTGCCGCCGGTTGAGTTGACTGGCACGGCGACGATCCTGGTGATCGCCTTTGTGTTCCGCAATATGCCGGTGGGGATCCGTGCGGGGTTGGCGAGCCTAGCGCAGGTGGACCGCAGCCTGGATGAGGCATCGGCCACCTTGCGCGCGCGATCATTCCGCACGTTGCGGCTGGTGCTGGCGCCGATTTTGCGGCCGGCGGTGGTGGCGGCGATGGTGTACAGCTTTGTGCGCGCCATCACCTCGGTGAGCGCGGTGATTTTTCTGACCACGGCGGACTATAATCTTTCCACCGTTTACATCGTTGGCCGCGCGGAAATTGGCGAGCATGGCATCGCGCTGGTCTACTCGGCGGTGCTGATTGTGGTGATGGCGCTAGCGCTGGTAGCTATCCGGGCGCTGGTGGGCGAACAAAAAATTGGCAGGCGTAGCGCCATGGTGAATTCATGACCCCGACCGTTCGATTCAAGACCGTGAGCAAGCGGTATGGCAGTGCCACCGCCGTGGACGCGGTGAGTTTCGATATCGAGCCGGCGACGTTGGTAACCCTGCTGGGCCCGTCCGGCTGCGGCAAGACCACGACGCTGCGGCTGATCGCCGGGTTGGAACATGCCAGCGACGGGCGGATTGAAATTGACGGGCGGGACGTGACGCATCTGGCGGCATCCGAGCGCGATGTGTCCATGGTGTTCCAGTCCTATGCGCTGTTTCCGCATATGAATGTGCTGGAGAATGTTTGCTACGGGCTGCGCGCATCGGGCCGCAAGAAGGCCGAGGCAGCGGCAATGGCGCGGGAAAAACTCGGGCTGGTTGGGTTGGCCGGGTTTGAGGCGCGGCTGCCGAGCGAGCTTTCGGGCGGGCAGCAACAGCGGGTGGCCGTGGCGCGGGCGATTGTGCTGGAGCCGAAGGTGTTGTTGTTCGATGAGCCGCTCTCCAATCTCGATGCACGCTTGCGGCGGCGGGTGCGGGAGGAAATCCGCGGGTTACAACAGCAGCTTGGTCTGACCGTGGTGTATGTGACACATGACCAGGAAGAGGCGCTGGCGGTCTCTGACCGGATTATCGTGATGAACGGTGGGCGCATTGCCCAGGACGGGCCGCCGCGGGCGTTGTACGAACGGCCGGCCAGTCGGTTCATTGCCGACTTTATCGGCAACGCCAATCTGGCCGAGGTGACGGTGGCGCGGGTGGATGCCGAACGGGTGGAGGTGACGTTGGGCGCCACGCGGCTGGTGCTGCCGGATGCCACGACGGTCGCCGGGCCGGCACTGCTGGCCATCCGCCCGACGGCGATTGGCTGGGGCGAGGCGCTGACCGGGCAGGTGACCAAGGCCGCCTATCTCGGCAGCCATATGGAATATGAAATTGCGGTGCCGGGGGTGGCGGAGCCGTTATTCGCCATTGTGCATGATGTAGCGCATCCCCGGGCCATTGGCGCCTCGGTGGCGATTGGTTTCGATGCGTCCGGGTTGGCGCTGGTGCCGCGCGACTGATTGCCAGCGCTAACGGCCCGGCCTAGGCTTCCGGATCGGCGGAGAAACCGCCCGTCCAGGGAGCGACACGAATGAAACTCGGCGAAGCAATCGCGGAAATCATGAAGCGCGAGGGGATTGAGATCCTCTGCGGTTACCCGGTTAACCATCTGATCGAATACGCCGCCGCAACCGATATTCGGCCGGTGATGTGCCGGCAGGAGCGGGTGGGCATCCATATGGCGGACGCGATTTCCCGCGTGACCTCGGGCGACACCATCGGCGCGTTTTGCATGCAGCACGGGCCGGGTGCGGAAAACGCCATGGGCGGGGTGGCGCAATGCTATGGCGAGTCTGTGCCGGTGCTGGTGCTGCCGATGGGTTATGCGCGGCGGCTGGCGAATATCGACCCGAACTTCAATTCCAGTCAGGCGATGCGGCCCTATACGAAATCGGCCGAACCGATCACCACCGCCAACGAGGTGGGCAATATTTTCCGGCGCGCGTTCACCAATTTGCGCAATGGCCGGGGTGGGCCGTGCATCGTCGAAATTCCTGGCGATATGTGGAACGACGAGGTCGCCGAGCCGTTGAATTACACCCCGGTTCTCCGGACGAAATCCGGTGCCGATCCGGTGGATATCAAGCGGGCCGCTGCGATGCTGATCGCGGCCAAGGCGCCGGTGATGTATGCCGGCCAAGGGGTGCATTACGCCAAAGCGTGGCCGCAACTGAAGCGGTTAGCGGAATTGCTGGCGATGCCGGTGGTGACATCGCTGGGTGGCAAGTCATCGTTCCCGGAAGATCATCCGCTATCGTTGGGGTCCGGCGGGGTAGCGATGCCGCGGGCGGTGACGAAATTCCTGGCCGAAGCGGATGTGATTTTTGGCATTGGATGTTCGTTCACGGAAACGAATTTCGGTGTCTCGATGCCCAAGGGTAAGACGATCATCCATTCGACGGTGGATGCGATGCACATCAACAAGGATGTGGAGGCCAAGATTGGCCTGGTGGGCGATGCCGGGTTGGTGCTCGATGCGCTGCTGGCAGAAATTGGCAAAACGGTAACGGCGAACCGGGATGCGACGGGGGTGGCGGCGGCGATTGCGCAATCGCATGCCGAATTCCTGGCGCGCTGGATGCCGAAGCTGACCAATAATGACGCGCCGTTGAGCCCGTATCGGGTGCTGTGGGATTTGCAGCATACGGTCGATGTGAAGAACACCATCATCACCCACGACGCCGGCAGCCCGCGCGATCAACTCTCGCCGTTCTGGAAAGCCATCGAGCCGCTGACCTATATCGGCTGGGGCAAGACGACGCAGTTGGGCTACGGGTTGGGGCTGGCGATGGGGGCGAAACTGGCCAAGCCGGACAAGCTTTGCATCAATGTCTGGGGCGATGCAGCGATTGGCTTCACCGGCATGGATTTCGAGACGGCGGTGCGCGAGCGCATCCCCATCATGTCCATCCTGTTGAACAATTTCAGCATGGCGATTGAGTTGAAGGTGATGCCGATCTCGACCGAGAAATACCGGTCCACCGATATTTCCGGCGATTACGCCGCGATGGCGCGGGCGTTTGGTGGCTATGGCGAGCGGGTGACGCGGCCGGAGGATATTGTGCCGGCGATTTTGCGCGGCATTCAGAAGACCAAGGAAGGCGTGCCGGTGCTGCTGGAGTTCATTACGTGCAAGGAGACCGAGGTGGCGCGGCCTGGGACTTAGTTCGACTGCCCGGCGGTACGATTGTGCCGCCGGGCGCGAGGCTTTAGCCGGCGCGCATTTGTAGCGCCGGGTCGGTGCGCAACTCGACGACGCGCAGATTGCCGCTGAAGGTGAAGTCGCCATGGTAATGGGCGGGTGAAACCGGCGTGCCCCAGGAGCGGCCGATTTGCAGGCCTTCCTGCACCATGGAGTAACCCATCGGCGCGGTCGGGACATCGGGTGCTTCGACGGCGATGACGCCGTCGATCAGCAATTGCACCGTGCCTTTGCCGACGCCGCTGGGCTGCCAGACATAGGTGAGCTTGATATCCCGCCCGATCGGCAAGGCGCTAGAGGTGGTCAGGCTGGTGGTGGAAATTTTCAGGTAGTTGTTGACGTAGGTGACGGCACGGTCGCGCACCAACAGCGCCCAGCCGCCGAGTTCCGCGCCATGCGCCACCAGCACGCCGCTATCGGTTGGCGTGCGTAGGGAGAAGTGCACCGTGAAGCTGTGCGGGCAATTGAGAATGATCGGCAGCGACGGGTTGGGCACCGGCGACGTTCCGGGATAGTAGCGATACACGTCTTGCACCAGACTGGCGGTGGGACGCGTGGGGTCGGTGAAGCGTTCTCGGCCACGATCATCCAACGGTAACACGTTGTGCAGGCGGGCTTCGTCCCACCAGCGCGCGATCATGGCTTGCAAGCGGTCTGGATGCTCGGCCGAGACGTCATGCGCCTGCGAATAATCGTTGTCCTGGTGGTAGAGTTCCCATTTATCCTTGGCCCAATCGGTGCCGGGACGGTGCCAGGTGACGGCGGTCCAGCCATCCTGCCAGATCGCCCGGCTGCCGAGCATTTCATAGTACTGCACCTGTTTGACCTGCGGTGCCGCGGCGTCAAACAGGGTACTGGCGAGGCTTTGGCCTTCCAGCCGCATTTGATCGACGCCGTTGACCCGCGCGGGCACTGATAGGCCGGCGACTTCCAGCAAGGTGGGATAAATATCGGTGACGTGATGATATTGTGACCGGATGGCGCCGGCATCCTTGATCCGGGCCGGCCAGTGGGCGATCAAGGGATCGGTATTGCCGCCGCGATGGGTGTCTCGCTTGTAACGCTGGAACGGCGCGTTGCCGGCCATAGCCCATCCCATCGGGTAATGCGGGTCTGTGGTGTGGCTGCCGATCTCGTCCAACTGGGGTAGCATTTCCGCCACCGACATCGGCATCAGGTTGCGGAAACGTTCGGTGTTGGTGGTGCCGTGGACCTGGCCTTCCTGGCTGGCGCCGTTATCGGACAGGAACAACACCAGCGTGTTGTCGAACATGTCCAAATCCTTCAGCACGTCCATCAAGCGGCCGATCTGCGCGTCGGTATGTTCGACCATGCCGGCGAAGGTTTCCATCAGGCGGCAATAGAGGCGCTGTTCGTCGGCACTCAGCGCATCCCACGGCTTGATGTGGGGGTTGCGCGGCGGCAGGTCGGTATTGGCGGGGATGATGCCCATCGCCTTCTGTCGTTCGAAGGTGCGCTGGCGCTCGATATCCCATCCGGCATCGAAATGGCCGCGATATTTGTCGATATAGGCTTGCGGCGCGTGGAACGGGCAATGCGGCGCGCCGAACGGGACATAGAGAAACACCGGCCGGCCGGATGCCACCTGGCGTTGGTCGCGCAGCATTTTAATGCCCTGATCGATCAGGTCCTCGGTGAGGTGATAGCCAGGCGTGTCGGGCGTCGGCACGCGATGATTATCCACGGTGACCATCGGGTGCCAGTGATCCACCTCGCCGGGCAGGAACCCGTAGAAACGCTCAAACCCCTGGCCGAGCGGCCAGCGGTCGAACGGGCCGGCGGCGGTGGCTTCCGCCGTCGGGGTCAGGTGCCATTTTCCGACCGCGTAGGTGGAATAGCCGCTTTGGCGCAGCACTTCGGCGACCGAGGCCGCGGAGCGCGGCAGAAACGCATTGTGGCCGGGGAAGCCGCTGGCCATTTCAGTGATGGCGGAAAATCCGACCGAGTGGTGATTGCGCCCGGTCAGCAGGGCCGCCCGCGTGGGCGAGCACAACGCGGTGGTATGAAAGTTGTTGTAGCGCAGGCCACCGGCGGCGAGGGCGGCGATGTTGGGGGCGGCGATCGGGCCGCCATAGCAGGACAATTGGCCGAAGCCGAGATCATCGCACATGATCATGACAATATGCGGGGCCGTTGCCGGCGGCAGGTTGCGGTCCGGCCAGTCCGGGGTGGAGGCAGCATAGGTGTCGCGGATGACGCCGCGAAACGGCGTATCCGGGTGCGGCAGAACAGTGCCGGGGGGCGTGGTGGTCATGCGTGATCCTATGCCCAAGCTGATTTACGGCCGTCAGCATCGGTGATGGCCTGGCCACGCAGGTCGTCAGCGGCGCTGAGGTAGAGATTGCGGGAAACAAACGAACTCATGCCGGCGGACAAAGTCTCGCACAGGCTGGCTTTGAGCGCGATGGCGCCGCGCACCACGGCATTGTCGTCCGGGCCGGCGACCACCAGGTCCACCACATGCATCGCCAGTTGTGGCTCTCCCGCCTCAGCCAGCGCTTTGGCGCGGGCGAGCACCACCGACGGGTCGCCCAAGGCGGCGAACACCGCATGCCCGACCGCCTTGGGTTCGGCGGGATGCAAATGGGTCGGGTTGCGATCCCACCAGCCATTTTCCGAGCGCCAGATGTCGCGCACGATGTAGTCCAGCGCGCCGTAGTTTTGCTTCAAGGCCCGGTGGGTGAGGAATTCGTCGGGGTACTGGATATCGTGCACGATCGTATCGAGGCTCATGCCTCGGTTCATGCGCTCCACCACTGCGGCGCGCAGCCAGCGTAGCAGGCGGGCCGGCAGCAGTAAGGCGTCGGCCAGTCCTTGCGCGTCGGTCACCGGTGCACCGAATTCGGGCACGAGAATATCCGGCCCCAAAGCGTGCAGCATTTCCAGCGTGTTGGCCCAGCGGATCGGGTCGCGGATGGTGCGCAAGGGGGTGCCGACATTCGGCATCGACTTGATCACCGCGGCGCTGCCGTAGAGCAACTTGGCGTCCGGCACCCAGACGGCCGTGGTGTCATCGGTTTCAGAGGGGGCGTGGATTAGCACCACCTCGCGGTCGCCGCCGTCGATCACCATGCGGGTATCGTAGGTTTCATCCGGCATGCGGTACCAATGCGGCTGCACTTCCGCCGGATAGGCGGTGCGAAATTGCCGGGAATTGAGCCAGGATTGCAGGCCGGCGGTTTCAATATAGCGGCGATAGCGATCTGGCAGGCGGGCATGGGCGATCAGGCGCGGGCGCGGATCGCCGCGTTCGGCCGCGTGTGCCAGCCATTGATCGACGCCGAAATTATAGCCGAGATGGCCGTGGCTGAAGACGATGGCCAGCACGGGCTTGTCGGTGACGCTGCGCAACCCCTGGATGGCGGATGCCGTCTTGGCGCCGCCGGGTCCGGTATCGACCAGCACGACGCCGGAGGCGGTTTCGATCGCCATGGCATTGCCCTGGGCGCCGAGCGTGTGGATACCGGGTGTCAGCGTGGTCACCCGGTCTTTGGTCATCAGGAAACCGGTGCCGGACATGACGTACACTCCCTTATTTGTTGCGGGGGACTATCGACGGCCCGGTTTGGCTTGGCAAGCGTTACAGTTGGCGTTGTCCGACGGCGAGGGTTTGGCTAACGTTGGACAAAAGAAAGTAGGAAACGACAATGTCCGAAACCTCACCCACCCTGCCCGGCCATATCTATGGTGAATGGCAGTTTCCGGTAAACCAATGGCAGGGTTTGCCCAATTCAATCCATACCGACGAAGTGGCGGCCAGGATCGGCATGCGGGGCGGCACCATTCCCGGCTCGTCGCATCTGGCGCATTTCCGCCCGATCCTGACCGATCTGTTCGGGGAGGCGTGGTACAAAACCGCTACCATCAGCATGTATTATACCTTTGCCACCGTGGACCGCGAGGCGGTGCGGGCGGTGGTGAAGGCGCCGGATCAGGGCGCGACCGAGGCGATGATGGAGGCCTGGGTGGAAACCCGCGAGGGCAAGGTGGTGGCCAAGGGAACGCTGTCCGTTGGGCATCCGGCCGGCACGCCCTATGTGACCGGCATGGCTTTGCAGCAGGCGGCGCCGGGGGTTTGCCGTATTTTGTCGCGCATGACGGTGGGGGCGCCGTTCCCGGCCGATCCGGCCTATACCATCGCCGAGGGCGAGGATGGGGTGGTGGCGGACCCGACTGAGATGTTCCGGGCGCTGCGGGTGGTGTTTCCGGATTTGCTGAACCAGCCCGTGGTCGGGTTTTTCGGTGCGTCCGAAATTGTGCTGCATGATGGACCGATCCGGTCCGGGGTGCCCTATCGCAAGACCGGCGAGGTGATTTGCGTCGGCGATAGCGGCAAGACGGAGTTTGCCTGGTTTCACTCCGCCTTGCACGATCGGGACGGGCGATTGGTGGCGTCCATGCGGCATCTCAACCGCTGGATGAAAGCCTCCTCGCCGCTCTGGCAGGCGGCTTAGATTTTCCGCTCCAGCGCCGCGACGTAGCCGCGATTCCAGGTGGGGCAGATCATCACCTCATTGATCACCACATGCGGAGGCAGGCAGGCGATGTAGCGGATGAGGTCGCCCACATCCGCGGACTGCACCATTCGGGCGCGTTCTGCGGGGCTGACGGGGGTGGGGCGTTTGTCCAGGATGGGGGTGGCGACCTCCCCCGGCAGCAGGGCGGTGCAGCGGATGCCGTTGACGCATTCTTCCATGTTGACGCTGTGGCACATGGCGACGACGCCGTGCTTGGCAGCGGTGTAGCCGGGGCCGGACAGGCCGCTGATAAAGCGACCAGCCATGCTGGCGGTGACGATGATGCTGCCATCCTGTTGCGCGCGCATGAGCGGCAGGGTGGCGATGATGCAATAAAAGGCGCTGTTGAGATTGCCGCCGAGCAATTCCGCCGCGCCGGCCATGCTGAGTTTGGCCCAGGTGCGATCGATGATGTTCAGCCCGGCATTCGCGACCAGGATATCCAACCGGCCGAGGCTGTGCTGGATGAAGTCCGCCACCGCCTGCACCTGTTCCGGCACCATGAGGTCGCAGGGTTGCACATGGGCGATGCCACCGGCAGCGATGATGCGGGCGGCGACATCTTCCAGCGGCGCCCGGCGACGGCCGGACAGCACGACATCGGCGCCCTGATGCGCCAGCGCGAGGGCGGCGGCTTCGCCTATGCCGCTGCCAGCGCCGGTGATCCAAGCGGTTTTGCCCTTTAGACTTGCCATGAACGCCTCCCTTTTGTTTGCCGCGCGGGTTGTCGTTCGCGCGGTCCCGTGGTCATCTTGCGCCGGATTATGCGCGGCGGGGAGAGCAAAGATGCCAACCGCGCCCCGGGCTGAACCGATAAAAAGGATTGAGGAAATGGCAAAATTCAAAATCGCCACGCCGGCGGGCGCCAGCTTTACCACCGCGCCGGTGGACTATGCGTATGAGAGCGAGGCGCTGGCGGGGCTGGATTATGAGATCGTCGAAGGGCCGAATCACGAGGATGGGTTCATCGAGGCTGCACGCGACGCCGATGCGATTTACGGCAAGGGCATTCCGATCAGCAAAAAGATTATCGACAGCCTGACCAAGTGCAAGATCATCAGCCTGGGCAGCGTGGGCGTGGACAGCGTGGATGTGGCGGCGGCGACCGCGCGCGGCATTCCGGTGACCAACTGCCCGGATACGTTCATCGAGGAAGTGGCCGATCACGCGATGATGCTGATGCTGGGCGGGTTCCGCGACGTGATCAACCAGGACAAGTTGGTGCGCGAGGGCCGCTGGCGCGAAGGCCGCACGGCGCTGCTGCAAATTCCGCGCATGATGGGGCAGACGCTCGGGCTGATCGCGTTCGGCCATGTGGCGCGCGCGGTGGCCAAACGGGCCAAGCCGTTTGGGCTGACGGTGAAGGCTTACGACCCGTTTATCGAAGAGTTGGTGATGGTAGAGCACGGCGTGCTGCCGTGCACGCTGGAGGAGGTGTTGGCGACATCGGATTTCGTTTCGATGCACGCGCCGGCAACGCCGGAAGCGCAGGCGATGCTGAAGGAAAAGCACTTTCGGATGATGAAGCCGACGGCATGGTTCATCAATGTTGGCCGCGGCCCGACAGTGGATGAGGCGGCGCTGATCAAGGCGCTGGAGCAGAAATGGATCGCCGGGGCCGGGTTGGACGTGCTGGAGGTGGAGCCGCCGCGGCAGGACAATCCGCTGCTGCAGATGCCGAATGTGATCCTGTCGGCGCATACCGCCTCGGCGTCCGCCCGGTTCGATCCGGCGCGCAAGCGGCGCGTGGGCCAGGAACTGGCACTGGCGCTGACCGGGCGCTGGCCGATGAGCTGCGTGAACCCGGCGGTGCTGGCCAAGCTGGATCGGCGCCGGTGGCAGCCGATGTCCATGGAGCGTGGGCCGAACAGCTAATTGGCGAGGATTTGGCGGAACAGGTGGATCGCCTGTTCCGCCATGGCGTCGTAGCCGGCGTCGTTGGGGTGCAGGCCGTCGCCGCTGTCGTATTCCACCCGCATGCCGGCCGGGCTATGGCCATTGGTCAGCACGCGGTCGAAATCCAGCACGGCCAAGCCGCCCGCCGTCAGGCTGCGCACACGGGCGAGGATGGTCTGCCTGACCGCATCATTGATCGCGCCGCCACCCCATGGCGCGGGTGCGATCAGCACAGGTGTGCCGCCGCCGCGAATGACGTGATGGGCGAGATCGAGCGCACGCGAAAACGCCGCATCCGCATTGGTCTGCGAGCCGTCGCCGAAGAACACGTCGTTGGGGGAATAGGTGGCGATGCAGACGATCTCTGGCATGTCGGCCGCCAGCAGCGCATGTCCGTTACGATAAAACTCCGGCGAACTCTGCCCGTTCCAGCCGGAATTGACATAGGAAACCGGGCGGTGGGGCGCCGAGATTGCGGCGGTGGCACGCATCCCCCAGCCTGAAACCGGACACAGGCCGCCGAGGCCGTTGGTCAGGCTGTCGCCAATGCAGAGAACCGTCGCGCCACGCGCGCGGGTGTAATATTGCACGATGTGCGGAATGATCGCGCCGTCTGGCTGGCAGCCGCGCAACCCGCCGCCAGTCAGCACCTGATCGGCATCCGCCTGGAAGCCCCAGCTTTGCCGCCCGCGATGCGCCGGCGCGGCGTTGTAGCCGAGCACATGCGGCAAGGATGGAAAGGCGACGCAGGCCGGACCGTCAAAGCGCGCGCGACACATCAGCCATGGCAAGGTGCCGTCGCGTGGCGGCAACGCGGTCACCCGCATCCAGTCCGACCAGGCGAGCGCCGGAATATTCGGGTTGGGCGTGCCGGGCACGGTCAGTTGGATGGTCCGTCCGTCCGGGCTTGGCGCGGCGAGGTTTTGCCCCTGCGCATTGAAGGTAACCTGCGTCCAGGCGCCATCGGCGGACACGCCGTCGCCCAGGGTCGTGGAAGGCGCGATCGCGGCTTCGGTCACCACATATGGCTCCGGCCCATCGTTGACGAAGGCCAGCCGGACCAGATCGAACGGCGCCTCCAGGGTCAGGGCGGCCGCATAGGTCCGGTGCGGCGACAGGCGGGCGAACGGATGATTGAAATAACGCTGGCTGCGCAACAGGCCCAGGCGCTGGCTGGCCAACATCATGGCGGCAGCTCGCAAGCCGTTTGCGTACATTGGGGAAACCGATGGGCCATGATCACTCCTGCGTCGTGCGGCAGTTGGCGCGGCGCGGCATCGGTGGTCAATATGCGGAACCATTTTGGTGCTGATATCCATGACCTCGCTCGTCACTTTGTCCACCGCCGATAGCCGCCTGGTGCTCGCGCCGCAGATCGGAGGGTCCATCGCCAGTTGGGTGCATGCGGGGCGGCCGATCCTGCGGCCTTTGCGTGACGGCGCGTTGGAGGAGGGCTCGCCGCGCGTTTTGGGCAGTTATCCGCTGTTTCCGTTTTCCGGGCGGGTGGCCAACCGGCAGTTTACCTGGGACGGGGTGACGTATGAATTACCGGCGCTGCTGAACGGGCATGCCATCCATGGCTGCGGCTGGCAGGAGCCATGGCAGGTGGAGGATGCGACGCGGCGGCAGGCGGTGTTGCGGCTGGACCATGCGCCGAACGCGCTGTGGCCGTTTCCGTTTCTGGCCACGCAGCGCTTCAGCCTGGAGGAGGATCGGCTGGTATGCGATTTGACGATCGAAAACCGCCATACCAAGCCGGCGCCGGTGGGGTTTGGCCTGCATCCGTATTTTCCGCGCGGCCCGGCAACGACGTTGCAGGTGGCGGCCGGGCATGTTTGGCATAACGGGGCGGACGGGATTTCCGACCGGCGCAGCGTGCCGCCGGCGAAATGGGATTTTCGTGCCGGGCGCCGAGTGGGGCTGGATTTCGTCGATAATTGCTTTGGCGATTGGGGCGGGGTGGCGCGGATCTCCTATCCCGATCTGGGCTACAGCCTGCGGATTGAGGCCGATCCGGTGTTTCGCCATCTGGTGGTGTTCGTGCCGGAGGGGCAGGATTTCTTTGCCGTCGAGCCGGTGGCCAATATGGGCGATGCGATCAACCGCATCACCACCGAGCCGGGCCAGGGCATGGTGGTGTTGCCGCGCGGGCAGCGGTTGACCGGACAAGTGCGTTATAGCGTGGAGATCGGCTGAGATGGATTACAGTAGCGTTCGTTACGCCTCCCTCGCCGGGCGCGGGGTGTTGATTACCGGCGGGGCGTCCGGCATTGGCGCCGAGATGGTCAAGGCTTTCGTGGCGCAGGGCGCGCGGGTGAGTTTTATCGACATCGATGATGCCGAGGCGGCGAAAAGCCAGGGGGCGCGCTACCTGCATTGCGACGTGACCGATATCGCTGCCCTGCGGGCGGCGGTGGCGCAGGTGGAAGCGACAGGGCCGATTGATGTGCTGATTAACAATGCCGCGCGCGATGATCGGCATGCGATGGAAACGGTAGAGCCGGAGGGCTGGCGGCGGACGCTGGCGTTGAATTTGGACCACCAGTTTTTCGCCACCCAGGCGGTGCGCGATGGGATGATCGCCCGCCAGCGCGGGGCGATCATCATGATGGGGTCGGTATCGTGGATGCGCAGCCGGCCGGGGATGGTGGGTTACACGACCGCCAAAGCCGCGATCAACGGGCTGACCAAAACGCTGGCGCGGGAGTTGGGTCCGCATGGCATTCGGGTGAACTGCATCGTGCCGGGGGCAGTGCGCACACCGCGACAGGATGCGTTGTGGCGCACGCCGGAGGTGGAGCGCGATATTGCCGCAGCCCAGGCGCTGAAGGTGGATTTGAACGGCAGCCATGTGGCGCGGATGGCGTTGTTTCTGGCCTCAGACGAGGCGGGGGGCAGCACGGGGGCGAATTTTCTCGTCGATGCGGGGATTAGCTGATGCAGCTTGTGGCACGGCCGGGCGGGTTCAGCCTGTTCGTTGGCGGGCGGGAACTGGTACGGCATAGCCCGGACGCCCCATGCCTGTTCGCCGGGCGGGGCCATGAGACAATGGAGATGCTGCAAGGCAACTTCGATATTACCGATTACGTGGTGGAACGGGCGCCGCTGGCCGAGGTGACGGTGGCAGGGGATCGGCTCGACTTTCGCCGCGAGGCCGGCGGGCCGGTGTGGATCAGCCTGCGGCTGGTTGCAAGCGCGGCGGGCGCGACGCTGGAGGTGGTGCAGGCGGCGGCGGGGCTGAACCGGTTCTGGGTGCGGCTGCTGGCCGAGGCCGATGAGCATGTCTGGGGTTGCGGCGAGCAGATGTCGTATTTCGATCTGCGCGGGCGGCGGTTTCCGCTGTGGACCAGCGAGCCGGGGGTGGGGCGCGATAAGACCACCGAGATCACCTTTAAGGCCGATCAGCGCAACCGCGCTGGTGGGGATTACTACCACACCAACTATCCGCAGCCGAGTTATGTCTCCTCCCGCCGGGTGGCGGTGCATGTGCAGACGACGGCCTACAGCGTGTTCGATTTCCGCCACGACGACTTCCATGAACTGGAAGTCTGGGCGATGCCGGAGCGGCTGGAGTTGTTCGCGGCTGCGGATTTCGTCGCGTTGGTGGAGGTGCTGTCCACCCGGTTTGGCCGCCAGCCGCCATTGCCGGCCTGGGTGCTGAACGGGGCGATTATCGGGCTGAAGGCGGGGGCGGAGAGTTTTGTCCGGCTGGAGACCTATATCGAGGCTGGGGTGCGGGTATCCGGGCTGTGGTGCGAGGACTGGGCCGGGGTGCGGCAGACCAGCTTCGGCACCAGGTTGTTTTGGGACTGGCAATGGAACCCGGCGCGCTATCCCGGATTGGACCAGCGCATTCAGGCGTTGCGCGATCGGGGCATTCGCTTCCTCGGCTATGTCAGCCCGTATTTGTGCAGCGATGGAGCGTTGTTTCCGGAGGCGGAAGCGTTGGGGTTGTTCGCCAGCAACGCCGAGGGCGGCACGTTGCTGGTCGATTTTGGCGAGTTTAGCTGTGGGGTGTTGGATTTTACCCAGGCGGCGGCGAGCACGTGGTTTCGTGAGCGGATTATCAAGCGGAATATGATCGGGCTGGGGCTATCGGGCTGGATGGCGGATTTTGGCGAGTATTTGCCGATTGATGCGCATCTGGCCAACGGGGTGGATGCCAAGCTGATGCACAAT
>Ga0164296_1003366_pt1 | contig 15119 bp, 15 predicted proteins | sample GEODES057metaG_FD_113533 | JGI IMG/M metagenome (GOLD analysis project Ga0164296, IMG submission 113533) | Dystrophic lake water microbial communities from Trout Bog Lake, Wisconsin, USA - GEODES057 metaG | ecosystem: Environmental > Aquatic > Freshwater > Lake | place: USA: Trout Bog Lake... | reverse complement strand
TGTCTTGAATGCCCTTCATGCCATGGGCTTTGCGGGCAAGATGCTGAGTGGAGGAAAGGTGCGAGACGCCTTGATCGTAGAGGCATTTTGTAAGCCTGGGGAATCTTTGGTGGGATGGATTGCCATCGGTACACCTTCTAGGGCTTTGAAGCCGAGGGGAGTGAAATCGGTTGAAAGCTCCATCTCCTTTTTTAAAAGCTGATGACTGCTCTTGGGTACTTGGTGATCCTTCGTTGGGCCAGGTTGAAGTTGCAGAACCTTGGATTCAGAGCTTTCCGCCAAACGCACCCCAAAAGACCTGGTCAGCTGGTTTTGTGAAGCATTGAAAGGTTGTTAGGACTTTGTTCGGTTGAACAAGACCAGCTTTTGATCTTGTGCCACGTTCCTAATTGTTTTGGGTGAACTGAAGTTTGGCCAGACTCGAATACAAGCCACTGTGTTGCACCAATTCATCGTGACGCCCTTGCTCGACCAATGCGCCTTGCTCGAGCACCAGGATCGGATTGGCTTGTCTAACGGTTGAGAGTCGGTGAGCGATCACAAGCGTCGTCCTGTCTTTCATGGCGCTCACCAATGCAGCTTGGACTTGGCGCTCACTGTTTGCATCCAAGGCGCTGGTGGCCTCATCCAAAAGCAATAGGGGTGGGTTCTTGAGCATGGCGCGCGCAATCGATATGCGTTGCTTTTGACCGCCTGAGATGCGCACACCGCGCTCACCCAAGAAGGTGTCATACCCCTGTGGCCACTGCTCGATGAATTCATCTGCAAACGCGGCCTTTGCTGCAGCCAAGACTTGAGCTTTGTTCGCGTTTGGGTTGCCATAGAGGATGTTTTCATAAGCGCTTGTTGAGAAAATCACAGGCTCTTGAGGCACCAAACCAATGTGCGATCTGAGCGCTTGGATGGAGAGCTCTCGGATGTCCACACCATTGATTTCAATCGTTCCCGTTTGTGGATCGTAAAAGCGCAACAAAAGTGAGAACACGCTCGTCTTGCCCGCGCCACTGGGTCCGACCAGTGCTGCGTTTTGACCCGGTTCGAGTTCAAAGGAGAGGTTGGAGAGGGCTGCTTTTTCTGGGCGTGAGGGGTAGTTGAAGGTGACATTTTTGAAGACCACCTTTGACCCACTTGAGAGCATGGGAATGGATTTGGGGGCGGCAGATTCCTCAACGGGTGACTGGGCGTGGAGCAACTCGATGAGTCGCTCGGTTGCACCCGCAGCCCGCAGCAAATCGCCATACACTTCGCCAAGAACAGCGAATGCGCTTGCCAAGAGCAACACGTAAATCAAAGTTTGACCCAAAACACCTGGACTCAAGCTCCCCTGCATGACCGCCAAAGATCCTTTGAAGAGACCCCAAAGCAGCGCTGCACTGGTGGCCATGATGATGAAGGTCACCAGCAAAGATCTTGCTTTGGTGCGCTTGATCGCGGTTTGAAAGGCTTGGTTGCTGGCGGACTCGTACCTTTGGGCCTCTCGCAGCTCGGCCGTGTAACTTTGCACCACAGGCACAGCATTCAAGACCTCTTGGGCCACTGCGCTCGTGTCGGCCACACGGTCTTGGGAGGCGCGCGAGAGTTTCCTCACGCGCCTGCCCAAGGTGAGGCTTGGGAGCACGATCAAGCACAGCACGGCAATGACTTGTAGCATGAGCCATGGGTTGGTCCAAACCAACATGGCAAGCGCACCGACGCCCATCACCAAATTGCGCAGTCCCATGGACAACGAGGAGCCAACAACCGTTTGAACCAAGGTGGTGTCTGCGCTCAAGCGTGAGAGCACTTCTCCAGTTTGTGTGGTCTCAAAAAAAGCAGGACTTTGCTGGATCACGTGCGAGTAGACCGCTTGTCGCAAATCGGTGGTGATGCGCTCACCCAGCCAACTCACCATGTAAAAGCGAGCGCCTGAGAAGATGGCCAAAGCAGCAGCAACCCAAAAGAGTTGAATGAATTGCCAGGCCAATTCGCTCTCTGAGGTGTGTGCATTCAGGCCTCGATCAATGAGCATTCTGAGTGCCCAAGGAAAACAAAGTGTGGAGGCAGCGGCCAGCAAGAGAAAGACGCCTGCTAGAACCATTTGCACGCGGTAAGGTCTCACAAAGGGCGCAAGACCCATCAAGGCGCCAGCGCTCTTGGCCTTGGGGCGTTGTTTGGGGTCGATGGGCGCAGCGCTCGTCACGGCCTGGGTCTCGGATGATGGGTTTTGGTCATTGTTCATGACCTGCATTGTCTCCGATATGCACATGCTGTGTGGCTTGTGGCGTCAAGCTTTAGCCATTCAGTCGGTTAAAAGCCAATGACATGATCTTGACATCATGTTGACATGAGACGTGTCAAAATACAGCGCATGGAACTCAACCACGAAACCGTCACGTCTGCCCCCAAAGATGCCTCAACCTTGTTGCTCTTGAGGCCCCAAGCCTCAAGGCCTCAAGCTGAACCAGCGCAGGGTGGGCACAGTCACTTCGAGGTTTTGCTCTTGAAGCGTCACTCTCAATCGAATGTCTTGGGTGGTGCTCATGTGTTTGCTGGCGGCAAGTGTGAAGACTCCGACTCAGAGTGGGCTCAGGCGCACTTGGATCCTGATTGGGTGAGCCGCATGCATGCCAGTTTGGCTGAGCCTGAGCGCTCGCCTGTGCACGCGGCCGCCCTTTTTGTGGCGGCATTGAGAGAGGCGTACGAAGAGTGTGGCGTGTTGTTGGCGAACGAGTCAAGCACCGATGCCCACGCCCACGCCAACTCCAACGGTGAAACTTCTGCGCTGAGTCTTCAGTCTCGTGTCAAATCACGCCTCTCAGGAGAGCCCTTGCTCAGTGTTTCTCACCAATCGCTGGGCATTGAGTTTGATTGGCACTTGATTCGACCTTGGTCAAGGTGGATCACACCCAAAACCCCAACCGTGATGAACAAGCGCTTTGATGCACGCTTCTTTGTCGCCTTGATGCCTGCCCATCAAGAGGCCAAACACGATGATCACGAGACCACTCAAAGCGATTGGTTCACGCCTCAAGAGGCTTTGAATGCCTATGCCAAAAGACACATCGACTTGGCTGCACCACAAATCATGACGCTTTTTGAGTTGACACAGTTCTCCACTGTGGACGAGGTGATGTCTCATGCAAGCCAACGCAAACCGCCCTTGATCGAGCCGTGCTCGGTTCGAGACGCGGACACCCGCATGGTGTGCTTTCCCGCAGACCCCTTGCACCCAGAGAAGCAACACATCTTGCCCGGTCCAACTCGCTTGTATTTCAAGGACGGCTGCTTTCAGCCCGAAGAGGGACTGGATTTTTTCTTGTCACGGTTTTAACAAAGGGAGCGAGCAATGGATATTTTTGTTTTGGGATTGCTGATTTTTTTAGGCACACATTCATTCAGGATTTTTGCCGATGGCAAAAGAACCCAACTCGTGGAGAGCTTGGGCGAGAGGAAATTCAAAGGTCTTTATGCACTCGTCTCAGTGCTTGGATTCGCCCTGATGATCTGGGGCTATGGACAAGCTCGCATGGAGCCCATTGAGTTGTGGGTTCCACCCGTGTGGGGCAGACACTTGGCCTTCTTGTTGGTTTGGGTGGCATGGGTTTTGATGGCGGCAACTTACATCCATGCCAATTGGTTCAAGGTCAAAATGCATCACCCCATGGTCTTGTCGGTGAAAACTTGGGCATTGGCCCACTTGTTGGCCAATGGACAATTGCACCAAGTGGTGCTCTTTGGTGGTTTTTTGGCCTGGGGAGTGCTTTCATTCATCAGTGCCAGACGCCGTGACCGCGCTCAAGCGGCTGCACTTGAGGCAGCAGGTCTGCCTCCCACACCTTTGGTGCCCGTCTCCAAAGCGGCCACTCAACTCACCTTGGCGATTGGAACTTTGGTCTACGTGCTGTTCTTGGCCTGGGGTCACAAAGCTTTGATTGGTGTGAGCCCTCTGGGCATGTGACGCATTTGGCTGTATGCTGTTTTCACATTTGTGAAGGACACAAGCCATGCACCACAGCCTAAGCCTAAAGAGCCCTTTGTTTGCCCAAGATACTTGGCGTTTGTCTTTGGGGCGTGTGCTCGCGGCGCGGAGCCTTCAAGCCTTGGGCTTGGCCCTCTTGCTCGGGTGTTCATGGGGTGCGCACAGTGAGGTGACCTTCACCAAGCCCATTCGCATCGTGTGTCCCTTTCCACCTGCGGGGGGTGTGGACATTGCTTCCAGGGCCATCGCGCAAGAGCTCAGCCGCTCCATGGGACTCGTTGTGACCGTTGAAAATCGCCCTGGTGCGGGGGGCAACATTGGTGGGCTTGAAGTCGTGCACGCGCCGGCTGATGGCTCAACCCTCCTCATGACCACGTCTGGCATTCAGGCGATCAATCCTTTTTTATACAGCAAAATGCCCTTTGATCCCAACAAGGACTTGCAGCCATTGTCGGTCTTGGTGTCTTTGAACAATGTGCTCGTGGTCAACCCCTCCATGAAGTTCAAGAGCGTGAAAGAAATCATCGCAGCCGCCAAGGAGCACCCAGGTGAATTGAATTTCGCCTCCAGTGGAAGCGGCACCAGCATTCACATGTCTGCTGAAATGTTCAAGTTCTTGAATTCGCTGCAAATGGTTCACGTTCCTTACAAGGGCAGCTCCTTTGCGCTCACCGATTTGATGGGTGGCCAAGTCATGATGATGTTTGACAACATCCCGTCCTCCATGCCTTTCATCAAATCGGGCAAGCTTCGCGCCTTGGCCACAACGGGTGCAAAAAGAGACCCCAGTCTGCCCGACTTGCCAACGGTCGCAGAGGCAGGTGTGCCGGGTTATGAAGCCTCGGTTTGGTTTGGTTTGATGCTCCCTGGGGCCACACCAAAGGAGGTTGTGAGCAAGATGAGCCAAGAGGTGTTGAAAGCCGCCCAAAACCCCGAATACATCAAAAAAATGACCGAACAGGGTTACACCATGGTGAGTTCAACGCCAGAGCAAATGGGGGACATGGCCCGCGCAGAACTCAACCGCTGGGGCCCCATTGTGAAGGCCTCGGGCGCCAAAGCCGATTGAGTGGGCCACACAAGCCGCTAAGCAAAGATTCTCCTCAAAGCTCAAGCCTTTGCTCGGGTTAAACTCGGCAAATGCTCCCTTTTTTGACTCCCCCTTTGTTGCAGTGTTTTGCTGTTCTTGCTCGGAACTTGGGCTTGGTTTCTTTTTGTCAGGGGTCCCGCCTTGAGTGAGGGTTCGTTGCTCCTCAAAGCACAGCACTTGAGCGCCAAGCGAGGTGACGCTGTGCTTTTTCAAGGTGTCGGTTTTGAGTTGTCCCAAGGGCATTGGCTCCAAGTCAAGGGCCAAAATGGGGCTGGCAAAACAACACTCTTGCGCATGGTTTGTGGTCTTTTCTCTCCCGTTCCCAACTACGTTGAGGATGAACAACCCAGCCAGGATGCGAAGACAGAGATTTGGTGGAAGAACACCCCATTGTCAAAAGCGCGTGAGGAGTTTCATCAAGACTTGATCTTCCTTGGTCACGCCCTTGGACTCAAAGAGGAGTTGAGTGCACTGGAGAATTTACTGTTCTTGGCCACCCTTCATGGACAGGCCTTGAGCCGCTCAAACGCACTGAGCGTCTTGCAAGCCATGGGGCTCAAAGGACGTGAGCATTTGCCCACTCGAGTGCTCTCTCAGGGGCAAAGACGTCGCGTGGCCCTTTCTCGCTTGATGGTGCAAGAGGCCAGCCTTTGGGTGCTCGATGAGCCCTTTGTCGCTTTGGACTCGCAAGGCATTGATTTGCTCTTGGGTTTGATTCAGCGCCACCTCTTTGAGGGTGGCGCACTCTTGTTCACCAGTCATCAAAACGTGAACTTCACGGCTCCAGGAGATGTTTTGGAGCTTCACGCATGAAAACCGAAAACCCCCCTGTTTTGCCAGGTCTCTTGGGTGTCTTTGTGGCGCTTTTGAAGCGTGACTTGCTCCTAGGACTGCGGGCCCGAACAGAGGTCTTGACGGGTGTGTTTTTCATGGTCATTGTGGCCAGTTTGTTTCCCTTGGCGATCGGTGCCGATCTGAACTTGCTCAGGGTCATTGCCCCTGGTGTGCTTTGGATTGGGGCCCTTCTGAGCACCTTGCTCACCTTGCCCCGCTTGTTTGAGGGTGATCACAAGGATGGCACCTTGGAGCAACTGGCCTTGACCCCCAGTGGTTTGCACTTTTTGGTCTACCCCAAGTTGCTGGCCCACTGGATGCTCAGTGGCTTGCCCTTGGTGCTGTTGTCTCCTCTTGTGGCTTTGCAATTTGATCTGCCCAGTGAATTGGTATGGACTTTGATGATCACACTGCTCATTGGCACCCCCTCTTTGAGCGCGATTGGTGGCATTGGGGCAGCTTTGACCCTTGGGGTGAGAGGGGGAGGGGTGTTGTTGTCCTTGCTCTTGCTCCCCTTGTTCATTCCCGTTTTGGTCTTTGGAGCAGGTGCCATTGAGGCCCAGGCGGCCCAATTGGGGGTCGAGGCTCATTTGTCCATTTTGGCAGCCTTGTTGCTGGTGTCATGGACTTTGGGGCCATGGGCCTGTGCGGGCGCATTGAAAGTGGCCTTGGAGTAAACTGCTCCCTCTCTGTCAAGGTCCCAATGGAGATGGTTCAAGGGTTGAAAATTTTCACATCCAACCCCATGGAACTTGGGTTTTGGCAATGAGGCGCTTTGGGTTGAGTTCTTGAGCACATCTAACAATTGAAGAGCCATTTCATGATTCGTTGGTTTCACTTCGCAGCACCACAAAACTTCTTCGCCTTGAGTGCGAAGTTGTGGCCTGCTTGCATGATTTTGGCCACATTGCTCGCTGTGGCTGGTCTTTGGATCGGTTTGGGTGTGGCACCAGTGGACGCTCAGCAAGGAGAGGGCTATCGCATCATCTTTGTTCACGTGCCTGCCTCATGGATGTCCATGGTGATTTACGTGGCCATGGCCTTTTGGAGTTTTGTGGGCTTGGTCTTTCACACCCGCCTCTCCGCTCTGATGACCCGCGCCTTGGCGCCCACGGGTGCCATTTTTGCGTTCCTCTCTTTGTGGACCGGTGCCTTTTGGGGCAAGCCCATGTGGGGCACTTGGTGGGTATGGGATGCGAGGCTCACGTCGGAGTTGATTTTGTTTTTTCTCTACCTCGGCTTCATTGCGCTCACCTCAGCCATCGATGATCCCAAGCGAGGCGACAAAGCTGGAGCCCTGATCGCCTTGGTGGGCAGCATCAATGTGCCCATCATTTATTTTTCAGTGAAATGGTGGAACACCTTGCACCAAGGCGCCACCATCACCATGACCGAGGCGCCCTCGATGGCGCATGCCATGCTTTTGGCGATGCTCTTGATGGCCTTGTCCTTTTGGGCTTACGCCATTGGCATCGTGCTCTTGAGGGTCAGAGGTCTGATCCTTGAGCGCGAGCGCCAAAGTCAGTGGCTGCGTGAGTGGGCGCTCTCAGGCAAGCAGAACCGGGAGCTCGCATGATGCATTGGGAGAGTTGGCAATCGTTTTGGGCGATGGGTGGATATGCACTTTATGTATGGTCCAGTTTTGGCATGACCGCCTTGCTCCTCGCCTTGGAGTGCTGGCAAGTCAAAAGCGATTGGAAAAAAGAGTTGGCACTTTTGCACTCTGCCATCGAGTTGGAGCAAGACTTGGCCGCTCTTCAAAAGCACCCCAAAGGCACTGTCGTTGAGGGCGTCCATTCATGATGAGCAAACGACAAAAACGCTTTGCCTTGATCGGTGCAGCACTCGTTGTTTTGGCCTGTGTGGTTGGCTTGGTTCTCAATGCGTTTCAAAGCAATTTGGTGTTCTTCTTCACCCCCACACAAATCTTCAAAGGCGAGGCCCCCAAGTCCAGTGCCTTTCGCATCGGTGGCATGGTCAAGCAAGGTTCTTTGGTGCAACGGGACATGACGCATGAGTTTGTCGTGACCGACAACGAGCAAGACGTGGCGGTGAGTTTCACGGGCCTCTTGCCCGATCTCTTCAAAGAGGGTCGCGGTGTCGTGGCCCAAGGCAAACTTGATGCGTCGGGTCATTTTGTGGCCAGCGAGGTGCTGGCCAAACACGATGAAAATTACATGCCCCCTGAGGCCAAAGCGGCCATGGACGAGGCCGCGATGAGGAAGACTGCGAAAACATTGCGCCCATGAAGAGGGCTCTAAAATACAAGTTAATTAAAAGAGCGAGTGCTCACTCACTTGTCTCTTGCGCAAAATTAAAGGTCAAATGATGTTGGTTGAACTGGGTCACTTTGCATTGATTCTCTCCCTCTTGGTGGCTCTCACCCAGGGGGTTTTGCCGCTGGCTGGCGTGCTCAACTCAAACGCATTGTGGCAGTCTAGTGCACGCCCCTTGGCTCTCTTGCAATGGTCTCTTGTGGCTTTTGCGTTTGCGGTCCTTGAAGTGGCCTTTTTGCAAAGTGACTTCTCCGTGCTTTACGTGAGCGAGCACTCCAACAGTTTGTTGCCTTGGCCCTACAAGATGGCGGCCCTTTGGGGTGGGCACGAAGGCTCACTGCTGCTGTGGGTGTTTTTGTTGGGGGTGTGGTCGAGTGCCGTGGCACTGTTCTCCAAAACCCTAGCGCAAGACATGGTTGCTCGAGTGTTGAGTGTGATGGGCATGATTTCAAGTGGATTTTTGCTCTTCATTTTGACGACTTCAAACCCCTTTGCAAGACTGCTGCCCGCAGCCAGTGAAGGGCAGGACTTGAACCCACTCTTGCAAGACCCGGGACTCGTCATCCACCCGCCCATGCTCTACATGGGGTATGTGGGGATGTCGGTGGCCTTTGCATTTGCCATTGCTGCCTTGATGGCGGGTCGACTAGACACCGTTTGGGCCCGTTGGTCAAGGCCTTGGACTTTGGTGGCTTGGACCTTCCTCACCTTTGGCATTGGTTTGGGCTCATGGTGGGCCTATTACGAGTTGGGTTGGGGGGGCTGGTGGTTTTGGGACCCCGTTGAGAACGCCTCTCTCATGCCTTGGTTGGTGGCAACCGCGCTCATTCACTCTTTGATGGTCACCGAAAAAAGAGGCAGCTTCAAAGCGTGGACCGTGCTCTTGGCGATTGCCGCTTTCTCGCTTTCATTGCTGGGAACATTTTTGGTGCGATCAGGCGTTTTGACATCGGTGCATGCCTTTGCGTCCGATCCAGCACGCGGCATTTTCATCTTGGTCTTCTTGGCCTTGGTGGTGGGTTCGTCTTTGACCCTTTTTGCTTGGAGAGCACCCACGGTGAGCTTGGGCTCTCCCATGGCGCTCCTGTCCAAAGAGACCTTTCTCCTGGCCAACAGCGTGCTCTTGTCCACTGCAACGCTGGCCGTGCTCTTGGGCACGCTTTACCCTTTGATCATCGACGCATTGAACATGGGGAAATTGTCCGTGGGTCCTCCTTACTTTAACGTTGTCTTTGCTCCTCTCATGGTGCCTGTGCTCTTCATGATGGTGCCCGGTGCCTTGGCGCGTTGGCGCGAGGCCAAGTGGTCCCAGATCAAACCATTTTTGATCTTGCCCTTTTTTGCCGCAACGATTTTCTCCTTGGGTCTCTCGCTTTGGATGGGACACCAAGATGCAGGCATTTTGCTGGGCTTTTGGTTGGGCGCATGGGTCGCGTTTGCCAGCTTTCAACAAGTCGCTTGGCGTGCCAAGCAAGGTCTGCGCATGGGAGGATCATTCCTGGGCATGCAAATCGCTCACTTGGGACTGGCCGTTGTGGTCTTGGGTGTCACGGGTGTTAAAAACTTTGAAATTGAGCGCGACGTTAGGATGGGTGTGGGTGACCAAGTGACACTTGCTCAGTACCACTTCAAGTTGGTGGACGTCAAAGAGGTGAGAGGCCCCAATTACAAAGCGCTCAGAGCACAGGTCAATGTCACCAAGGGAGAGTCTGAGACGGTCATCAAGAACTTGACGCCTGAAAAGCGTTTTTACCTCTCCTCCACCATGCCCATGACTGAGGCCTCGATCGATTCTGGCTTCATGCAAGACTTGTATGTGTCGCTTGGAGACGTTTTGAGTGGTCCCACTCCACAGTGGAGCATGCGCGTTTATTACAAGCCCTTTGTCCCATGGCTTTGGGCCGGTGTGCTCTTGATGGTCTTGGGTGGTTTGCTCGCTTCATTTGACAAGCGTTACAGAGCGCCCGTTTTGGCTGGTGATGATCAAGCGCACGACCAGGAGCCCGAAGTCCATGAGACCCACCATGCCAGTCAGTCGCATGATTTGGCCAGCACCCACAACGCATGAGCGCAACACCTAAAGTCCAAACCGATCACTGGAGCAAAGTGCTTTGATACAAAAGAAATTCTTGATCCCATTGGTGTTGTTTCTCGTGTTGGTGGTTTTCCTGGGGGTGGGCTTGCGTCGCGACCCCAAAGAGATTCCCTCGCCGCTCATCAACACTGCTGCGCCCGATTTTGATCTTCCCACTTTGAAGGGCGAGGGCAACTTCTCGCCCAAAGCATATTGGGGTCGCGTGTGGCTCTTCAATGTTTGGGCCACTTGGTGTGTGTCTTGTCGCGAAGAGCACCCTGTGTTGGTCGCCTTTGCCAAGCGAGAGGGCGTGCCCATTGTGGGCTTGAGCTACAAAGAGATCCAGCCCTCGGATGAAGACAAGGGTCCCATGAGTTTGGAGAGCAAATTGTCACTGGCGCGCGCCAGAAGTTTTGAGTGGCTCAAAAAGCACGGCGACCCCTACCAACTCTCGGTCCTCGATTTGGATGGTCGTGTGGGCATCAACTACGGGGTCTACGGCGTGCCGGAGACTTACCTGATCGATGCCAAAGGCTTCATTCGCTACAAGCACATTGGCCCAGTCACCCCTGAGGTCTTGGCCCAAGAGGTCATGCCCTTGGTGCTTGAGCTCCAAAAGGAGGCCTCGGCCAAGTCCTCTTCCAACGCCACGCCTTCTCAATCCTCTTCACAGCATTACGCACTGCAATGACCCTCGCTATCCTCTCTGAATCAAAGTGTTGGGGACTCTGTGGCCTCAATGTTGCTCGAGCGTTCTTGGCTCTCACCCTTGCCTGTGTCTTGATGCAAGCCACACCCTTTGGGGTTCATGCCGAAGAGGCCAAACCCTTGGCCGAAGACCCTGTGGTCGAGGCACGGTTGGTGGACATTGCCCAAGAGCTCAGGTGCTTGGTGTGTCAAAACGAGTCCCTGGCCTCCTCGCGTGCAGACTTGGCCGATGACTTGAGGCGAGAGGTGCGCTCATTGATCAAGGCGGGCAAAAGCGATGATGAGATTCGCACCTTCTTGGTCTCTCGTTACGGAGACTTTGTCCTGTATCGTCCCAAAATCAAACCCCTCACTTATGGTTTGTGGTTTGGTCCCTTTTTGGTGCTCGTCTTGGCTCTTGTTTTTCTGTACCAACACTTAAAGGCTCGTGCAGCCACTGAGCAAAACACAAGCGCTTTGACACCAGAAGAGCGCGAGAGGCTTCGTGCCATTTTGAAGGAACAATAAACGTGGCTGAACTCATTGAATTCACATTGGCGGCCCTCTTTTTGGTGCTCTTGGTGGTGGGCGTTTTGGCCAGACACTTCAAGCTCACCCAACGGCGTTTGAGCCAGGCCAACCCTCAAGGCACTCATGGAGCACTCAAAAGCGACGAGCATGAGCAATCCAACCCCTCTCAACTCCAAGCCCAACAAACGGTCCATGAGGTCATCTTGGCCCATGCCAACGCGTTTCGTGCCCAGCTCAAAGAACTCGAGGCCGAGCGTGACAAAGGGCTCTTGAGCGAAGAAGAATTTGCCAAGCAGCACGATGAAATGGTCAAAAGGTTGCTGGAAGACACCCAGGCTTTGAAGCTCAAAGGCGCTCAGGCCAACTCGCTTGACACTGAACCCAGTGCTCATATGAGTGCAACCCAATCTCACCAAGAAGCGTCCAAGCTCAAGCAAGCCCTCTCTTGGGTGGGCAAGGGATCGAACTTGGCCGCCTCTTTGGGTGTTGTGTTTGTGCTGGGGGCATTTGGACTCTACGCCTGGCTTGGTCAACCCAAAGCGCTAGACCCCATGAGTGCTCAAAACCAAGCGTTTGACGAAAACTCTCACGCACAAACTCCCCAAGAGCTCAAAGAGATGGTGGACGACATTCAAAGCAAGCTCAAAAAAGACCCCAACTCCTGGGAGGCTTGGTTGATGTTGGCGCGCGTGCAAAGAACCCGGGAAGACTATGAGGCCTCAAATCTGGCCTTTCAAAAAGCCTTGTCCTTGAGTGAAAACGATGACATTCAAATCGAACGAGCTGAGGTCTTGGCGCTCAAGAACCATGGCAGTTTTGCTGGAGAGGCGCAAGAGATCATCGACAAAGTGCTCAAAGCCAACCCCGATCAACCCAATGCACTTTTGTTGGCTGGAAGTGCAGCTTTCTCTACAGGCAACTTCAAGCTCGCTTTGCAACACTGGACACGGGTGAGGACCCAGGTGGATGAGAACTCTGAGGAAGCACAAAGCTTGGACCAAGTCATCCACATGGCACAGCAAAAGTTGGGGATCAAAGTGGCCGAGCCCAAAGCCGCTCAACCCAGTCCCAAAGCTTCATCGGGTGCGCTTGGTGTACAAGGGCGTGTCAGCATTGCACAAGCCCTCATGCAGCAAGTCGCTCCAAGCGACACGGTCTTCATCTACGCCAACGATCCTCAAGGTTCACGCATGCCATTGGCCATCATGAAAGTGCAAGTCAAAGACCTGCCCATGGCCTTCAATTTGAACGACGACTTGGCCATGTCTCCTGCGCAGCGCATCTCCCAGTACCCCAAGGTCATGCTCCATGCGCGCGTTTCAAAATCCGGTCAAGCCATGCCTCAGCCCGGCGACTTGGGCGTCACGCTGGGGCCCATTGATTTGGGCTCGAAGGGTGTTGAGCTCAAAATTGAGGGGCCCAACAAGCCCTGATCAAGTCTCTTGCGTTGCGCTAGGCGCCTCTTGCACTTTGTGGATCAGCGAGAGAGAGACCCAAAAAAAAGAGCATGCGACACGAAAAGTGCCCATGCTCTTTGGTGTTCAAACCCAATCCAGCGGGTTTGAAGCTCACATTGACTTAGCTCATCAAAAAGCCATGCATCCTTGCAAAGTGCAAAGTTTGGGTGCGGCTCTTGACGTTGAGTCTTCTAAAGAGGCGCCACAAGTGCACCTTCACGGTGTGCTCGCTGATGTTGAGCTCCAGCGCAATGTCTCGATTGGACAGACCCCTGTCGAGCATCAAAATGAGTTGCTTTTGGCGCTTGCTGAGCTTGGTCTCGCTGCCCGCAGTGGCTGGGAGTTCTTCTTCGTCTTCTTCAGCGCTTTTTTCTTCGTGAAAGAGTCCACCAATGGCTGCCGAGATGTCACTGGCTTGGGTGGATTTTTCGATGTAGAGATCAGCACCTGCCTCCAAACAAGTCTCCTCGGCTTCACCTGAGGGCATGGCCGAGATCACCACCAAGGGCACATCGCTGTACATGGCCTTGATGTCAGAGATCGCAGAGACCCCTTTGACACCAGGCAACAACAAATCGAGCACGAACAAATCGGGCGCGCCATTTTTGATGATGGCCGCTTGCAACTCGGAGAGTTTTTCCAACTCCACGACTTTGGATGCGGGCTTGATGCGCCTGAGCAGCATCCCTAGCGCTTGTCTAACCAAGGGGTGATCATCAATGACATACAAACTCATGATTTTCTTCCTGTTCAATAGTTAAGGCCCATGGCCTGACGGACATCCTGCATGGTCTCACGGGCGCAGATGCGGGCACGTTCAGTGCCAGCGTCCACGATTTCGCGTACCAGTTTGGGGTTAGAGACATAGGGTTGCGCACGCTCGAGCATGGGTTGTTGCTCGGCCAAAATTGAATCGATCACAGGTTGCTTGCACTCCAAGCAGCCAATTGAGGCGCTCGTGCACCCGGCTTGAACCCAGGCTTGGGTGGGTGCATCTGAGTAGACTTGGTGGAATTGCCAAACCGTGCAACGCTTGGGGTCACCTGCATCGGTGCGCTTGACGCGCGCAGGATCGGTGGGCATTTTTTTGATCTTGGACTCAAGCGTGTCTTTGCTCTCTCGCATGGCAATGGAGTTGTTGTAGCTCTTGCTCATCTTGGCGCCGTCCAGGCCCGGTAATTTGCTGTCCTTGGTGAGGAGCACTTGAGGTTCCACCAAAATGCTCGATCCCGTACCTTTGAAGTAGCCCTCGAGACGCTCTTTGTCATGGGCGTCCAAAAGGGGCGAGGACTGCACAAAGCCCAATGCGCCGGTGAGGGACGCCTCGTCTCCAGTTTCTTGAAATTTCTTTCTCGACTTCTCAAAGCGTTTGACTTGATCGCTTGGCAACTTGGCAAAGGTTTGAGCGAGTTTTTCCTCGAAATTCACCTCTCTGCCGTACAAGTGGTTAAAGCGCCTGGCCGCCTCACGCGTGAGCTCCACGTGTGAAGATTGGTCCTCTCCAACGGGCACGTACTTGGCCTTGTACATCAAGATGTCTGCGGCTTGTAAGAGGGGATAGCCCAAAAAGCCATAGGTTGAGAGGTCTTTGTCTTTGAGTTTTTCTTGTTGGTCTTTGTAGGTGGGCACGCGCTCCAACCAACCAATGGGTGTGCCCATGGCCAAGAGCGTGAAGAGCTCGGCGTGCTCGGGCAAGCGGCTTTGCAGAAAAATCGTGCACTGGTTAGGGTCCAGACCCGCGGCCAACCAATCGATCACCATTTCGTAGACATTTTTTTCGATGATTTCACGGCTCTCGTAATGGGTGGTGAGCGCGTGCCAATCGGCGACAAAATAAAAGCAATCCATGCGGGACTGCAAATCCACCCAGTTTTTGAGGGCCCCGTGGAAGTGTCCAAGGTGCAATGCCCCAGTGGGGCGCATGCCAGATAAAACGCGTTCTCTCATATCGTACTTTGTATCATCGCTTCAAGGGGACTCAAAACCCAGTCGATCAAGGCGTAGGTCAAAGTCATCAAAGGTTGCATCCAAACGGTGTTCAAGGCGCCCACCATGACCATGAACATCACAATGAAAAATCCGTAGGGCTCAATCCTTGAAAAAGACATAGCGGCCTTCCAAGGCAATAACCCTACCACTATGCGTCCACCGTCCAAGGGCGGGATGGGAAAGAGGTTGAAGGCAAACATCACCACATTGACCTTGACACCGC
>Ga0164296_1003365_pt1 | contig 15120 bp, 10 predicted proteins | sample GEODES057metaG_FD_113533 | JGI IMG/M metagenome (GOLD analysis project Ga0164296, IMG submission 113533) | Dystrophic lake water microbial communities from Trout Bog Lake, Wisconsin, USA - GEODES057 metaG | ecosystem: Environmental > Aquatic > Freshwater > Lake | place: USA: Trout Bog Lake... | reverse complement strand
TATACCATAGAAAATAGCATTGCGGATGTCCCTGCTGCAAAAACTTGACCACGATGAACAAATTCAATCGTAGTACCTAAAATAAAAGCACTCAAAAAAAATGCGGTCCCAGCAGATCCCCAGTTACCCTGCATGGCCTGACCAAGTCCAGGAACGAACGCACTACTTAATGCAAGAAAAAAAGGAGATCGGTACGAAAACTCCTCGAGCCCGGATTCCTTCTTTACCCTTTCTATCAACGAGAACTGTGTGCGTGAAGACTGACTTGCGTCAAAACCTGAGGATTTTCAGACTTTTTTCAAAGATCAAACCGTTGAAAATCTTTTGGATCTGTCAATCGAACCCCTTCGTATCCACTCACTGCTTTAAGTAAATGGAGCTTTGGTCGAAAAAAAACTCAATTTTGAGCTATCTAATGAATTAATTTCCGAATAAAAACTTTTTAATATTTCTGCCTCTGATGAACATAGAAGGGATAGAAACTTAGCTTGCAACCACTGTTGATCAGACGATGAACCCAACTCTGCCATTCGAAGGCTTAACATTCCGAGCTTAATTTCATGATTCTTGCAATCTTCAATACCTTTTTTCAGAGCGTTCGCATAAAATGCCTGAACAGGAGAACTTGCCGCTTTCAGCTTGATGGGTATCAAGGAAGACAGAACTACCGATAAGACTGCAATCTTGTGGACTATCATAAAAGCGAAGGCCCTCGTGAGATCTGATAGATAAGAATAAACACGCTCTACATCAGACTCTGAGAGTATTCTACTCATAAGCCTAACCAGTGTCCAGCGATCCTGACAAGAACGATGACGTCCTAAATAAAAATACGAGTCATGGGATAAAGGTAACATTGAAACAAAAGCCCTAACCTGAAAAAGGAACGATAAACATTCACCAATTTAGAACTAGCATCAAAAAAACCTTCTTCTTCGAAGACATCCAAAAAAGCGATTTCTTCTGGTTTAATTTGCCATCGAGGTCCGTAAGCTGTCAGAAGCGTCCAAAAAATGCAAAGAACTAGCAGGAGGTTTTTTACAAGAATATTCATAGGCATGCTCTGGCTTGTATTTCATCACCCAAAGAAGAGGAATGAACCACAGTAGCTGACTGACTAAACAGGCACCTATCTCTAGCTCTTCGCTTCTAGAAAAAGTATAAATCTCCGGTAAACAGCCAGGCTTTTCGATCCTAACACGGCTCGAAGAAGTCACAATTTTTTTGTCACTGTGCTAATCAGTCCCTGTACCCTTCAACTCATCATCAACATATATCTTTGACTCAGGGTCAGAAGAACGAATAATGGTTGCACTCGTACAGGATACGAAAAAAACACCTGCCATGAAAAGCATAATCATTTATTTTAATTTACTGTTCATCTTTCCTCTTGTTTCGATTAGTTAACTTTATCACCAAACCAGCCCTCATTTCTTCACAAACAAATCTGGCCACGACATTCCCGCCATAATGTCAAATACCAGCTCCCTACTGTCAATATCAAAAAATAGAATCACTCAAGTTTTCATGGCAGCTTTTTTATAAAAAAAGTTTTTAAGTTGAATTTTCAATAATAACTGCTCTGGGACTTAACCCTCGTCAATAGATCTCGATAGACACTTCAGCATCTGTGCTTAATGATATGCACGTTATAACTTACTGAAATATCACCTCAAGCCTAAGAAAGATCCCAAACAAAATCCTTCAAAAGAATCAATTGAGAACTAAGCATTCATAAATCAGGCTATGCCTGACTGCCTTTTCCAATTTGAAAATCGTAAGTAGTGCCAAGAAACTACAAAAAGCCAGCATTCAGTTTGGTACAAGAGTAATCATAGCTATGCTCTGGCTCGTATTTCATCATCCACAATAAAGGAAATATAAAAAAAATTCCAAGAATACAGGCTGTTACTTCAAATTCCTCACTTCTAGAAAAAAAATACATGCGAGGTTCACAGCCAGGCTTCTGCATTCTGACATAGGTCGAGGAAGCAAAAATTTTTCTATCACGGTACAAGACACTGCCTTTACCTTTCCACCGACCATCAATAGATATCATAACTTCTGGGTCAGAGGAACGAACCATCGTGGTACTTGTGCAGGATACCGAAAACACGCTGATTAGAAAAAGCACTAGCACTGATTTTAGTTGATCAATCATACTAACGCGACGTGAATTTGAAGGGAAATCGCACCTCCACAACACCTCCTCCTTGAGGCAGTGGAAAGGCAATAGTTCTGAGCACCTGAAGTACACAGCGCTCCACTTGAGGATTGTGAAGCGAGGAAGACTCAATACCTGCTCGAGTTACGTGACCACTGGAACCAATGACAAAGCTTGTTCCTAGGATACCCGATATATGGGGATTTTCTGCATTAATTTCATGTTCATAGCAGAGTCTAAATTCGTCTCTATGAGCATAAATGGCCTGAGCGATCGCTTCTCGATCAATAGCCCCCATGACCACAGATTCTCCACGATCTTGAAGATCCAATTGAACATGACTACCTCCTAAAACTCCCGTCTTACCTCCTAAAGCTCCCTTTCCTGTTCCCACACGCCCCATACCCGTTCCTTGCTTGCCTACACCTCCCAAAGTTGTCTCTGCATTCCCCCCTCCTCCGCTATGACGGCCTGCCAAAGCAAGTCCTCCTGATCCTTGTGAATTAAAATTTCCAAAACCTTTCCATTGATCTCCGCCTTCTCCTAAATGAGCGGTGGTACTTCCCAAGATATTCTCCATCTTGCCTCCAACACCTTTGAGCAAGTCTACATTTCCTTCATCATCCACCTGACTATTGGCCAAAGCTCCTTGCTGATGCTTACCCGAAACACGAGACATAGTCGTGCTATTTTTGACTTCGGTTTTTGCTTTCAATTCTCCACGAGAACCCTCCAGTGCCTTCGCTCGCGCTCCCGATCCCTCATGAGACTCCTTCTGAGCCAGCTGATGCTTAGGGGTTTTTTTAACCTTATGAGTTTTCTCAGAATGCATCATTTTAGGAATAGGACGATCAAGCGGCTTCTTCAGAGCAACTACCTTAATCTTTCTCACCACAGGTTTTTTTAAAGGTTGAACAGGTTTTTTAACTTCAACAGAAGACTTTTCTACCACAATAGGCTCAGGTTTAGGCAATTCAGGGGTTTTGATAAATTTTTCAGGCTGATAAAGTATCGTGGCAATTCTTTCGGGAACTTGATCTACCTCAAATCTGGTATCAATACTTACTTTAGAAAGTCCATAAAAAAAGAATCCTGTAAGCACCATCGATGTAAACAGAATCTTCATTAAAAAAGGATCACGATCGAAAATTTTTCTTATCTTTAATCGAGGAGGCGCATCAGTATGGATAAAATAAAAGTCGATATTTTGAACTGAAATTTTAGCAAAATCATCTTTTCCCATGGAAACTTCAAAACCATAATTTCCACGGTGTGTTTTTTTTCGTATTTCATCTAAAGAAAAAAGTTCTCCCGATTTCTGAACAACACCTTTCATTTGAGTATCTAAATTGAGCGTAAATTCATCTTTATTTTTAATGGCTATCGGAAAACTATTAGAAGACAAAAAAGCAGGGATACAAAAATCATTTTTTCTTTCAGGACCTACTTTAACAAATTTTTGATGAACAAAATGCTGAACGGATAAAATTGTACCGTTCCAAGACATCACTCCTTCAAGCGCTTGCTGACTAGTTGATCTATAATCAAAAATTTCAACGACAGGTTGATTATTTTGTAGATTAAAAGGAGATAAATCTTCTTTAGGATTTAAAAAAAGGATACGACCTTCTACCTCTCGAGTGCTTTTTTTATTGATATCATCTCGCGTTACTTCTTCAAGAGAATAAATCCACTGATAATTTCCTATGCTAATGACATCTCCGTTTTTTAAAGAAGAAGTCACTACCTTTTTATCATTGACCATAACTCCCAAATTACTTGCCAAATCAAAAATTTTTCCTTTTTCTAAAACAGCATGAATAGGATCAATAGTATTGCTATTTAATCGCACATCAGAAGATACAATGGTGCCAAAAATAATCCTTTTTTTATGAAATTTTAAAGTTTTTTCTTCGGCCTTTAAAACAATGACATTAAAAAAATTTGACATATTTTTCCCTATTTGCTCATCATAACATCTCTTAGCATCTCTTTATGAAAATGTTTTCTTCTTTTGATTAAAGAATCCATTTTTTCTTCAGTTCGATGCTGAAAATAAAATTCACCAGGGTTTTTTAACTCTCCTTCAATTTCAACTCCTTCGAAAGATAATTTTGTTTTATCAGGATAAATCGTTTTTTTATGAGAATCTGCGTATGATAAAAAATAAAAAAACAAAATAAAAAAAGAATTTTTCAAACACCATCTTTCCATTGCTCACATCTTTCTTTTAAATATTGAACAGAAGACCTCTCAAATCCATAAATTTTTGAAAAATCAATTTCTTTTAAAAGAGATAAACATTTCTTAGCTCCCTCAGAACCTTGTATAGAAAATTCAGCAGCTTGATGATAAGGAATCACAAAAGGAGATAAAGTACCCTCTGCTTTTTTTGCTTTTTCGAACATAGAACGCGCCTCTTCAAGATTACCCAGTCCTTCTAAAGAGATAGCTAAACCCTCTAAAACTTTTTGAGTGTTTTTTTTCGTAAGAACTTGTTCCCAAAAAACATGAGCCTTAGAAAAGTTTTTATAATAATTCATCAATGTGGCTAAATTCATTTTAGCTTCAATAAAAAAATCATCCGCATTTAATGCTTTTTTCAATAAATAATGAGACTCATTAATTGCTATCCAATTTTCTTCTTCTTCAGTTAAAATCTGTAAAATAGCAAGATTATTCCAAGCTCCAGGATGGTTAGAATGCAACTGCAATGCTCTTTCATAAGCAATTTTCGCAATCAAAGGTTTTTTTTCACCCCAAAGCAAATTTCCATAATCAATCCACGCTTGAGCTTCGTGAGTTTTATCAGAAAAAATAGCTTCTCTCACTTTTTTAAAACTTGCTTCCAGTCCACTTCCATCACCCTGTATAGGCATACCTGCTAAAATCAACTGATTTCGAGGTCCTTGAGCTCGAAAAGGAAAAGATTGCCCCGATGTGGTATTTCTAAAATCTGCCAAATAATCAGCAATAATAGGCATAAAGGGACTATAAAGATCATTTTGAATCGACTTATTATAAGCCTCAAGCCAAGCACTTTGTGCTTTCTTTTTTAAAGAATCACTCAAAGTTTTAAGATCAGATTTGAATTTTTTTGCAGATTCTGGCTTTAAATGCGATGGAGACTGAATCGAATCCAATTCATTCGCACATTTCATGACAAAAGATGCTAAGTGATGTAAAGCCCCAATACTCCAAGGTCCACCTGCTTGAATCACTTTTTCATACTCTCCACTTAAAATCTCTAAAGCATGAAGACGTTCTGATAAAACTTTTTGCAAATGCTTCTCAGGAAATGCTAACGGCTCGAAAGTCATACTTGCTTCTTTCATTTGCGCTAACTTAAACCGAGCGTAAGCAACATAAAAAGAAGAAGATTTCATTTTCGCAACAAATTCATAAAACATACGTGCTTTTAAAAAATCTTTATTCTTAAAATATAAATCTGCTAGATGCGATTTACATTCTGCTGTAAAATCACCATGAGCACAAAGCTGATAATGCTTGCTCGCCTGAGAGTCTTGCTGAAGCGCTTCTTCAGAACGAGCAAGGTATAAAACGACCTGCAAATAACGAGGACTTTTTGGATAAAGTTCAATATACTTATTCCATAAAACAGTAGCTTCTACTGATTCATTCATACCCTGCTTCAATCGAGCAGCCGTTTCTAATGCTTCAGGATCTCGATATACCGTTCCTAAATCATAAAAAAGCTCCGAAGAAATAATAAATTCTCCGTGAACAAAAGCCCAACTTGCAAGCATTTTTAAAGATTCTTTTTTTTTGGAACTTTTTATATTCCAGATTTTTATTAATTTTATCGCAAGATCTAATCGATTATTTTTTAAATACCCTTCGCAAGCACTTTGATAAGCTTTTTCACGAATATTTTGATCTTTCTCAGTTTTAGCAAAGTCTTCGTAAGACAAAGCAGCTTGAAGAGTATTACCACTTTTTTCGTAGTTTTTAATGGTTAAAACGTCTTTTTTCCTCTTGACGCTATCAATCCATAACTGAATTTTCCCCTGATTTTTTTTCCGATCCGATTCCAATAAAATAGAATTTCCTGCAATCTCGGAAGCAGGATTTTCAATAGTCTCAGGGGCTTCCTGATATAATTGGATCCAAAGCTTTGCTGCCGTTAAAGCATAGGAAGAATCAGGCCAAACCTTGATGAATTCACGAATTCTCGGTAAAGCTTCCTTTTTGCTATTGGTGTATCCCGCCAACAAACGAATAGAACTTATCGCTAATTCCTGAACATCACCTAATTTTTTGGATGGAATTCGCATCCATAAATCAGTGAGCTCAATGAACTGCCTCTCTAAAGCAGAAAGCTTTTGACCTGCTTTTTGTTTTTTAATGGCATCAGTCAACGTCGCAAGCCATAGTAATTGAGCTTTTTTTACAAAAGAATTTTCTTTTTTTTCATTAGCAATTTGACGATAAATAAGAATTGCTTCTTCATTTTTTCCTAAAAGAGTCTTTACTTCTGCAAGGTACATTTGAACTTCTAAAGTATCCTCTTTTGTATTTCCAGAAAAAGAGAGATAAAAACTATAATAAGACTCAGCAATCTTCAGACTTTCTTTTTGTTTTTTTTTCCGATAAAGAGTATGGTATTTAACTGCCGTTTTTCTGATCAATGCTTTGATGCTTTTTTCTTCATGATAAATGAGCTTTTCTTCATCATCCAAATCATCGGCTGATTGATGATGAAAAGAGCGTTCTTTTATTTTTTGAAAAACAAAATCGTGATTACCTTTTTCGATTTCTATTTTTATTAGATTTAATAAAGCTAATCTGTCTCCATAATTACCTTGAGAAATAAACTGATAAACAGCAATGGCATCCTCTTTTTTAGCGACTCTCAGGTATTGATCAGCTAATTGATCTAATTCCTTCGCAAGACTAGCAGGATTACTAATAACGCTTCTGAAGTAATCTATCGCATCTTTTGAACTTTTTCTTTCCACTAAAAATAAAGTAATATCTCTAAGAGCCTCTTGTTTTAAAGCTTCTAATTCATTTTTTTGAAAGCACTCTTCAATAACCTGCTTCATTCCTGAAATCGCCTCTTCATATTTTTTTGTTTTATACAAACACCAAGCAATTTTATGATTAATATGAGCTAATTCTTTTTCTTCTAATAAATGAAGAGCTTTTTTGAAGTAAAAAAGAGATTGATGAAAATCAGATTTTTTAAAAAAATAGTTACCAAGCTCTTTTAGTGCAAGACCCGACAAAGGATGATTAGGATATTGATTAAATAGCTTCAAATAATACATGGCACTTGTTTTTTGATCTTCTTTTTCAGAATAATAAAAACCCAGCAAATAGTAGATATCTGCCATTTTTTTAAAAGAAATACGAAATTTTAAAATATCTAAACAAGCCTGAATACCTGAATTTAAATAGATTTTTGAGTGGTAACGATCAATAAATTTATCTGACACACCTGATGCTATTTTTTTCTCATGAACTCTTCCTTCTAAAAGAAATTCAAGTCGATACGAATCAAAATACAATTCAGCCAAACGAAAGTACATATCAGCTCTTCGATGAATCGGCAATCTTCTTTTAAGCGCTATCTCTAATTCATGAAGTTCTTGATGATTTAAACTTCGTATTTTTTTTTCCTCTAATTTTTCAACACTTCGAAGCTCTTCTGATTCATAACGAGCTTGCACGGGAGAATGCAAAAAATACAAAAAACTAATGATTGCAATTCGAATGAATGTCAAAAACGTAGTCCCCCAATTCATCAATCCAAAATTCCTCATTAAAATTCCAGTATAAATAATCCGAAAAATTTTCTTCAAATTTTTGAGGAATATTTTTATGACGATCTCTTTTATTATTAATTATAATTTCTTTTTCATATTTTAAAATTTCAATTTTAATGAATGAAATTTTTTCAAAATTAGAAATCAAATCAGAATAATAGTCTATAAGGCTATTTTTTATAAAAGCTCCACCTAAAAAATGAATTGTATTTAGTCTCCATTGAATAATTTTTTTCAGAAACTCAAAAAACTTTTTTTGTTTTCCTTTTTTTGAAATAAAGTTATTTATTTTTTTTTCTTCTTCAAGTGCTCTTTTTTCACTTTCTACGAAGCTTTCAAAATAGGAACTTCGAATAAAACGATTTAACACCTTATTTATTCCAGAAGTATGAATCGATTGACGCAAAGAGGATTTACCTAATCGGTAAAATTGATCCATTTGATTTTCGTGAATTTTTAAAAAATTTTTAATTTCTTGACCTATAGAAGTATATTTCTTATTAAATTTAAGAATCACTTGCATAGCTCTGGGAAAATAACAAAGACTCCAATAAGATTGAGCTTCTAAAACTTCTTGCTCAGAATTAAAAACAAAAGAAAGCAAAGGATTCTGATAAGCAATCAGTTTACCTAAACTACGATGAAATTGAGATCTTGAAAAAAAATTCCATGCTTGCTCAAAAAGAACATCAGGCCAAACAATACTTTTTTTAGGTATGAGACCATAGATATGATCTGCTTCTTGAAAACGATTCATCTCATACAAAGTACGAGCTTGACCTGCAAGACAACGTGACTTTAAATCTTGCGATTGACGAGTACGAGTAATTCGAGAAGCTTCTTTTTCACAAAGCTGAAACTCTGAAAGTGCCGCTTCTTTTTCCCCTAAAAGGGCATAAGAAGTTCCTTTTAATTGCAAGGAATAAGGCCATAGAGAAGAGGTATCCTGTATTTTACCTAAAGAACGAATAGCTTCCTGTGTTTCTCCTTTTAAAAGAGATTCTTTCCCGAGAGCATAAAGATAAGCGCTTAAATTTTTTTCATCGTAATCCTCGTACTCAGTGTATTTCACTAAGTACTTTCTCAAAAGATCGACCCCCACTGCGTCCAAAAGATCTTGCGTTTGAGTGAGAACAGAAACCTGATCTTGCTTATGTTGCATTTGAAGAGCGCGAATAAAAAAATATGAGGCACTCTGAGGCCATGGTACAGCCATTAAAGAACGAGCAATCAATGCATAAGAACTTGATTTCAACCGATCATCATGCCCCATCGCCTGAAATGCTAAAGAAGCTGCCTGAAAATAATCTTGAGATTGATAAGCAGAAAAGGCTTTTTTAAAATCCACTTCTGCTTCGTTGCCCGAGGCTTGACTGGGTAGCAAAAAAAATCCCAGGATCCCAACAAAAGATCTAAGATCAATTAAAACTTCCAACCAATTCCGGTTCCAAAATTGTAGTTGGAAAACCATGATTTTTCCCCCGTCAAACCACTTGCCGCCTGATAAAAAGATCCTGTCACGTCAATACGAAATTGCAGATTTTGCGTAACATGAAACCATTGACCTGTACCCAAAAACCATCCCGTTAAATTGTCTTGAACGTACTGAAATGGATTACCTTTAATCGTATTGACATCAACTTCAGTGGCAACCTGCCCTACCCCCAGTGAAAAGTACCAATCAAAATGCAAAATAGCATTAAAAACATTTATCTTGGCATACCAAGGGGTATACTGCAGGAGGCCTCCGTACTGTGCCGTGATCTGTCGAACCTGTGGGTACTGAGGAAAGACGGTTAAGGCTTGATAAGTCGCATTAGGCTTGTTAGAAGTCAGAGTATAAAACCCCTCTAAAGCAAAGGACTCTGACATAAAGTAAGTCACACGCGGATCTAGACTGTAGTGCGAGCGGTAAGGATTAGAAAAGCCGGTACTTAGCATCGTACTTAAAACGAGACGTCCTTCTTTCACATACCTGCGGTTTTGAAGCACGTAGACTTTATCCCGTGTTTCCATCCAGGTTAAAGCGGTCTCATGGTCGTCTAAATCATCTTCTTCCGCGTTACTCACACCTAGGGCAAAGGTAAAAAAAAAAGTGCCGCTTATCAGCCATGTCCAAGAACGTTTGAATGGAGTCGGCATTTTATATCTGAGGTTTGAGCTGACTATCCAGGGCTACTCTATCATCAAAAACAAAGCAGGTTCCACGGTAATGTTCCCCTCCTACCTCTTCAAAGTACTTCAAAATACCTCCATCCAACTGATAGACTTCTTCAACACCTTGCTCAAAAGCAATCATCGAAGCTTTTTCACATCGAATACCACCGGTACAAAACATCACCAGAGGTTTTTTGCAGAGATGAGAGACCTCCTGAAACTTGGTAGCAAATTGCCTGAAATTTTTCATTCCAAGATGTATGGCCTCCTGAAAAGTCCCACACTCAACCTCATAATCATTGCGGGTATCAAGAAAAGAAAAGCTCTTTTTTTCATCAAGCCAACGCTTCAACTCCTTCGCTGAAATACGGGGAGCAGTCCCTTGTTGAGGTAGTACGTCCTCATGAGAAGGAATCACTTGTTGCTTGATCCTAACCAACATGCGTTTAAAAGGAACAGAAAGACTATAACTTTCACGATACTGCAAATCTTTTAAAAAAGAAAAAGACTCCAAAAATTCTTGAAGAATACGTATTTCAGAAACGCCCCCTGCTAAAGAGGCATTTACCCCCTCCGGACTCAAAATGATCTTTCCTTTTAAATGAAGGCACTGGCAGATTTCAAGCAACTGATGCCTCAAACCCACCAACTCCCTGACCTCAACAAGATCAACAAAACGATAAAACGCAATATTTAAAACTTTCATAGAAAATTTCCATAGCGTTTTTTTCTCAAACAAGCAAGTCCATTTCGCTGACAACAAAAAAACTAAGAAACACTACAGCCACATTGATTGTCTGATTCCTTCTGAACCTCAACCGCATCCATGATCTGCTTCTCCTCTAAATGCTTGATGGTGTTTTGCTGCAACAAGCGCTCGTAAACGAAAAAACGTTCCTTCAAACTACTCGGTTGCCTTAACATGTTCTTATTAATGCAAACAGTGGAATGACTGACTTCTTCCACAAGATTAGAAACAACCTGTGCTCCCTCTTTCAACCAAAAACGTGAAAGATAAGCACTCGCATCCTTCTCTAAAAGCGGAAGCTTGCCCTCCTGACGCAGAGCTTTCATCCACTCAGAAAAGGCAGTAGGATTGATCTTCAGCCCAAAGAGTAAAATTTCAGATGCAATCGTTAAAAAATGAGACGATTGTGACTGTTCTAACCCGTACTTGGACAATAAATCTTCTAGCTGCGACTGACTAAAATACCGATTGAAATTCGGAAATGCCGCCCCACCGGACATAGCTGCGGGATAAAAATGCATGCTCACGATCTCTTCCATCAACCCAGCAATAGAACTATCTTCCTGATGGTTCAAAAAAGAAGACTGCATAGCCTCAAATTCCGAAACTTCAGGCAAGGAACCCTCATAACGAGCACAATAAGCTTCAGCGTCTTGATGATTTTGAAACCGAGCAACCGGAACTGTCACTGAAAAATCCTTCAATTTGATCCAAAAAACCCCCGAAGGAACATAATCCTCAGCCCAAGCTCCTTGCGACCTACCAAAAATCAAAAATCCTATAAAAAATAAGAATGAAACACTTTTTTTCATTTATCCCCCTTATTGTCCAACGACTTCTTCTTCTTCCTAAGTTTTTTCAAAAAAGATTTTTTAACCTTAGGCTTAGTATCTAAATCTACTAAATTAGTTTCATCTTTAGAAAACTGACTCACATCAAGATCTTTTTGCTGATTGAACAAATGAAAACTGCTCCACCGAAACTCCTCTTTTGACAAAAAGTTTTTCTCTAAAAAATTTTCCAAATCATCACCCATGTCACAAGTATCTTTTTCAGACACTCTGAAATCATCTAAGCTCAAATCAGGCTCCAATTCAATGGATTCAATCGTTATTCCCGCTTTTTCTAACTGCTCCTGACGAATCGAACGGTAGAGATCCTTCGTTTCTTGTTCATATCGAGTTCGTGTTTTTTCATCATAAAAAGAGACCACCGCTGATTTCACCGCATCAATGATCTCTACCTGAGCATCAAAAACCACCTTTTGTGCTCGGCTCGTTTTCAAAATATCATAATAAAACTTTTTATCTCCCCCATTATTCCAACTTAAATAATCATTCTCTGCTCGATCCAGAGCATTTTTTTGAGCCTGATAAAGATTCATCGAAGGAGAGCTAATTTGATCTTCAAAACTCAACTGATCATTTCTCGCATTTCTGACACAAAGCGCAAATTGATGCCGACTTAATCCACTCGCATGTATCCGAGAATCGAAGCTTACTTTAGGCAAAACCATCGAATCTGTAAAAAGATGCGCAATTTTGTAATCAAAGAGCCAAAACCCTGAAATACCATCCTTAGTCTTAAGATCTGAAAAATGACCGTAATAATAAAAATCTAATTGAGCTGCCAGATACTCAAAAATACTTAATTGTTGAATAGCCTTATGCAAATTTTTTAAAGAACCATTTTCTGATGCATCAAAAATGCCCTTGGCCACTAATTCATCTTGAATGGATTTGATTTCATCAGCAGAAAAACGATAACCCAAAGCAATTAATCCACCTTCCGGAACTTTCATCATTTCCGCAGAGTCATAAGGTAAATGTAATAACCCATACCTCGGATCGGCATCCTTAAAGAACAAAAACGCATCTTCGGGAGAAAGATTACTTTTTTTACAAACTTCCTGATAAACTTCACGAACCGGCGTAGCATCAGATTTTACAGAACTGACCTGATACGAAGCAAAATCTCTAGGTAAACTATCCTCTAAAGCAACCTTCTGCCGAATCACACGAACTAAAGACTCATAAATTGCAAGCATCTGTGGTCCGTAATTTCGATTGACTAAATCATCGAAAAAAGAACTCAAACTATCAACCTCGTCCAAAGTAGGCAATCTTCCTCCCAGCTCTTCACAATAAGCCTGAGCAAATTGCGGATAAGCAGTTCGTGGAAGATCTGTCAGAACATCAACATAACCAGAATGCATCCAAAACACAGGATGCTCTTGAGCCTCAGAGTTGACATGAAGTTCACAACCCAACCTCGAAAAAGGAGAAAATCCTCCTAAATACTTATCAGAACGATCTTTGATCGAACCACTCGATCCATCAGTCACTGGCAATCCATCCACAATCCCCTGGTAATCCCCATCCGTCGGTCGAATAAAAAAAGGACCCTGACATTCACTCACAGAATGCTTAGCCGCAACCGCTTGATCCGCTAAATAGATCATAAAAACTATCGCCAAACCCAAAAAACATCTCATAATTATTCCTTTTTTTAAAAAACTAATAAATATCAACCTGTTTTCGAACTCATCTAATGAATTCGTCAGCAGCTTCTTCTTGAGAATCCGCTTCCTTCTTCTTAGTAAACTTTGATGTTAATAGTCTTGTTAGACTTGACTTCTTTTTTATGACAGAACTTCCTTTGAGCATATCCTCAGCTTCATCAGAAGCCTGCTTTTGCTCTAAGCATCCCTCTACAGCATCATGCTCAGAAAAAAAAGACTGCACGTTAAGATCGGCATCCTCGCCCTCTGTGTCTAGCTTTCGCGCGGTGTTTGAAAAAATCTGATCAAAATGATTTTTCAACTCGAATTTGAAATCCAGACTCATTGGCAATCCTTCAGAAAATTTCGGAATTCCATCATCAGAGCCCTGAAAATCCCTCCGAGAAAGGGAGTCATTTTCTCCAGGAAGATGCAAAAGCAACGCATCTCGTTCTTCTTTGGAAACCGTTTTTCTTGAAGAAACACTTTCTTTTTTCCTCTGAAAGCGAGCTGATAACAGATTTTTCATGCTTAATTTCTTTTTGATAACTGCAGGACTAGTTTGCTCAACCAACATTTGCTGAATTTCATGAGAAATCTGAGACTCATAAAGCTTTCGATCGGAATCAAGCTTCTCAACAATTTCTGCTTCCATCCTAGCTTCTTCATGAGACTGATAAAATGCCACACAACCATCTCTAAAACTTTTACCCATTTTAGATTCATAGCGTGAAAGTGAGGACTCCACATAATAGTCCTTCTGAGATTCTGTTAACAAACAGGATTCATTTTCAAAAAAACCGAGAGAAGAATAATAATCATGCCTATAAGTTTCATTCACTCTTTTTAATGCTTTTTGATCAGCTTCGTACTGATTTTTTGTTTGCGCAGCATCTAAATCTGCAACCCAATCAAACTGAGCTTCTGAAACCGAAGCAGGTCGCATACACACAGTCACATGACTGAAGTCACGCGCTAATAAACCAAGATCTTTGGATATTTCTCCATAAACCTCCCAAACTCCAGAAGCTTCTTCCATACTCAAAGTCTCCCCTGAAACAAGAGCTCTTCCATCTTCCAACCAAATACCCAAGGAAGGAGCCTCACCCCCAGAAAAACCTTTTGTCTGCCTAAGAATTTTCATCCCAGCTTCTATGGTTCTTGCGACTCCAAAAAGAGCACGCACGCGATCAGGACTCGATTCTAAGCCTAATTCTGTAAAGACCTTCGCTGAAGCCTCAGGCGCAAATCTCATTCCCTTGTAAAGAGGATAAGTGAATCCACGAAAAGTATCGGGACTCTCAAAACCAGGCGCATACAAGCCAACCGCCTCAGCTTCGGTTAAAGAAACAGCACCTAAAACAGCATCCATCTGTACTTGATAAAAATCATCTCTATACATTTTCCAAGCCCGTTCCCAACTCACAGCCCTCAATGCCTCTATGGACGGATAGCTATAAAGAGTCTGGTAACTAGGGGCCATCCAAATAGGGAAATTAGGAAAAACGGTGCTCGCTGACGGAGTACTTGTGGCCATCACATGCTCAATGGCTGTCACGGCTTTAACCCAACCTAGAGAAAACTTATAAGCTAAAAAACTAGAACGAAAGGCATCAAGCGCCTCAGCATCGGCCACAGGCAAACTCCCTCCGATTTCTTCACAGCTGTACTTCGCTGTTTTGAAATCAGGAGTGATCAGAAAATCAGACCAGACTTCGACATCCCCCAAACGAATCCAATGGTAGTAACTACCCTGCCATCC
>Ga0164296_1003362_pt1 | contig 15132 bp, 15 predicted proteins | sample GEODES057metaG_FD_113533 | JGI IMG/M metagenome (GOLD analysis project Ga0164296, IMG submission 113533) | Dystrophic lake water microbial communities from Trout Bog Lake, Wisconsin, USA - GEODES057 metaG | ecosystem: Environmental > Aquatic > Freshwater > Lake | place: USA: Trout Bog Lake... | reverse complement strand
GCAGAACGAGCAGTTAAACAGTATCGTGACGCAGGTTTCAAAGGCCATGTATATCTAATGCCTGTTGGTGGCGTTGAAAGTGTTTATAACTTAAACGCTAAAAATGTCGCAATGGCTGCGTTGCAACGTGGCTATCGTTATAGTGACAGATTACAAGTTCCATTATTCAAAAATGAATGGGGCACGTGAACATTTTATTGGTAAACTAAAAGGAAAAAATGAATAAATTTTTTGCTAAAATATTAGGATTCGAAAAGATTTTAGCTGCCAAAGCTAAAGCTGAAGCAGAATTAAAAGATGCTGAAGAAAAGGCAGCGGCTGCTAAAGAAGCAGAAAGAATTAAAAATCTAACTCCAAAAGAATTAGCTACAGAAAAGAAAGAACCTTGGGTTGCTGTATTAGCCACTCACGTTAATAAAGAAAATGTACGCAATGGGTTTTTTGAATTAGATTGGAATGAATATTTTGTGCGTCAGCTAAGATTAGACGGATATCAAGGTCAAACAGATGAAGAAGTTGTTGATCATTGGTTTACAGAATTATGTCGTAATTTAGGTGCAGAAGAAGGCATTGATATGAGATATCGAGGGTCTGGATATGTTAATCGTGCGTTGCGTGAAGATGGAAGATCGGAAGTAAGTTGATGAATAAAACATATATTTTAGTAGATACAGCTAATACATTTTTTCGTGCTAGACACATTATACGTGGTAGCTTAGAAGATAAGGTAGGCATGAGTATTCATACTATTTTAGGTAGTGTACGCAAAGCATGGCGTGATTTTAAAGGAGATCATGTTGTTTTTTGTTTAGAAGGTAGATCTTGGCGCAAGGATTATTATGCTCCTTATAAACGACAACGTGCCGAAGGTCGTGCAGCAATGAGTCCTAGTGAACAAGAAGAAGAAAAAACTTTTTGGGAAACTTTTGATCAATTCAAAGATTTTATTATTAATAAAACTAATTGTACAGTATTGCAAAATCCAAGATTAGAAGCAGATGATTTAATTGCTGGATTTATTCAAGCACACCCTAACGATAATCATGTTATCATTAGTACCGACGGTGACTTTGCTCAACTTATTTCTAAAAATGTCCGTCAATATAACGGCGTTAATAATATCACTATTACGCACGAAGGATATTTTGACGAGAAAGGAAAAGCTGTTGTAGATAAGAAAACTAAACAAATTAAACCTGCTCCAAATCCAGAATGGCAATTATTTGAAAAATGTATGCGTGGCGATACATCAGACAACATCTTTAGTGCATATCCGGGTGTGCGTGAAAAGGGCACAAAAAATAAAGTTGGTTTAAGAGAAGCGTTTGAAGATCGATTAACTAAAGGTTATAATTGGAATAACATGATGTTGCAACGATGGACTGATCATGAAGGTCAAGAACATCGTGTATTAGATGATTATACTCGTAATAAACTATTATGCGATTTAACCGCGCAACCTGACGATATTAAAGAAATTATCCAAGAAACTATTCGTACAGAAATAGAAAAAAATAAAAACATACCACAAGTTGGTATTAGGTTATTAAAATTCTGCGCAGAATATGATTTACAAAAAATCAGCGAACAAGTACAAAGTTATGCTGAACCACTAAATTCGAGGTATAATTAATGAATTCGACTGCTAAAGTATTGGTACCAAATAAAGAATGGTTAGTACGTGATGGAAATCGAAAAATCGGTTCTATTAGCAAACAAAAGAAAGGGTATGCTTTTCTAAAAAATGGAGATCAAATTAATTTTAAAAGTTTAGCAGAAGTTAATGCACAATTTGGTATTGCAATATTTGAAGAAAATATTAAAAAAATTAAATCAGATTCTGCGGATAATAAAAATTATGCTATCTATGATTTTCCATGTAGTTCAAAACCGCATAATCCCGTTTACAATGTAAAAAAGAAATTACCATTGTTTGTTAAAAGCAATAAAAGTAAAAGCCAATATTGTGCAGGACATTATATTATTAAATTCCGTAAGGGATGGGTTAAAAGTTTTTGTCCTAAGTTAATTACTTTAGAAAGATATCCATTTTTTGGTCCAGTTAAGACCGAAACAGAACTAAAAACATTGTTAAATAATGTAAGCCGAGTATGAGTAAACAATTAAACACATTGCCTATAGAAGACTTTTTAGATAAAGTAAGAGTTGCTATTAAAAGCAATCAAAAAACGGTTACATTATCTATTAAAGATGCTACTGACTTACAAAACAGTTTAAGTGTAGTTATGACTAGATTATCAGGTCAATTAGATGAAGTAGCTATTAATAGTGCAAATACTGTTATCTCTATTAACATGGATGGCGGCAAATTTTAGATTATTAAATGATAAATATATACGCACTTTTCGGAGATTGCGTTTATATTATGAGTCGTCCAAAACCAAATGTTATACTGGAAACAACCAGTAAAAAGACTTACAAAACAGAACAAGTATTGGAATCCGAAGCCATTTGGGCAGTATTTTATCAAGACCGTCCAATTAATCTAAAAACTTCTAGTTTAATTGGACAGCAGTTAGGACCAAAATATAAAAAAGTATCATTCTCCAATGCCGGTCATGCTTTTAATTTGGCAGAGAAATTAAACAAGATGTTTAGTACTAGTGACTTTGCCGTGTTTAAATTAACCATCGGTGAAAAGATTGCAAATGACCCTAAAAAATGAAATAACCAATAAAGTTGCCCAAATATTAAATTTAGATTTGGATAAAAAATCGGTTAAAAAACTTATACATTCTTGGTGGGAAAATCCCCGAAATAAATCACAAGGCGGTTTACGACTTACTGATATAGGATTTGAAGCATTAAGAAATGCAGACATTAAGTTTCATAAAGTTAAACTCGAACATCCAATAAAACTATATACAAATCAATTAGTTATATATCTTGACCGTTATATAGATTGTCCTTGGTTTATAAATAAAACCGAAATATTTGTGTTTGGAGATAAAATGGCAGTACAATTAATACTGTTTGAAGGTAACTTAGAACGATTTTTAGAAGCAAAAGTATTAAATCTTAAATCGAGTTGACAATATCACGATTTTCATATATTATATTCTTTGTAAAGTAATTGTTTTAACAAATTTTTAGAGGTTTTATGGCAGAACATATTTCAATAAATCGTACTAGTACACCTAACGAAACTAAGCGTAGTCTTCGTAAATGTATTACTATTAAACGTCCAGTTTTTATGTGGGGGCCTCCCGGCATTGGCAAATCGGATATTGTTAAACAAATCGGCGATGAACAAGGTCGAGAAGTTATTGACATTCGATTAAGTTTATGGGAACCTACCGATATTAAAGGTATTCCTTATTACAACAGTAAACTTAATACCATGACATGGGCGCCACCAGCAGAATTGCCCACTGATCCAAATTCAACTGCTATTTTATTCTTAGACGAATTGAATTCAGCGCCTCCTGCTACGCAATCGGCGGCATTTCAATTAATATTAAATCGACGTGTTGGCACTTATGTATTACCAGAAGGTGTTAGCATTGTTGCTGCTGGTAACCGTGAAGCAGACAAAGGTGTGACTTATCGTATGTCAAGTCCATTAGCTAATCGATTTATTCACTTAGAATTACGTGCAGACTTTGAAGATTGGTTAGAATGGGCTACTTCTAACAAGATTCATGAACAAGTTGTTGGTTATCTTGGATTTGCTAAATCAGATTTATTTGATTTTGATCCAAAAAGTGCAAGTCGCGCATTTCCGACTCCACGTTCATGGTCATTTGTTAGCAATTTGTTACAAGACGATGACCTCGATGACCATACATTAACTAATTTAGTTGCTGGTGCGGTCGGTGAAGGATTGGCTGTAAAATTTATGGCACACCGTAAGGTTGCTAAACAAATGCCTAATCCCGAAGATATTCTTAATGGTCAAGTTAAAAAATGTGCTATTAAAGAAATTTCAGCTATGTATTCTTTAACTGTTAGTATGTGTTATGAATTACAAACAGCACATCAAAAGAACGTTAAAAATTGGGATTCGATGGCAGATTATTTCTTTGGTTTTATGATGGACAATTTCCCAACTGAAATCGTTGTTATGGGTGCGAAGGTGGCCTTGACAAATTATTCATTACCGTTTGATGCGTCAAAGTTAAAGAATTTTGATCGCTTTCATGAAAAATACGGTAAGTACATTATCAGCGCAATGGAATAATTATGTCGCAAACTACTTCAAATAAAAGAGCCAAAGGTCAGATTGAGAAAAAAGAATTTACTCAATCTGAAAAAAATAAAATTGTTGATAAACTTATTACTGCTCGTGTAGGGTTATTGTTGCGACATCCATTTTTTGGTAATCTTGCAACTCGATTAACCTTAGTAGATGCTACTGATTGGTGTTCAACATTAGCTACAGATGGTCGTAAATTTTATTACAATAATGATTTTGTAAATAAATTAACTCCTAAGCAAACAGAATTTGGCTTTGCTCATGAAGTATTACACAATGTGTTTGATCATATGGGTCGTCGCGAAAATCGCGACCCAGATGTATCAAACATCGCTGCCGACTTTGCTGTTAATCAAATATTAGTTGACGAAAAAATTGGTGAAGTTCCTTCAAATATTATCAAAATTTTTCAAGATAATCGATATCGAGGTTGGTCATATGAAAAAATTTATGATGACATTTATGAAAAAGCAGATAAAATTGACCTAAGCAAATTAGGTGAATTATTAGATGAACATCTTAGCGGCGATGGAGACGAGGACGGCAACGACAGTGAAAACAATGGGTCAGGTCGTCCTAGACTAACTGCCGAAGAAAAAAAAGCTATTCGTGATGAAATTAAAGAAGCAATGATTGCTGCTGCACAATCAGCAGGTGCTGGTAAAGTTCCAGCAGGTGTTAAACGTTTGATACAAGATTTTACTGAACCAAAAATTGATTGGCGTCAGCTGCTTCGTATGAATATTCAAAGCGTTATTAAAAGCAATTTTAGCTTTTCTCGTCCTAACCGTAAATCACAACATACTGGTGCTATGTTACCAGGGTTGATGAATGAAGATACAATCGATATTGCAGTTAGTTTTGATATGTCGGGTAGTATTACTAACGAAATGGCTAAAGAAATGATTAGCGAAGTTAAAGGTATTATGGATGAATACAAAGATTTCAAATTGAAATTATGGTGTTTTGATACCAAAGTTTATAACTTTGCTGAATTTACCTCAGAGAACGCTGATGATTTGTTAAGCTACCAACTTAAAGGCGGTGGTGGTACTGACTTTGTATGTAATTGGGAATTCATGAAAGAAAATGATATTCAACCAAAACGATTTATTATGTTCACCGACGGCTATCCTTGCGGATCTTGGGGAGATGAAAATTACTGTGAAACATTGTTTATTATACATGATACAGACTCTATAGTTTCTCCATTCGGCCAAACTGCTTATTATAAATAAAGTATATAGTTAATGTCATTGAATCGAGGCAATGTTAATCCATTAAGTGTTTTAGGTCTTAGAAAATTAAGTTTTATACCTAAACACTTTACCAAAATATCGTTAGATATTTCAACGGATTTACAATTATTAGATCATTGGATTAACTATAATTTGAACAGCCGATATGCAATTGTAAAAAATTATATTGTAGATCAAAATAATACAATTGTTGAGGTTGTTCAAATAGGCATAGAAGATTCTAGGGAAATCACTATGCTGACATTAGGATGCCCTTATATTCATCAACATAAAAAGGAAATATTTTAAAATGGATACTCAAAACTCAACACCAGATACATCTGTTTCAGCACCTGCTGATGCAACTGCGCCACAACAACCACAATTAAGCGTTCAAGATTTGCAAAATCTTGCTGCTATTGTTGATACAGCAGTTCGTCGTGGTGCTTTCAACGCAGCTGAAGCTAGTTCTGTCGGAGCCGCATTTGATCGCCTTAATGCTTTCTTAACTGCTGTTGCTCCATCACAAGCTGCACCAACTGCTAACCCAACAGTTTAATAGGAGAATTATTATGCAACAATTGAAGCATATTGGAAAAATGAAAAACAACGGAGCAAGAGTTGTTGTACCTTATCGTACTTTGCCAGGTGATTCAGGACATGCATTAGTAGTAGGAACCGGTAATCTCGGTGACAGTTATCATAATGCATTAATGGAACTTGTAGAAAGTATTGAAGGACAGCAATCTAATGAACTTGCTGAGTTGCTAGCTGTGAGAAATTTTCCAGATGGAAACAATATGCTTCATTGGTTACATAATCGAGGTCAGCTCAAAAAGGTGCCTACTGATGGAGTTATTATGACTCCGACTACACGAGGAACAGACGATATTCAATTAGATGAATTAAATCGTTTGATTGCACAGGATAAGGGAGTTTCTTTAGATGAATTAGCTCTTCAAGATCCTACTGCTACTAAACCGCGTGAAGATACTAGAGTAGTGGATGATCCGACCAAAACTACTAGTGCTAGTGTTAATTACAGCGAGGAAGTACAATCTCCAACTGCAAAGGCACCTGCATTAGAATTAACTCCTGCAGAAATGCGTTCACGTGCTGATGCATTGTTTAAGCAAGCACAAGCATTACGTAAACAAGCAGATCAAGTCGATCCACCTAAAAAACGAACTAGTAAAAAATCTCCAGCGACTGTTGAATGAGTAATTCAGAAAAAGTTTATTTAGATGCATTAAAAAATATCTTAGATAATGGAGAGTCTCGGCTTGATAGAACAGGTACCGGGACTCTCAGTATTTTCGGTATGCAAATGCGTTTTGATTTAACTAAAGGATTTCCTGCTGTTACTACTAAAAAATTAGCATGGCGAGCCGTTGTTAGTGAATTACTTTGGTTCTTAGAAGGCAGCGGAGACGAATTTCGTTTAAGAGAAATCTTACACGGTGAGCGCTACACAGATAAAACTACTATTTGGACTGAAAACGTACAAGCACCTAATTGGGTTAACAAACGCAATCAACGTCATAAGGGAGACTTAGGACGTATATATGGTGTACAATGGCGTAAATGGCGTAAACATTTAATACGTATTAATAAAGTTGTATTACAAAATCACGATCAATTATTAGAACTTGTACAAGGCATTAAAAACGATCCTTATAGCCGTAGACATATTATTACTGCTTGGAATCCAGGCGAGCTCGATCAAATGGCTCTTCCACCATGTCACGTTATGTCTCAATTTTATGTTAATAATGGACGATTAAGTTGTCATATGTATCAGCGTAGTGCTGATATGTTCCTTGGAGTTCCATTTAATATTTCTTCATATGCATTGTTTACACATATGTTGGCACAAGTTTGTAATTTAGAAGTTGCTGATTTAATTATTTCAATTGGCGATGCTCACATTTATAGTAATCATGTTGACCAAGTTAAAGAACAATTATCTCGCAAAATGTTACCACTTCCAGAATTAAAATTAAATCCAGATATTAATGTGATTACTAATTTCAAAATGGAAGATATCGAATTAATTAATTATCAAAGTCACGATACTATTAAAGCCCCAATGGCTGTTTAAACTACTAAAACTTCTACAACTCCAAAGCCCTCGGATTGCGATCCCAGGGCTTTTCCTATTATTGCTCCAGCAATCGCTGAACTTGACGCACAGCCAAAGCCTGGTACACTACTAGTAACTATTAGGTCGCCTTGTTTGATAGATCCTATAACTTTGCAAAGAACTCGACCTTTTAAGGCAATATAAGGATGAGTGTTATCATTTCCAGCAGAGGAATTCATCATATACGCAGGATTTTTAGATACTATACCTGCTACCCTTGTATCTGCAAATTGATTAGTTGTTGTAACTTCCTTATCTCCGCCTAATACTAAAACAGTACCTTCATCGTATTCTGCATCTGCTTCATAACGTTCAGCCAAATCTGCATAATAAGCAGAAGTGGCAGTAGTGTGTAATATTCCAGCTTGGTAAGTAATTCCGCTATCAGATACTAAAGGAGAATTTCCAGATAGAGTATTAGCTAATGGCAAATAATATAATTGAGATGCTACTGAATTTGAAGTAATAGCAACAGAATTAGCGGTAGTTGCTACCTTAGCAGTAGCGGCCGTTCCCCAAAAGTAATATCCTTTAGTTGACCAACCGTTAACTACACCGGATAAAGTTATACCTTGTACTAATCCATCTTCAAAGTTACTTCCAGATGAATAAAGAGATCCAACACTAACATTTTGTATAGTTGCAGCGGTTACTGCTTCTGCAGATATAACTGCAATAGGAGCACCAGGCGTAGGATTTCTACAATATAAAATATTACTTGGAGTATAACTAGTAGTATCATAAACCCAAGATTGAGTATCCGACGAAGGACCTATTGCTAGATAGCTACCATTGGTATAAATGCTTAATTGATTTGTGGCTGTATTCCACCATAAATCTCCTACAACTGAATTACTAGGCTGTGTGGTGTTTACTGCAAGATTTGCTATACTCTTAAAATTTGATCCGTTATAATTAACATTAAGTTGCTGTGTATTACTATTATACCACAACTGTCCTTGAATAGAATTATTAGGTGCTGTTGAATTGGCAAAATTTTGTAATAGATAAACAAAGTTTTGATCGACAACACTACCATATCCGGAATAGTTTCTTCCGACAAATGTTAGGCTTGTAGAAACATTTAATGAAGCATCATTAACTGTTGTTAGTATATTTCCGTTTGATAGTTTTAATGTATAAGGCATAATTTTTACCAAGGTCCAAAGTCTGTAATATGTATACGAGCCCAAGAATTAGTTGCTGTACAGACATACAAATAAGTAGAACTAGTTCCTGTAGATCCAAATGCAATTTGTCCTGCTACGCCAGTACTGGTATTATGTGCAGGAGGAGATACTCTAAGTACAACCGAACCACCAACATTAACACCACCTGAAACAGTTAATGTACCGGTAGAATAAATATCACCTAAGATAGTTAATCCATTAACAGTGGAAGTTGTTTGAGAACTTAAAAATGCTGATGTAGTATTAAGATTGCCGATTGGAGCTGCTACACTACTAAAATATCCAACAATATTATTATTACTTTGTATTACTGTAACTGGCAATGTTCCGCTATTAGATACATTATAAACTTTAGAATCAACAGCTACATTCCACGGACCTGCTGTCCATAGAGTATTATTAGAATATAAATTTAATTGATTGTTTGATGAGTTCCACCATAAATCGCCTTCTGTTAAATCAGTCGGCTGATTAGCATATGACAATGCTCCATTGATCGGCTTGAAATATCCGTCATAGATGTTTAATTTTTTTCCAGCACTGTCATACCACAACTGTCCTTGTATTGGTGAAACAGGAGCAGTGGCCGGAGGACTAGCAAAATTTCCTAATAGATAAATTAAATTTTGATTCCAATATTGACCATATCCTATCCAGTTTTTTCCAATCAGTGTAAGACTGGTAGTTTCATTATCTATCGTACTATCTGATATTATAGCTAATGTTGAACCGTCATTGTTTAATATAGTATAAGACATTTTACATTCCGCTGGTTAAACTTTGTATTCTTACTGTATAATCAACTTGAATCATTCTATTTAATGATTTCTGTACAGGATGGAATATAACATGTGTTAATAATAATGGACTACCTGTTGATGTATAACATTGTAATCCTAATTCGTCAAATACATATGTATCATTAAGATTTGTAGTATTGTCGAATGCTTGTTGTCCGTATGGTTCGCCGAAGTCTAATAAACAACTAACTAGGATGTCGCTGTATGCTGCACCTAATACGTGTCTTACTTGCATAAAATTTCTAGCAGGATCTAAATCGCTGGCTAAACTAGCATCGACTACTTTTTGATAGGTTTGATTATAAAGAGCAGCAGTTGGTCCAACAGTATTAGGAGTAAGATAAGTTATAATGCCTGTATTATCTACTTGTGTACCACCATTTCCAAAAGCCATTTGTGAAATAGTTCCATAACCCTGATTACTCATACTTTGAGCTAATGCTAATGAAAAGTTTTCATAATGTATAGCATTTCGTTTATCAACAAACACTTCTTTAGATTCAGGATCAAATATCTTAATATGTCCTTGTATTTTCACTGAACCTTGCTCGTTTGGTCGAGATTCTGTGGGTTTTTCTTGGTTCTGTACTTGATTGTTCATAGTTTTAGACTGTTCCATAAAATATATTTATACGTAGCTACTTAAGGCACTCCGCCTCCGTAGTAGTAATCTGTGGGCAATACCGATAACCCGTTTTGTAAGAATTCAGCTTGTTGGGTTTGGGACATAAACATTGTTGATCCATAATTCCACCAAGTTGATGTTGAAAGTTGTTTTTTCAGTACTGTCAATTGTACACCCGGTATTGGTGTAAAATTCAAATTAATCTGTTGTGTAGCAGTAGTTATTGTAAATTGAGGTGGTATATAAGTTACTCCACTATATACATAACCATTAACTGAATCTAATGCTGTAGAATTTTCATATACCCAAACTTGGTTAGATGTTGCACTGGTATAGAAACCTATCACAGTTCCTGCAGGTAAACTATAAAGTCCTGTTCCAATAGTACCAGTGCTTAGTGTTATCTTATTAGTTACAGTTGAGAAGTTAGTTACAGTTGTTCCAAAAGCAACACCAGATGCAGCAATTATATAAGTTCCTGTATAAATTGAACTTAAAGAATTACCTGAAAGTGTTATAGTACTAGTGTTAAATGTTGCCGATGTTAATACTGTTGCTGTTGTAACTAACACCAATTTGCTATTAACAATGTAAGCAGTTCCGATATTTGTAGTTGTAGCAAGATTTTCTACAAAGTTTACACAATTCAATCCAGCTGAAGTGGAAGTATTAAAGTTGATTGCAGGAGTTTCATAAGATGTATTAATATCTTGATAATATGTTCCATGTTTGTTCAACAAGGTTCCGCCATAATAAACTGATACTTGGTTAACCGCGTTGAATTTAGTACCTAAAGAATTTGTTGCAGTTAATAATATACCTTTGTTGTTAAATGTTATTAACGAAGTAGCTGTTGTAGTAGTTGTTACTAATCCAGGATGTCCATTCACAGTTCCTGTAGTATAATATAATACCGACGAAGCAGTTGATATTGTGTAACAAGTCGAAGTAGTTGTTAAAGTACTTTGAGACAATACTGTTTCACTGTAATTTGGAATTATCTGCAATGAGCCTTGATCAAATACTATAGTTCCGGCTTCACAAACAGTTTTTGGTCCAGTACCTACTGTGCTTCTTCTCAATTGTCCTAATATGTTATTAGCATAATCTACTGTAAAGAATTCAATTAACTCACCGGCTACTAATACTACTCCTGGTACATTAGCAGCAACATTAGGTGGTGTCAATGCAGAAACATCATTCAAATAAATTTGAGTGCTGGTCGAATACAATGGTTGGGTTAGATATATTGGATTTTGATTATCTAAACGTGTAAATGTTGTTTTATAATTAAAATCTTCAAATATTCTATATCCTAATACTTGTGCAACTGTGCCAACACTATTAAATGTTATAATTTCCACAACATCGGTATTAAACAATACAAACTTATCAGACAATTGAACTGTAATTTGATCAGGAAGAACAATAAAGTCAACAAAATTTACAATTGGCACTCCGTTAACAGAAACCCAAATATAATTTTCATTTAATACAGGTCTAGAAACTTGATATCTTCCTGTGTTGTTGCCATAGAATGTTTGAGTTTCCATCAACATATCATCTTGATCAGTATAAGTGATAATTCTAAGTTCACCGTATACATAAGGATTCCAACTTGCATTTGCTGTTACAATTGCAGTACTAACACCATCAGATGTTCCTGCACTAGTAGCAACGAAAGTTGTTCCATATGATAAACTTGAATTATTAGGAGCACCAGCAGAAACAAAATTAGATGGGTTTCCATAAGCAATTGTATATGTTTGACCTGGAACTAACGATCCCAATGGAACTACTGGAGTGCTTAGATATAAAGTATTTCCTATTATATCGTATTCATAATTTTGTTGTTGGGCAGTTGAATAACTATTACCATTTTGGTTAGCAAGTAATCCAGGTAGACTCTTAATTGCAATTACATTGCCTACACTTAAACTCTTTGTTATAGTTACATAACTTGCTGCATTATATGATACGGTATAATCAAAGCTAGGTCTTAATTGTGTTCCATTAACATATACACTAACATTGTTTATATTAAATGTACAAGTTGTTCCATCTCTGTTATTATTGTTAATAAGGAAAACAGGATTATTAATGTTAGACGAGGTTACTTGATAATAATCTATATGAGGCGGTGTTAACAATCTAGTTCCACCAGTTACACCGTTATAGAATTCAACAAGAACGTTTGCTACTTCAGGTTTAACATAGTTAGGAGCAGGTACTACTGTATATGAAGTTAAAGCATTTACAGAATTACCATAAAATACTTCTGAAATTGTATATGTTTGTTCGTTAATTTCATTGAAAGTTTGATATTCACTACCAAAGAACCATGCTGTAATAGTATTAAGCCCTAACGGTAAGTTATAAACTGTAACTATTCCATTAATTAAAGTATAGTATGGCGAATTGCTATATGTAGACGGGACTGGCGATCCGTTTAATGTAACAAATGCAGAGTTAACAGTAAATGAAGTATTAGGTGCTTGTACTTCAACTGAAGCGCCAGAGATAGTAGAAGTAGTCACTGATGCATAATCAAGATATCCTGCTTGATATTGTGTTGCCGGACCTCCTTCACTTACAATCTTATATGCTAGTTTTCCACTAGTAGTTTGTGGTGGAATAATAATTTGATTAGTTGCCCAATCTATATTATATTGTGTAGGAGCAGTAAATTGAGTATCACTACGATATGTAAAAATTGTACCATTAAATGATACAACTATGCTGGCAATATCTGGAGGAACAATACTTAATTCTTGTGTGGTATATGTATTTGTACTAGCAAATACATCGACCGAACCGGACACTATTATCGGAGAACCTATTGTTCCTGTATTAATATAAACATTGATTCCCACGCTTTCTTTAACTTGTCCAGGAATTAATTCTTCAGGACCATAACTAGTGTTAGGTGTAATAAATCCATCACCGTCGATAATAATATCAGCAGATCCAGTTCCAATAGCTACTGTAAATCCAGAGGTTGCAGTGTTTGTATTAAGTAAAGTATCGTAATTTGTAATAGTATTAAAATTAACTGTTGATGTATTGCCTGTTAAAAGAGTTCCAGGATATTCTATACCTGACATTAACTGAGCAAGATCTAATCCAAACATACCTGCTGTAGGTTCATAATAGTTTAGGATTCTATCAGTAGCATCTAATACATTTATATTTTTCTTATAAGATATAGTTATAAGATTACCTTGTTGAGGAATGTAATTCAAGAATACTAAGCGACAAGCAGTTCCGTAGTTGTATAAACCTTTAGGAGAATCATCATAAACTATAGTATAGTCAGATGGAAGAACTTGTGTTGAGCTGTTAATTACAGTTATTATAGTTTTATCTGGGACTGCTGTCCACGATAATGGAAACTCTGCTTCTTGTCCGTTAGCAATAAATGAATCAAATGCTGTTAATGTTTTTACTGTAGCAGTAGAACTAATTCTATCAAACTTCATTCCAATAGTAGGAGAACGTACTAATTCATTGATTATATAAGGATATGCTGTAGCAGTACTAGTACAAGTTCCTATTAATGTAATAGTTGGATTAATGTATCCTGTTCCAGGATTAGTAATTTCAACTTTAGAAACAGTACCTCTTGACAAATAAGCAACTGCTGTAGCGCCTGATCCATTTGGATCAGATATTACTACTGTTGGTGCTATGGCATATCCTTCACCTGAATCAACGACTTCAATACTACCTATTTGGTATCTATAATTGTCTGCCCACGATTTCCAAGGATATTCATTTAATAATGAATTGCCTAATTGTACAGTATTAAATGTTTCTGATGAGCTATCATAATACGCAGGTAAATCAAAGTCTGTTGTATATGATTGGCTAGGGTCTAATGTTGTATATTCTGTTGTAAATTCTCTAATCTGTGTATGATAAGGTTTAACTTCCGATATATAATCTTGGAAATTTGTATCGTCTAATAATTTATATACCGGTGGTTGATTTAATTCACCTGCATTTAGAACAGCATTTATAAATGAAGTCTTAAATGCCCAGTCTAATTGTTTTTGTTCAGATAGAGCATACTTAACTGCTGTAAAGAAGAATAAGTTCCAATTAACTTTTAGATTGTTAATGAATAAATCATTCTTTATTGCTTGTAAAATATATTGTAATTCAAGATCTGGGAGTTGATCATACAAAGTTTGATCCCAAGCCGAGACTTCATCAAATCCAAAATTACTGTTTGGAATATCCCATACATCGTTTGAAATTTGTATAGTTCCGTTTTGAGAATAAACTATATTAAAGTTATTATTAAAATCTCCTAATTCCCCTGATGCTACTTGTTCTACTATAGCATAGTTTCCTAAACCAGCATTGTTAACTTTAACATATGTACCTGTGCTTAATGACGTTAATTCATTAAGTTCGTATAAATCGCCAACCGTAGCAACATAATCAACATTTGATTTATAATTTGGACTAATCCAATCTACATAATTCCAATATAAAGTAGTATTATATAGTTGTGTATGTATCTTAATCCAATTACTATTAATATAGCTATATTGAGCCCACTTACCATTTGAAGTAGAATCTGATTGAACTATAACTGTATATGGACGAACTGATAGTGTTGGTGCAATAACAAACCCACTGCCTGGATTTACTATTGTAGCTGTAATTAAAGCGCCAGTAATATCTACCTGAGTTGATATAACTGCACCACTAGTATCTACATTAGTTCCATTAGTATATATTGTTACTGTAGGACCTTGGTATGCTATTATTGTTCCTGTAGAACTATATATAGGATTTAGATCTCCATATTTTATTGTTCCAGGACTGACAATGTCGACACTTTGAATAGATCCAGTATAAGTGTTAACTGTGCAAGTTATTATTGAATCTACATTAGTAGGCAATGACAAT
>Ga0164296_1003360_pt1 | contig 15139 bp, 12 predicted proteins | sample GEODES057metaG_FD_113533 | JGI IMG/M metagenome (GOLD analysis project Ga0164296, IMG submission 113533) | Dystrophic lake water microbial communities from Trout Bog Lake, Wisconsin, USA - GEODES057 metaG | ecosystem: Environmental > Aquatic > Freshwater > Lake | place: USA: Trout Bog Lake... | reverse complement strand
TCTCTGTGCCGCTAAAGGAGATGCAGGTGCGAACGTCTTTTTTGCAGCCAATAAAGGTTCCTTAACCAGTCAAGTAAAGCTAACAAATTCAGCGCAAGAATGTGCGGATTTAATGAAAGCAGGTAAGGTAGATGCGATTGCAGCAAGACGTGCCGAATTAGAGTCGACACTTTTTGACCATCCATCAGTGAAATTATTACCTATTGACTCTCCAATTCTTTCACCACAAGGATGGAACGTAGGGATTGCTGTCAAGGCAGATAACGATAAATTGGGGGAGGCTGTCGCGGTTGCTTTAGATCAAATCAGACGCAACGGTGAACTCAATGATATTTTTGTAAAGCACCATGTAAAGTATGTATCACCTTAGGTTGAATTCGCACAAAATCATCGAGTTTTTAGCAAACCCCAGAATACAAATCTCATTTCTGGGGTTTTTTAATAATGGATATGGCCTTCAAACGAAAGTAAGCCTTTGAATCCTCGTATGATGGTCTCAACCCTGCTTGCCATGTTGGCCTTCGCAGGTAATTCAGTTCTCTGCCGCATAGCCCTTCTGCATACAGCCATTGATCCAGCAAGCTTCACCACAATTCGAATGCTTGCCGGCGCCGTTACTCTATACTTCATTGCGCGTCGTAACCACTTGCCGGTCATCAAAAGCGGCAGCTGGCGCTCGGCCTTGGTACTCTTTATTTACGCTGGAGGTTTTTCATTTGCATACAAAATACTCCCGACAGCAACAGGGGCACTGCTTTTGTTCGGTTCCGTTCAAAGCGTCATGATTGGTTATGGCATTTGGCATGGCGAGCGGTTTCATCCAATTCAAAGCGCAGGTCTGAGCATCGCGATGATCGGTCTCATTGTGCTTTTATTACCAGGCCTTACTATGCCAACTATCAAAGGGGGGCTGCTGATGTTGGCTGCTGGTATTGGTTGGGCAATATACACTTTACGAGGAAAATATGCGGGAAATCCACTATCCGTCAGTGCGGGGAATTTTATACGCGTAGTACCCATTACCCTATGCTTAAGTCTTCTCAATCTTGAGGCTTTTTCATATGACCATATTGGCATTATCTATGCCATTTTATCGGGAGCGTTAACCTCTGGGGTAGGTTATGCGATCTGGTATTCGGTTTTACCGCACCTCAAAACCAGCCATGCCGCAGCAATTCAACTAAGCGTACCTGTTCTAGCTACTGCCGGAGGTGTCCTCATTCTTCACGAAAGCCTGCCTTTGAACTTACTCTTTGCGACCATCTTAATTCTTGGTGGTATTGCACTTGTAATGAAGAAAAATTCGATTTAAAGCCAAAAAAAGAATCACTTATCCCAATTAAGGGAAATTTGTCTCATCTTTTTCTTGACGGCGATTAATCCTTAATGCTGGTGATGTACTGCGCAATATTGACCATATCTTCATCGGAAAGTGCCTTAGCAACACTCGCCATATTGCCAGCATCGTTAGTGCGTTCATAATTTTTAAACGCTTTTAATTGCCCCAGAATGTATTCATAACGTTGGCCAGCGACTCTCGGAATTTCATTTTGACCAGAAAAACCGCCCAAATGACACATGGTGCATAAAGCGTTATCGGTTATTTCTTTACCTCTTGCAACGCGCTCCGCTTCAACAGGATAAGCAACAGGCTTCAGAGGCAAGGACGCAAAATAAGCACCCAGATTAAACATATCTTCACGGCTTAAAGGCGCAGCAATTGCGCTCATAATGGGGTGCTTACGTCGTCCTGCTTGATAGTCCTTTAACTCAACATAAATATAGCGCGCCGTTTGTCCTGCAAGGCTTGGATATTCCCCTGAAACAGAGTTACCATCCATGCCGTGACATGCTGCACAAACTTGTTGGGCTTTTTCTTTACCTAAAGCAGCATCTTGGGCATGCGCCGATTGATCTAGAAATCCAACAACTACGATAAATAACAGTGGCAAAAACCTCACACAACCTCCAAAAATTCTATCAACAAAAAAAATAATGCTACCCCAATAGCTCAGGGTAGCACTAAAGTTATACAACTTGGCATTGATTACTTCACGGTATAAACCACCATCGTGTTACCACGTTTGAAATCAAGCTGCGTATTACCGCCACAGCCCATTGCAACATATTGTTTACCTTTAACTTCATACGAAACCGGCATTGCATTTGCACCAGCTCCACAGTTGTATTCCCATAATTTTTTACCGTTACGGGCATCTAAGGCGCGGAAATATCCGTTACCCTCACCGTAGAACACCAAATTACCTGCAGTAGCTAAAGCCCCTCCGATGAGCGGTTCATCGGTGTCAAACTTCCAAGCCATTTTTCCTGAATCAATGTTGACAGCAGCTACACGACCCCATTGCTTTTCGCTTTCGATCGCCTTAAAGGCCCCACCTAACCAGAGCTTACCACCTGGGTAGTTCGATGCTTCGACGTGATAGGTCATCGGTTGATGCAAATTTAAAGCATAAGCTAAATGCAGATTCGGGTTGTACGCCATAGGTGACCACTCCACACCACCATTGGCACCAGGCAACATACGTGCGCCAGTCGCGGTTGGCAATGTCCACATGTTTTCCTGCGGAATCATTGCGTCAGAGTAACGAATCAACTCGCCTGTTTCACGATTGTTGACATAAACGTGACCTGTTTTACCACCATGAATCACCGCAGGAACTACCTTGCCGGATTTGTCTTTTGCGTCAACCAAAATCGGTGGGCTAACGGCATCTAAATCCCATACGTCATGGGCAATATATTGATAATGCCATTTGTAGGTTCCCTTGTCCAAATCAACTGCGACTAAAGAGTCAGTATACAAATTATCGCCCGGACGTTTTGCACCGTATAAGTCTGGAGAAGGATTTCCAACGACAAAGAAGATTGTTCGTGTTTTTAAGTCTACAGCAGGGTTCATCCATACGCCGCCACCCAAGGTTTTATAAAAATCACCGCCACCTTTTGCAAGCTCTGCTTTTTCTGCAGCAATATCCCGATGCATATTACGACCAGTGCCATCGTTCACAGCCCAAATCCCTTCGTGACCTTTTTCTGGAATCGTATAGAAAGTCCAGTCTAATTTACCCGTTTTCGCATCAAAAGCTTTTACAAAACCGCGAATACCGTATTCACCACCATTTGTGCCGATTAAGACTTTACCGTCCACTACTGTTGGCGCCATTGTCTCGCTATAACCAAGTTCCGGATCAGCAATTTCGACATTCCACAGTACTTTTCCAGTTTTAGCATCTAAGGCAACTAAGCGTGCATCTAAGGTGCCCATGAAGAGCACACCGCCATCAACCGCTACACCGCGGTTATTCGGACCACAGCAAAAAGTGGTGATCGGACCCATTTTATGTTTATAGTGCCAAAATTCTTTGCCAGTTGTCGCATCTAATGCGTAAACATGATTATAAGAAGTTGTCATAAACATCACGCCATCTACCACGATCGGTGCGACTTCCATGGACTCTTTAACTTCCGTTTGGAAAACAAAAGCTGGAGCTAATTTACTCACATTTTCTGTATTAATTTGTTTACCTGGATAAAAACGCGTTTGCGCGTAGTTACCGTTGGTATGCAACCAATTTTGGGATTGTGCACCAGAGCCATTCAGCATGGTCTGACTAACGCTAACTGACTTAGGGACTTCTCCCTGAGTCACTGTTTTACTATTTTGAATTTCAGCTTGAGCAAAGACAGAGCCGGCATACAAGGCGGCAATTGCTAAACCAATTTGAATTTTTGAGAGTTTCATTCTTTCTCCGAATGTGTTGTCGTTAAAATAAAACTTTTATTATTTTTGATTAAAATACCAAAAGCGATAAAAGCAAGTTTGAAGTATATTACCTTTCATATCTAACAAACATGAAAATATGCTCAGCATTAACCCTAACTCCATCAACACGTAAGCTTTATTGGAATATCCCTATGCGAAAACCGCTCTTTTCACATCTTCTTGTAGCATTCATTCTCTCAGTGAGCGTATTCGGTTCCTGGGGCGGAGCGCACGCCCAAACGGGAATCGACAATTACAATGTCAATGGTAAATTTGTGATTGCTGCACGCGCAGGCAATCTCGAATTAGCTCAGAACCTCCTCAAAGAGGGTGCTGTAATTGATTCGCGAGATCGTAATGGTGACAGTACTTTACTCAATGCCACGCGCAAAGGTGACGTACCAATGGTCAAAATGCTGATCCTGAATCATGCGAATGTCAATTTAGCCAATATTCCCAAAGTAACCCCCTTGATGGCTGCTGCATATAATGGCAATGAAGAGATTCTCACACTGCTGATTGATGCGGGTGCAGATATCCATGCCGTTGACCAAGTTGATAAGACCGCAGCAATTTACGCTGCTGCAAATGGCCATCTCAATTGCTTGAAAAAATTACTCGCTGTTGGAATTAATGTTAATCAAGCCTATGCTCATGACCTGACTTTACTGATGTGGGCGGCAGCTTATGGACAAAATGAGACCGTAAGTTATTTACTACAAGTGGGTGCAAACCCCAAAACTACCGATGATCGAGGTAAAAATGCCGCAGAACTTGCAAAAGACGGTCATTTTACAGAAACAGCGAAATTACTGAACCTATAAAAGATCGTATCCAAGTTACGCTTTTTAACTCAATGTGATAAGTCTATTTCATTGCGCCTGAGGTGAATTACAACTCATTTTTCCAAACAATATTCTTGATCTGTTTATGTATTTGATGAGCGCCTGCGGCTCGGGGACAGGCCTCTGCTCAACATCTTAGCTCAAACCCCTATTGACAGTTAAATGTAGGCTAAGCGATTATCACGTTTTAATTAACCTATTTTTTAATCAAGGCTGAACCATGTTCCAACTCAATGTCTTCTATCCAAATTCCCCAGACGCCCAATTTGATATGGATTATTATCTTGCCAAACATATGCCTTTGGTTCAAGAGCGCCTAGGAGCAAACTGCAAAGGTTATAGCGTGCAATCCGGACTATCCGGCGGTGCACCTGGTCAACCAGCAACTTTTTTGACGATTGCTTCAGTAGATGTTGCCTCATTAGATGATTATGGCAAGGCGATGGCACTGCATGGTGCAGAGATCATGGGTGATGTGCCGAACTTTACCAATATCAAGCCCAGTATTCAAATAAGTGAAACGAAAACTTAAGCGAATCACATCGCTCTAACTAAAGTCAATGCATCACACTTCAAATAGACTCTTTTTTAATCGAGCTGAATAATGCCATATTTTGATCTGAGTATCCAAAATCATATTGCCCATTTAATTCTGAATCGTCCGGATCAACTCAACACGATGGATCCCGTGTTTTTTCAAGAATTGAATGAGGCTTTAAAGAATCTCAATCAAGGTAATCAAGCGCGTGTTTTAGTCATCAGCAGCACGGGGAAACACTTTAGTGCGGGAATGTCACTTGATGCCTTTGGCACCTCCGTGGCGATGGATGATCAAACTCCAGAAGGCCGGGCTGGGATCACCAATCATTTAGCCGATCTTCAAGCTAGCTTTACCCGCATTGAAGATTTACGGATACCCGTTCTCGTTGCAATCCATGGAGCCTGTATCGGTGGGGCCGTTGATCTGGTCAGTGCCGCTTGCTTACGCTACGCGAGTAGTGATGCCTTTTTTTGTATCCAAGAAATCAATATTGGGATGGTAGCTGATCTTGGGACCTTGCAACGCCTTCCAAAGTTAATGCCAATGGGAATCGTCAAAGAATTTGCCTACACAGGCCGGCGCTTACCCGCCCAAAAAGCGTTGCAATATGGCTTTGTAAATGAGGTCTTGCCTGATCGTGAGCTGGCATTAGAAGCAGCCTTCAAGGCCGCCGCAGAAATAGCCAGTAAGCCACCGGTCGCTATTTGGGGAACAAAGCAAGCCTTGCACTATGCACGTGACCACAGTACCGCCGATGCTTTACAACAAATGGGCTGGTTACAAAGCGGAATTTGGAGTAACGCCCATGTGAAAGAAGCCATTCAGGGATTTACAACAAAACAAACTGCTAATTTTCCGGATTTGGCGCCGCTCAAACCGAACGATTAAATCAAGCTCTCGGATGTGAGCCTTAGCTAAAAGTCATCACACCATCCTGTAATTTGCCAAATCGTAAAGCCAAAAGATCCAACGCATAATTTTGGTTTAAGCGCCATGGTTTTCTGTCACCTTGTTGAGGGAGTAAATGCGCAACCCTCTGAATATAACCTGAGGTAAAGTCCAAATAGGGTTGTGGCAAGAGCGAGGCATCAGGGGTTGGCGTAAAAACAGTTTGACCAGTATGGTCAAGGTGGTTCAACAAGCGGCAAAAATATCGTGAGGTTAAATCTGCCTTTAAAGTCCAACTGGCATTGGTATAGCCCATGGTGTTGGCCATATTCGGGATGCCACTGTACATCATCCCTTTATAAACAAATAAATGGTGCGGATCAATCGATTTGCCATCAAGCGTCAATTTAACTTCACCAAACAGGCTTAATTGCAATCCAGTAGCCGTAACAATGACGTCTGCAGGCAAGACTTTGCCTGATTTCAGGGCAATGCCTTCTGGCACAAAACGATCGATCTGATCAGTTGCAATCGATGCTTTACCTTCTCGCAAAGCAACAAATAAATCGCCATCAGGCACCAAACATAAACGCTGATCCCAAGGATTGTAGTTCGGGGAAAAATGGGTCTGGACATCAAAATCGTTTCCCAATTGTTTTTGCGTCAGGTGGATCAGGTATTTTTTGGCCTGCTGTGGATACTTGCGCAACCGTTGAAACAGAAAAGTCGAAATGAACACATTTTTCATACGAATCAATTGATACGCAATCCCTTCCGGCAAATACTGTTTGATACGTTCTGCAAGCTGATCAGTTGCAGGTCTGGCAACAACATAGGAAGGTGAGCGTTGCAACATGGTGACATGGGCTGCCGTTTTCGCCATCTCGGGAACTAGAGTGACGGCGGTTGCTCCGCTACCGATCACGACGATCTGTTTGCCAGCATAGTCAAAATGCTCAGGCCAAAACTGTGGATGGATAATGCTTCCTGTAAATTGATCAGCCCCTGGAAAGAGTGGGGCATGTGCTTGCGCGTAATTGTAATAACCACTGCAAAAAAGTAAAAAACGGACTTTGATTTGAATGATTTCTTGAGTAGGACCACGCTCAATATCAACCAACCAGCGACCTTCCTCAGATGACCAGTTCGCCTGAAGTACACGGTGCTGGGTCCGAATATGCGCTGCTAAACCATACTCATGCATAGTTTCATCAATATACTGGCGGATTGCAGGACCGTCTGCAATCGCTTTAGCTGATTTCCATGGCTTGAATTCATAACCGAGGGTGTACATATCCGAGTCAGAACGAATCCCCGGATAACGAAATAAGTCCCAGGTTCCACCAATCTTGGTCCGCGCTTCCAAAATGGTAAAACTTTTTTCTGGACAATCACGTAAGAGGTGAACCGCAGCTCCGATGCCAGATAAACCAGCACCAACAATTAAAACATCCAATTCTTCTATCGCATCGCTTGGTTCAACGGTTTTTAAAAAAGTAGCTGCTGCACGAATTGAGCGTTTTGCTTCAGGTAACTGATGCACCATCTGCCAGACATGATGAACCACCGGAAAAATCTCTAAATCGACTCGGACTCCAGCCTCGCGGGCTTTTTGGGTCAATCGAATTGAGTCATCGCGTAAGACCTCAGTTTCACCCACATGGATCATCAGAGGTGGTAGGCCTTGCATGGGGCCGTTTAAAGGTGATGCTAAATATTGGCTAGGATCAGCACCAGCAAGGTATGGCTCGCGTAGTAATGCCAATTGTTGAGGGTCAAACATGGCATCACGCTGTGCATTCATTTGTCGCGAAGGACTTTCCCTTAGCATGTCTGTCGCGGGAGAAAATAAAGCTGCGGCTGCGGGCAAGACCTCGGCATTCAACAATAAGGTTTGTAAAAGACCCAGTGCTAAATTACCGCCAGCACTATCTCCTGCCACTACGATGCGCTGGTTTGGATAGATGTTACGCAAAGCCCGGTAGACTGCCAAGACGTCATCTGGTGCTGCTGGAAATGGATGCTCTGGGGCTAAGCGATAATCGGGAACAAAAACCCGCAAGCCTTGTAAGGCAAATGCAGCGGTAATGGGACGATGAGTAACGGGAGAACAACCGATAAATGCACCTCCGTGAATGTAGAGCAAAATCGTAGTCGCGGTAGCCCTCGCTCCAGCCTCATCTACCCATTCACCAAGCACACCACCCACAGTCTCTTGAGAATAACGTACCCCTTTTGCAGCGGGTAAAGGGGTATTAAATACTTGACGAATCTTTGGAATATTTTGCATGTCAGCAAGTTGTGGCCGCACCCTTTTTCTGACAAATCGTGCAGCCATTTTTGCTTGAAAACTTGCTTTCATCTGTTGCATATCCCAAGGTTAGTGTTTTTCTGGAGGGGACATCATCTGGCCTCCAATAATTCGCCAATACGTTACAGGGAAAAGGCGCTGAATCCAAATTGCGGCTCGCGCATCTTTACCAATAATCAGACGCGGCTGACGCTGCTCGATCGCTTGAATGATCTGTGCCGCAGCTATATCTGGCGAAAGCGTTAACAGACGATCCATTCTGCTTTTGGCTTCGGCGCTGGTTTCCGCTGAAACGTTTGCCGGTAATCTAGCATCTTGGGCAATACGGGTGCGCACTCCCCCAGGATGGACTAATGTCAAACCAACACCGGATTTTTTAAACGTCAGTTCATGACGTAAGGATTCAGAAAAACCCCGCACGGCAAATTTGGACGCACAGTAGGCAGTTTGTCCAGGTGGGGCAATGATGCCAAAGAGACTCGAAATATTCACAATTTGAGCCGCAGGCTCTTTTTCTAAAAGAGGTAAAAAGATACGCGTCAATTTCACAACGGCCACAAAATTAATCTGCATGAGCCAATCGAAATTTGCTTCGCTAACTTGATCAAAGTTACCACCAACTGCAACCCCTGCGTTATTGATCAGGACAGTGAGTCGGCCGTACGTTTGCTGCACAAATTGATCAATCTCGACAACAGCATTTGGCAATGACAAGTCAACCATATGGGTGTGTACCTCGACACCAAGCGCACGAGCTTTGGTTGCCACCTCCTCAAGACGATCTGCTTGATAATCCACGAGTGCCAAATGACACCCCTTGCCTGCGAGCTGAATGGCTACGGAAGCACCGATGCCACTTGCAGCGCCAGTGACTAGTGCGACACCGCCTCGTAACTGCATGCTTGGCTGTTGACTCATGCTGTAACTTTCAGAAAAATTAAAAAGTTAATTCAAATTGAATGACAAAATTGACCATTTGATATTAACATACACTCATGTATTGATTGATGTGGGAGAAATATCACGATGGTCAATTTTATTCACTTTCTAACCTCCTTGCGCCATCGTTTTTCTCAATGATCATTTACCGAACCCCAGATGAACGTTTTGCCAACTTACCAGATTGGAATGATGAACCGCAGTATCTGGAAATCACTGATCGTCATTCACAACAGCAATTACGCATGGCGTATGTGGACGTTGGGCCACGCACAGGGAAAGTTGTCCTCTTGTTACACGGCGAACCAAGTTGGTCGTATTTATATCGGCATATGATTCCTCCACTCGCTTCTCAAGGCGCCCGGGTTTTAGCTCCCGATTTAATTGGTTTTGGTCGCTCGGATAAACCAGCCGCTCGAAGTGATGCAACTTACGAGAACTGGGTGCAGTGGCTAGAGTCATGGTTTTTGGCCATGGATTTATCACACGTCATCCTCTTTTGCCAAGACTATGGCGGCTTATTGGGCCTACGTTTGGTCGCCAAATATCCTGAAAAATTTGCTGGGGTGATTGTTGCTAATACTGGATTACCTATCGGTAAGAAAATGAGTGAAGGCTTTTATAAATGGCAAACTTTTAGCCAAAAAACCGATGATATGCCAGTGGCTCAGATTATCCAGTCATCAACGAATCGCACGCTTTCTTCAAAAGAGCTGGCCGCCTATGAGGCGCCTTTTCCGGATGCACGTTTTAAATCTGCTCCCTGTCAAGGACCACTGAATGTACCATGCACACCGGATAGTCCTTCAGTGACCGAAAATATATTGGCTTGGCAATCCTTAAGCCAATTTAATCGCCCCTTCATCACCGCATTTAGTGATAATGACCCAGTGACTGAAGGAGGCGCTGCCATTTTTCAGAAACTGATTCCGGGTGCTTTCAACGAGCGCCATGTCACTCTCAAAGGCGGGCATTTTTTGCAAGAGGACTGCCCTCAAGAAATCAATGCTCTGATTCAAGAGTTATTGGATCGCAGCCCATCGGTGCCTTAGGCTAAAGTCAAGCGCTAAGGCAAATCACGCAATGCACGTCGTAAAATCTTACCCACGGGTGTCTTCGGCAATTCGGTGACGAACTCGATCTCACGAGGAATCTTATACGCAACTAAATTTTCTCGGCAATGTTCAATCAACATCTCTTCCGTCAAATCAGGGAATTTTTTAATCACAAAGATTTTTGGAATTTCTCCCGACTTGTCATTTTTCCTCCCAATTGCAGCGACTTCCAGCACTCCTGGATGCATCATCACCACTTCTTCAATTTCACTCGGATAGACATTAAAGCCCGAAACTAAAATCATGTCTTTGAGACGATCAACAATCGCTAAATAACCTTCGGCGTCAATGGTCGCCATATCCCCTGTCCGTAAAAACCCATCTTCTGTCATGACTTGGGCAGTTTCATTTGGCTTATTCCAATACCCCTGCATGACTTGTGGACCTTTGACACAGAGTTCACCAGGTTCACCGATTGGTACTTCTTTACCAGCAAAGTCCCGGATCGATACTTCCGTAGAAGGTAATGGCAAACCAATCCCTCCTCGAAAGGTCGTCGCATTCGCAGGATTAACAGTCACCGTGGGCGAACATTCAGTCAGACCATACCCTTCAATCAAGGGCTTGCCTGTAATTTTTTGCCAACCATCTGCAACTGAACGCTGTGTGGCAGCTCCACCACCCGTACCAAATCGCAAGCGACTAAAGTCCAGATCAGCAAAACCTGGTTCATTTAATAAGCCAATAAACAAGGTATTGACTCCAGGCAGAGTCGAAAACTGGTGTTTGGCGAGGATTTTTACGAAATTCGGCATGTCCCTAGGATCTGCTACCAAAACGCAAGTAGCCCCTTTTTTCAGATTCACAATGCTATTGGAAAGCGCATAGATGTGATACATCGGAATGGCCGTCACAACAACAATCGTTTCGGATTCATCATAGACAATATCGGTCCAGGCAGCGATTTGTTCAACGTTAGCGAGTAAATTTCGATGCGTCAAAATCGCCCCTTTAGAAACACCCGTTGTCCCGCCCGTATATTGCAAAAAGGCAATGTCACTTGGTACAATCGCAACAGGGTCAAATTGGCTGTTCGCCCCTTGGGAAAGGACATCGAGAAACGCAATGGTTTTTCCAAGCCCTGGTGCAACAGCATGAGGAGTGCTGGGTTGCGCAGGAAGAATCAGGTCGGCTAAGCCAGTAACAACAATATGTTCAAGAGCTGTACTCGCTACAATTTTTTCTAAAGTAGGCAAAAATAGATTGACGATGATGATCGCCTGTGCCCCAGAGTCTGTGAGTTGATGAGCCAATTCTCGGGAGGTATACATCGGGTTGACATTGACAATCGTATACCCAGCGCGCAGAAGCCCAAAGATACAAATCGGATATTGAAGCAAATTGGGCATCATGATTGCAACCCGTGAGCCCTGAGGTAGCTTCAATACCTGCTGAAAATACGCTGCGAAATCACGGCTTTTTTGTTCGAGATCCTGATATGTGATTGCCACATCCGTTGAGCCACTTATAAAAGCTTTTCGATCGGAAAATTTGGCTGCCGACTGCATGAAATAATCAGAAATCGATTGATAAGCCTCTGGGTTGATTTCGTAGGGAATGCCAGGTGGGTAGCTCTTTAGCCAAATTTTTTCCATGAACAATGTCTCCGTATATTTTTTGAATCATGCATCTTGTTTATTTTATTTTCATCACATATCGCACTTAACCGCCGGTGACAACACTCACTCCGCCGTCTACAGCCATCCACTGACCAGTAATATGTTTACCAGCGTCAGAGGCAAATAAAACACAAATACCTTTCAAATCTTCATCATCACCTAAACGTTGCAACGGCACTGATTCTGCCATCTTATCTGCACCACCTAAATTATTCAATAAACCATAGGTCATTTTTGTTGGAAAAAATCCAGGACAAATCGCGTTCACATTAATGTTGTACTTCCCCCATTCGGCAGCGAGGGTTTTCGTGAAGTTCACTGCCGCTCCCTTGGAAGTATTGTAGGCAATTGTCGTCATTTCTTTAGGATTACCATTCAAACCAGCGATGGAGGCAATATTAATGATCCGTCCAGAATGTTTCGGAATCATGCATTTTTTCGCAATGATTTGACTCAAAATAAAGTAGCCGCGAATATTTAAATTCATGACCTTATCCCACGCTTCAAGCGGATGATCCTCAGCAGGTGCTCCCCAAGATGCTCCCGCATTGTTGACTAAAATGTCCACCGTACCTAAACGTGCCAAAGTTTCATCAGCAAGTCGAGCAATATCCGTTTCGTCGGCGCAATTGGCCGCAATATACTGTGCATCAATCCCAGCACTGTGAAGTTCAGCAACGGCTTTTTCAAGCTCATCGGCCTTGCGAGAACTTAACATGACTTTCGCCCCCGCTTCCCCTAGAGCTCTTGCAAGTTGTAGACCAAGACCGCGTGAGCCACCGGTAACCAAGGCTGTTTTGCCAGTCAAGTCAAATAGTTTTTGAATCGTACGTGTTGTCATAGAATATTCTCCTGTTTTTAAAAAATTAAAAGCCTGCTTCTGAAAAATCAGCACAGGTCATATCGCGATTACGGACCACCCCTAACCAGGCGTGTATTTTAGGTAATTCGTAATGAAAGAAAAACGTAGCAGCGCCAAGTCTGCCTTGCATCTGCTCATCCAGTATTGACTCCGCACGACTTGTCATCGAGATGGCCACATCCAACCAGATCCAAGCCAACACCACATGACCAAAAGCTTGCAAATAGGGAACGGCATTCGCGAGTGCTGCTTGAGAGGATGCTGTTGACCACGCCGCATCTGTTGCCTCTATCAGTGACTGCAGGGCCTCCTCAAGTGCTTTGGCATGCTGTGTTAGCCTTGGTATTGCCTTGGCTTGGGTTGCACTGGCTCGGATGCGTTGGGCGAGCAACTGAAAACATTGACCGTCTTGCATGAGTACTTTGCGACCAAGTAAATCGAGTGCCTGAATTCCATGCGTGCCTTCATGAATCATATTCAGACGGTTGTCACGCCAATACTGTTCAACTGGAAAATCCCTGGTATAGCCATAACCACCAAGGACTTGAATCGCTAAAGAATTCGCTTCTAAACACCACTCACTTGGCCAACTTTTAGCAATTGGTGTCAAGACTTCGAGTAACAGTCCAGCCTCCAGTGCATCCTGCGGTTGACCGGTATGTACCTCATCAACCAATCGTGCGCAGTAAAGGGCAAGTGCTAAGCCACCTTCAACATATGATTTTTGGGCAAGTAGCATCCGTTTGATATCCGCATGAACAATCAAGGGAACTTGAGGCTGGGTTGGATCTTTGCGGTCACCAGTCAAAGGTCGGCCCTGCGGGCGCTGACGGGCATAATCTAAACTCGCTTCATAACCTGCATAGCCAAGCATAACGGCTCCCAAACCAACGCCAATCCGAGCCTCGTTCATCATATGAAACATGCACCGTAGTCCCTCACCTGGCTGGCCAACCAAGTAACCAATTGCGCCGGCCCCGCTCCCATCGAGTCCCTGACTCATCCGCGTGACTGGGAACTTACCATCACCAAAACTTAATAACGTATTGGTTGTGCCTCTGTAGCCGAGTTTATGGTTCAACCCCGCAAGGGCTACATCATTTCGCTCACCAGTGAGTTGTCCTGCGCCATCAACTATGTTTTTTGGCACAATAAATAAAGAGATCCCACGCGTACCAGGAATCAATGTTCCATCTGCCTGAGGAATCTTGGCTAAAACCAAATGGATGATGTTCTCAGTCAGTTCATGTTCGCCACCACTGATCCACATCTTGCTCCCTCGGAGTCGATACCGAGGACCTAAAGGGTCAGTGGCAAAATCGGCACCATCAGGAGTTGCTTTGGTAAGGATATCGCTGAGCGAAGAGCCAGCCTGGGGCTCACTCAAGCACATGGTGCCAAACCATCGACCAGAAAATTCGTTCAAAGCAAATACCTTTTGTTGCATCGGTGTGCCGTGTGCCATTAACAAATTCGCATTACCGGTAGTTAGCATGGCATAACCACCCATTGCAACACTTGCCTTACTAAAAAAAGCATTCGCGGCCATTTCGACAACACATGGTAATTGCATACCCCCAATTGCTTCATCTTGAGCTGCAGATAGCATACCCGAATTGACGTAAGCCGCCATCGCGCGATGGGTCTCGGGCGGCAAATGGACTTTTTCGCCATCAAAATAGGGTTCTTGGGTATCACTTAAACGGTTATATGGCGCAAATTCGTTCTCAGCAATTTTTTGACAGGTATCCAGTACCGAGAAAAAGGTCTCCAACGAATGCTCCGCAAATCGCTCCCGAGCGATTAACGCATCTACCTTGAGCCAATCCTTTAGAAAAAAATCAACACTGTCCCGCATCATTTTTCATATTCTCCACATCAGTCATTTAAACAGCTTCCACTTGATGCGATTACTTGGACGCATCATTTCTCTCATTATTGGTCATTGCAAGCGTATCGGAAACAGTCATTTGATCATACCAAACAGTTCTGTTTGGAAGAAAAATACTGTAAAAAGAGCTCTTACAGTCCTGTGATCAATTGAATTTCTCTCACCATTTCAGGAATCAACTCATGGGGGTAATCATGCCCCATTCCATCAAATTCAACAAATTTTGCACCAGCAATTTTGGAAGCGATATCCCTACCGCCACTCACTCCGACCATTGGGTCTTGATTACCATGCAGGACGAGGGTCGGCACTCGAATCTGGTGGATCTCACGGGCCCGTCCAGC
>Ga0164296_1003359_pt1 | contig 15139 bp, 10 predicted proteins | sample GEODES057metaG_FD_113533 | JGI IMG/M metagenome (GOLD analysis project Ga0164296, IMG submission 113533) | Dystrophic lake water microbial communities from Trout Bog Lake, Wisconsin, USA - GEODES057 metaG | ecosystem: Environmental > Aquatic > Freshwater > Lake | place: USA: Trout Bog Lake... | reverse complement strand
TGCAGGCCGCATTCCCATCCAATCGTGCGGCACTGATCCCGTATGTCATGGGCGGATTCCCAAGTGTCGCAGCAAGTCGCGACTACGCCCATGCGTTGGCGCCGTACGCCGACATTATCGAGCTAGGTATTCCCTTTTCTGATCCGCTTGCCGACGGGCCGACGATTCAGGCAGCCGGGCAGAAGGCACTGGAGGCCGGAACGCGTCCATCAGATGTGATGGAGATTGCTGCCTCGTTGCGCGGCGGACCACCCGTCGTCTTGATGACCTATGTCACCCTGATCCTCTCCGCCGGCCCGACGCGCTTTTTTGACCACGCCGCAGAGGCCGGTGTTGCCGGCGTGATTATCCCCGACCTTCCTCTTGATGAGGGTGACACCTTGCGTGTGGCCGCACGTGCAGCAGGAGTTGCGGTGGTGCCTCTCGCAGCGCCGACGACATCTGATACACGCCTTGCTGCCATCGGTATGCAATCTGATGCCTTCACCTATTTGGTCTCTGTTGCGGGGGTCACAGGGGGAGAGGTTGCCGTTGACGACGCCCTGCGGGCTTTTGTGAGCCGCGCCCGCGCCAACATCGCCTCTCCGCTCGCTGTGGGATTCGGCATTCGGACACCTGCCCACGCAGTCGCAATCGGTGCATTTGCTGACGGCGTCGTGATTGCCAGTCATCTGATTCGCATCATTGAACAGGCCGATGACCATGCTGCGGCGGTTGCGGCGCTTGGGACCTACGGGGCCGAACTTGCATCAGCGCTTGCGGCAGGCAGACCCGACGCTGGGTAGCGGGTTACATATCGCCTATGGAGTGGTCAGCGTGACCCTTTGCGCCGTACCTACAGACGAGCCCTGTGATGTTGCGTGCGCGCATCCGAGATGCTTGACACAGACCCCGGCATCGACGAAACCCGTTGAGACCACCCCGACGATTGCAACGGCGAGTACGGCAAGAACGATGAGTAAGCGCATGTCACAGGAGTTCTCGGCGCGCGTCAATGATCCTGCGTGGATCTCACGATCTGGGGGGGTATGACCGACTCGGCGCGCGCTCACCGATTGGCCAATATCGCCCCGTTCGAGGTGATGGAGGTGCTCGACGCCGCGCGCAAGCTTGAGGCGACGGGGGTCGATGTCATTCATCTGGAGGTGGGTGAGCCCGATTTTTTGACGCCCGCACCGGTCCTGCGTGCGGCACAGGCGGCAATTGACGCGCATCCGATGTTCTACACATCGGCATTGGGCATGCCGGAGCTGCGTGAGGCAATTTCCTTGTGGTACGCATCAACGTTCGCCGTCGACATTCCCGCTGAACGTATTGCGGTCACAGCCGGTTCAAGCGCCGCGCTGCTGTTGGCGCTCGCCGCGGTGATCAACCCCGGAGATGCGGCACTGATCTCTGACCCCGGATATCCGTGTAATCGCAATTTTGTGCGCCTGTTTGATGCCGAGGCGATTCTTGTGCCCAGTGGACCCGAGGATCGATATCAGCTCACGGCCCGACTTGCGACGGCGGCATGGACACCTGCAACCCGTGTGGCCATTGCTGCATCGCCCTCGAACCCCACTGGGACAACGATGACCCAGGATGAGTGGGTGGCGCTTGCCGATGTGTGTCGCACCAACAACGGCACGCTGATTGCCGATGAGATTTACCAGGGGCTTGTCTATGACCATCCACCCCAAACCGTTCTCTCCGTGGTTGACGATGTTTGGGTGGTCAATAGTTTTTCGAAGTACTTCCAGATGACCGGGTGGCGAGTGGGCTGGATGGTCATTCCCGATGGAGCGGCCCGTGAAATCGAAAAACTCGCCCAGAACCTCTACATCAGCCCCACCACGCCATCCCAATATGGGGCGCTTGCGGCGCTTTCTCCCGAGGGGATTGCCGTTCTCGAACAACGGCGGCAGGAGCTCGGCGCGCGTCGGGATGTCTTGCTTGAGGCGCTCCCGCGGATCGGATTCGCAGTGCGCGCCCGTCCCGAAGGCGCGTTTTATATCTATTGCGATGTGTCTGCGCACACCGACGACAGCTTTGCATTTGCGCGCTGGTTGCTTGAGGAGACCGGTGTCGCAGTAACTCCCGGGCGAGATTTTGGAGTTGCTGCGCCAGCGCAGCACATTCGTATCGCGTATACCCAGCCGATCGATCGCCTGCGGGAAGCGGTGACACGGATTGGGGATGCGGTCGCCCGCGCCCGCCGCTAGGGCGCCACACATATCGGCGATGTCCGCAGATTAGCCGTGACTCGGCCGTCAGACGCCCTGATCGTCCATAATGCGACGCATGCAGCTCTATGTCCGCGAGTATGGAACCCCCGATGGACCTGCCGTCCTCGTGCTTCACGGCGTACGAAATCACGGGGCGCGTTTTCGTCGCCTTGCTGATGAGGCCCTCCCAGACGCCCGTGTGATCGCTCCCGATCTGCGGGGCCACGGGCGATCGGGATGGGAGCCCCCCTGGAATACTCGCGCACACGTTGCAGATCTCATTGCGACCCTTGATGGGTGTGGGGTGCACTCACCCGTGGAGGTGATTGGTCACTCGTTTGGTGGCTATCTCGGATGCGCGCTTGCTGCGGCACACCCAGATCGGGTCGCTGCGCTCGTCTTACTCGATCCGGCATCGGGGATCTCGCCGTCAGTGAGCGCTGCTGCCGCGGCGACGGACGTCCGTGGAGAGGGGCGCGCGGCCACCTGGGATTCATTCGAGGATGCGCGTGATGCATGGCGTGCGGTGCGTCCTGCCGACGGCATGTGGGCGTGTGATGAAGATCTCAATGAATTTCTTGTCGCTGCTCCAGATGGGGGATATCGCTTGAATTATGGCCGTGAAGCGGCGATTACCGCGTGGAGTGAGATGACCGGTCTGCCTGTGTCGTTGGGGCAATGGCGTGGCCCGACAACCCTGGTGACGGCCCTGCGCGATCCCTATGTCACAGCGCGGCTCAGGACCCAATTACGCGAGGAACTGGGATCACAATTGACCGAGGTCGGCATCGACTCCGGCCATATTCTGATGTGGGATGCCCCCACTGAGACCGCTGAGGTGGTCCGCGCAGCGCGGGCGCGTCACATCGACGCGCGCAAACTCGGCCAATAAGGCGAGAGACAGAGGCGCGAACGCGTGATCGCCTCGTCAACCTGTTGGGCGACGTTGCGATCTCGATCAGGATCGTCAGCGGGTGGTGTGTCCTCGGCCCAGGTATGTGCAGGGGTGTCACATCCAAGAATCAATGCGAGCTCCCGCCACCGTTCAGGAAGATTTCCCCCGATTCGTTGGCCGATCATTTGAAATGCGAGTGATGCCCATGCGCGCGGTGGAGCGACGCAAGGGTTGTAGCCACCACCACCCATTGCAATCCACCGTCCGTCACAGAGTGAGGTTGCCAGCTGATCAAGCCCTTCCCAGAGTTCCGGGTAGAGATCGATCGTGGTGAGCATGTGGGCGAGAGGATCTGCGTGATGGTGATCGACACCACATTGGGCCACGATCGCATCGGGGGCGAATGCCTCGACAACGGGAATGACAAATTCATGCAGGGCACGGCGATAGGCGGCATTGCCAGAGAAGGGAGGCAGAGCGAGATTGGCCGATGACCCTTCTGCGCCGGGGGCGCCGGTTTCCTGTGGGAAACCGGACCCCGGAAACAGGTGCCGACCCGATTCGTGGACGGAAACGGTCATGACGCGTGGGTCCTCGTAAAAGATCCATTGAGTGCCGTTGCCGTGATGCACATCGAGATCGATGTAGCACACCCGCTCGCACCCGCCATCGAGCAGCCATTGGATCGCGATGGCGGTTTCGTTGTAGATACCAAAGCCCCATGCACGATTGCGGGTACCGTGATGGGCACCGGCTGCCGGCACAAATGCTTTACGCGCACGTCCCGAGATCAGCGCATCGGCTGCGGCACCCGCTGCTGCCGACACGAGCGCCGAGTCATTGTGCATCCCCGCATATGCGTTGTTGTCACCGCCGATACCCCATTGGGCGGCCTCAGGGGCGGCGGCGAGAACCGGGGTGTCGTTATATCGGTGGACCGCGCGGATGAACGCAGGAGCAAAGACGCGGGCAAGCTGCTCATCGGGCATCGGTGGCGGCGGGGACTCGTATGCGACTCCGGGTTGCTCAAGGAGTCCGGCCTCGCGACAGAGGGCGACGGCGAGTTGATGTCGGCGCTGGTCGGTGGGGTGGTCCCCACCAAATCGCATTCCCATGTCGTCCTGGTGAACGATCAGCAACGCATGTTCTGGCATCCCGTATCCCGCGTGATCGACGTCTCGAGACCGCGTCTGTGCGCGGCATGGCGCGGAGTGTACGCCTGGAGAGTCGTTGGGGGTACGGTCCGATGCCTCAGGGATCGATCAGACCGGATAGTCTCACCGGTATGTCGACGGTGTCGAAAACACGCCAGCCACTGAACATTTCCGCGTTCGCCGCAGTGCATGCTGACCAGCCGCTCGCGCAGCAGATCTTGGAAGTCATCGCCGACCGCACCTATCCGGTGGTCGTGCATTTTCATGGCTCCACCATCATCGCCTGTGATCCCAGTGAGGTTGTTCGTGGAGACGACGTGTGGGGTGTGTTGCGTACGATGCCGTCGCCACAGGAAGGGTTGGCGGGCTCGTGGATTGGCGTGTTGGGGTACGACCTTGCGCTGTCTGGTGATGACACACCACCCCGTCGCGACGTTGCGGGTGCACCACCGATTGCCGCCCTGTGCCGGTACGACACCCTCATCGAGGTGAACTCCGCAGGGAGCGCCTATCTTTGGGGATCGGCAGCAGTGGTTGAGGGGTGGATGCGGGAGGGTGAAATCTCGGCCTTCACACAACGGACCCATGCGGGTGCGATTCGTTCATCACTTGCACGGACCGAGTACACAGCTGCCGTTGCACGGGTGCGGGAGTTGATTCGCAGTGGAGACTGCTACCAGGTCAACATCACGCAACGTTTGGACGTCCCATGGTCGAATTCGCCGTACGCGTTTGCCGTTGGGCTCTGGGATGCGGCCGGTGACGCGCGGTACCGCTCGTTCTTTGGACTTCCGGAAGGTGCAGTCATTTCGGCATCACCCGAGCGGTTGGTCACCGTCGTTGACGATGTGGCAGTGAGCTCGCCCATTAAGGGCACTGCGTCAGTTGGAGATGCAGCGGGGCTGATCGCCGACGAGAAGGAGCGAGCCGAGCACATCATGATTGTTGATCTGGTGCGCAACGACTTGGGTCGCGTCGCTCCGCCTGGAGGGGTGTCGGTGACCAATCTGATGTATCCGCTTGCCACCGGGTATGTCGAGCACCTGGCGAGCGATATCCGCGCCCAGCTGCGCGAAGGTGTGACACCTGCCGATGTGCTTGCCGCGGTCTTTCCCGGTGGGTCGGTGACAGGGTGCCCGAAACTTGCCGCAATGGCAGCAATTGATGCGATTGAGCCAGTGCCGCGAGGTGTTGCCTACGGCAGTATGGTGATGGTCGCTCCCGACGGTCGGGTTGACGCGAGTGTGCTCATTCGTACCGCCTGGCTGCATGATGAGTTGGTGTGGTACTGGAGCGGCGGGGCGGTGACCTGGGACTCGGATCCAGCCCACGAACACGACGAGGCGATGGCAAAAGCACAACCGTTTCTGCGCACAGTGGGGATCTGATGTATGCGTGGTGCTGATGAGAGCATCGGCGCCTGCAGGCACGTGTGCCCAGAAGATCCGATTGTGGGATTGATCGAGACAATGCGTGCCGTCGATGGGCGAGTACTCTTTCTCGACGCACACATTGATCGCGTCATGCGCTCACGGGCGTATCTTCATCTTGAGAGTGCGCCATCACGGCAGAGCGTCACGCAGGCGCTTGGAGCAGTGTGCGCAGGCATCTCGATTCGGGATGCCCGAGTACGTTTGGTGATTGGTGCACGAGGCTATCTCCACGCGTGTGCCACCCCAGTGGAACCTGTGCCCGAACAGCCCGACCAGGTACGCGCGATCACCGTACGAGGCGCGTGGTTGCCTGATGCCTCGTGGCGAGAGCATAAGACGACCGATCGCGCACTGTGGATCTGGGGGGAGCGGCGCGCGGGTGCATCCCGGGTCGATGCGGCCTTGATGTGCGATGTAGACGGAAATCTTGGCGAGTCAACTCGTGCATCGGTGTGTGTTGTCGTCGCGGGCCGCGTACTGACGGCCCCGTGTGCGGGACTCCTCCCTGGGGTTGGCCGCGCCTTCGTCAGAACCGTCCGAGCCGATCTGATTGAGACCATGATCGCTCCGTCGCTGTGGAGTGATGCCGAGGAAATATTTCTTGTGAGTGCATTGCGCGGAGTGCGCAGTGTGACCGAGCTCGATGGACGGGCTGTGGGTTCTGGAGCAGTCGGCGAAGTTGCGCAGCAGGTGCATGACGCCTATCGCGCACTTCGGTAGCCCGGGAACGCGGACACGCACGCATTGTGCGTACTCCTACGGGTCCTAGGTTCGGTCGGCACGGGGTCCGTTGCGCATTGGTGATCGATGGGGAATCACGGCGATGCCCCCGTCGTTGTCGCGAATGACGCGCAGGGACACCCCGTAGTGCTCTTCGAGAATTGCGGTAGTCAGGACCTCCTGTGGGGTCCCATATGCGGCCAGATATCCGCCACTCAAGAGCGCGAGTTGATCGGCGTAGGCGGCTGCGAGCGTGAGGTCGTGCGTCGCGCTCACGACCGTGAGGGTACGGTCTCGTTGGAGGCTGCGGACAAGATCGAGTACATGGAGTTGGCGACCCAAATCGAGCGCCGTCGTCGGCTCGTCGAGTAAGAGGATGTTTGGCTCCTGGGCAAGCGCACGCGCCACGACGACGCGTTGACGTTCGCCACCCGACAGATGCCCCAGCGGCCGGGATGCAAAATCCCATAACTCAAGTTGATCGAGCACCTCGCTGACGACTCGACGGTCGTCGGCGCCTTCTCGGCCAAAATGGCTGATGTACGGCGTTCTCCCCAACATGACGTAGTCCACGACGCGCATTCCGGCGGGGAGATCTGCGTCCTGCTGCACCAACGCGATCTGTTGCGCCCGCACGGTGCGCGACATGGCGTGTAGCGAGGTGCCTTCGACTGCGATTTCACCCGAAATCGGCAGCAGCGCGGCAAGTGCGTGGAGCAATGTCGTTTTGCCGGCACCATTCGGTCCGATCACGCTGAGCCATTCGCCCCGTGCAACGGAGAGGGTCAGCGTGTGCACGACCCGACGATTCCCTCGCTGAATGGCGACCTGTTTGAGTGCGATATGCGTCATTCCGACACCTTGCTCGTGCGCAGCACAAATGCAAAACACGGGGCGCCAATCACGGCCGTAACGACTCCAATTGGTAGTTCAGATGGTGCCAGGACAGTGCGAGCGACCAGATCACACAACACCAAAAACGAGGCCCCAAACAGCATCGCGAGCGGCAGGAGGAGGCGGTAGCTGCGTACTCCCACGAGACGCACAACATGAGGAATGATGAGCCCCACGAAACCGATGAGTCCGCTGACGGCGACCGCAGCCGCGGTTCCAATCGTCACGGCGGTGATGACCGCCACACGGACCTGCGTGGTGCGGACGCCGAGCGCCCGCGCTGCGTCATCTCCAAGCCCCATCACATCGAGCAAACGACCGTGGATCACCAGAACTCCGATCGCAACAATTGCGTACGGGAGCATCGTCAGCACCTGACTCCACCCCGCCGTTGCCACCGTTCCCAGGATCCAGTTGTAGACCTGCTGGAGCTCCTGAGCGTGTTGTTGTTGCAAAAAGGTCTGAAATGCGGTCAGAAGTGCCGCGACAGCAACACCTCCGAGGATGAGCGTCGACGAACTTCGTCCGGCACCTACCGATCGTCCGATGCCATATGCCAACGCCACAGCGAGTACCGCGCCGACAAAGGCGAGCATCGGCAGGGCGTGGATACCCAAAAATGTGATGTCGATGGCAAACACGATCGCGATCGTCGCACCAAGCCCTGCTCCGGCGGCGACGCCCAGAAGATACGGGTCGGCGAGGGGATTCCGAAAAATACCCTGATAGGCCGCACCGCAAATCGCAAGGACACCACCGACAAGGGCTCCCAGCACGACCCGGGGAAGACGGAGCTGCCAGACAATTGCCGAATCAATCGCGCTCATATGCGAATGGATCCCCAAAAGCGGAATGTGACTGCCAAGGTCCTCGATAATTGCCAGGGGCGAGACTCCCGCAGGGCCAATAAACAGCCCCGCGAGCATGCTGAGCGCGAGCACCATCACCCCGACGCCGAGAATCGCGACATCTCGCCAATGGGTCCGCGGGAGGGTGCGTTGGCGGGTGAGCGCCTCGCGTGATGTTGTGACAACGGTCATCGGCCGGTGGGATGTGCCTTGAGATAGTGAGTAAGATCGGTGCGAATGTCGCGTAGCAACTCAATGATGCGCGGTCCCCAACGGGAGGCAACATCGTCATTGAGCGCAAACACGGCCTGGTTTTTCACCGCTGAGAGCTGATTCCATCCCGCGCGGCGCTCGACAGCCTTCGGGGTGACGCCACCATCAAGAGGGAAGTCATCTGTCACGAAGATGATCGATGGATTTTTGTGAAAGATCCACTCTTCGGTCAATGAGGGGAAGCCGTTGCAGGCACCAGCGCACGCGGCACCATCAGCAATGCTCTTGAGTCCGAGAAGTCCATAGAGGCGACCAATGAACGAGGAGCTATTTGCCGCATAGATGTACGGCGGTCCGCTCACCTCGGAGTAATAGGTCAACTGTCGTACGACAAGGGGCACTGATCGCTGAATCGCGCGTATCTGCCGTTGCATCGTTGACACCACATGATCTGCTCCCACGGGGTGGCATGTGGCGGCGCCAAGCTCTCGGATTTGCGCGTATGCACGTGCCAGGGTTGGTGCCGTGGGTTGGAAGAGGGTTCGTACACCAAGGGTGTGCAGTTGGGCTCGAACGTGATTTGCATCGTAGGACACGATAACGAGGTCGGGCTGGTAGCTGGAAACAATCGCCTCCGCGCTTGGGGAATACGCGATGAGTCCAGACTTTCGTGGCACATTTCGTGTGACTCGGTGGCTCCCCGATCCGACCACATACGTCGTCGGGAAATTTGAATCGCTATCGACCGCCACGACCTGTGGACCGGCGCCGATCGCATAGAGGCTCTCGGTTGCCGTTGGTGAAAGCGAGACGATCCGTGTCGGGCATGAGATGCGTGCGGACGATGCACTCGCGAGTGATACACCCACAAGTACGAGCGCTGTCACAAGGCCCCCGAGAATCGTAGTGAGGGGGATCCTCGATCGGGAAACGGAAAAGTTCATGTCTTCATCCTCCGAAGAAAGTGGAGGATGAAAGGAGGCTCGAGGACGGAGAACGTGCTCCGCCGACAAGCAGCCCTTCACCCGAGGACTTACTGTCGGCACAGCGCAGGCGACCTGGCTTGTCCCCATCGAAATAGGGCATCACAGTTGCGGGACAGCGCCGGAATCACACCGGCTTCGCTGACATCTGTGCCACCTGACGACATTGCCAGGCAACTAGATGTTTACAGCTCCACCGGATGGATCACAAGTTGAACAATGCGCGTTGCGCGCACAGAGCGCCTGGTGCGGTTCAACCGATGCGCGGCCGCTCGCGCACGCCCACCAAACGTGCAAGCGGACCGGGGATCCACCAGTTGAATTTTCCGAAAATGACGATCAGTGCAGGCATCAAGAGCGCCCGGACAATTGTCGCATCGATCAAAATGCCGACCGCAAGGCCAGTGGCGAACATTTGCACGGTGATATCTGGGGTGGTTGCGAGTGCCACGAATGCCAAAAACATAATGAGCCCCGCACTGGTGATCAGGCGGCCGGTGCGTCCGACTCCCGCAATGACCGCCTCGGAGGTTGTTGCGCCGCTGTCATATTCCTCGCGAATGCGGCTCATGATGAAGACCTCATAATCCATTGAGATCCCGAAGAGGAAGGCGAAGGTCATTAAGGGGATAAACCCGATGATGGATCCGGTCGCACTGACTCCCCAGATCGCATGCGACCCATGGCCGGTCTGCCAGACCCACACCATCACGCCAATTGCGGCTGCAACAGAAAGCAGATTCAAAAGAATCGCCTTCACCGCGAGGATGAGTGATCCAAATACCCGTGCGAGAACCAGGAAGGTGAGGATCATGATGACCGTCAGCATGAGCGGGAAACTGTGATACGCGGCCGCGACAAAATCAGCGTCCTGCGCGGCCCAGCCGCCGACCGAGACGGTGCCAGGTAGGCGATGCGCAACGGCCCGGATGCGGGTGAGCGTTGCCGCCCCTTGCGGGGACGTGCCGTCGGCACTGGGGAGTGCATCAACGATCGAGTAGCCATCACGGTGCCAGTCCCCATTGAGCGGGGCAAATGCCGTACTGACCCCAGGGACAGCTGCAAGCGCGGTCGCCACCCCGACGGGGTCTGTTCCCTGTACGAGGACCTCAAAGGGGGTGAGTACCCCAGGGCCAAGGCCGGATTGCTCAAGCGCCGTGAGACCGGCACGCGGGTTGCCGTGTCCGCCCAGAGAACTCGCGGTGGGATTTCCCAGCCGAAGTTGCGTGGCGGGCCAGATCAGTACGGCCAAGATGGCGATACCCGCGATCGCGGCAACCCATCGAAAGCGCACCACGAGTCGTGCCCATCCCGACCACATTCGGCTCGCGCGCTCGCCCCGCGTGCGCTTTGGCCAGTCTGCCCGTTGGCCAAAGCGTGCAAGAAAGACCGGGAGCAAGGTGATGCTCACCGCCACGCTGACAAGCGGGATGAGCATCCCCGCAATGCCGAGGCTCCGTAAGAACGGTATCGGAAGGACAACCATCGCCAGAAGGCCGATTGCCACTGTGATTCCAGAGAACGCCACCGATCGACCCGCAGTCCGCATGGTCTCGATGAGTGCGGTGTCCGGATCGGCACCTTTTGCACATTCTTCGCGCCAGCGGGTAACGATCAAAAGCGCGTAATCAATCGCAACGCCAAGGCCAATCATCGACACCAAAAACTCGACCAGAAATGAGACCTCGGTGAAATGCGTCAGCCCGAAGACGATCAGCAGTGTGACGGGAATCGTGACGGCGGCAACCAAAAGAGGAATGGCGGCGAGAAACGACGCAAAGACAAAGGCCAGCACTGCGAGCGCGCCGATCGCCCCGATGAGCGTCTCCAGGAGCACCCCTGGGCCGACGCCATTGCCGCCTCCGAGTTCGAGCGGGATCCGTCCGGTGAAATGAAAATGCACACCAGCAACCGTAAAACCCTTAAAGAAGCCCTCAACCAGTGGTCCCTGGATCGACTGATCCCCATATCCGGGGAGCGCCTTGGTGAACACCAGGGCATAGGTCGTTCGCTGGTCCGGCGAGATAAACGCCGCTCCACCTGCGTCTGCAAATGACGCGATCCGAATTCCCGGAATTGCGAACGATGCAATGCTGTAGATCTCAGCGATCTTATGCTCGACACCCGGTGTTTGCATTGTCACCCCGGGTGGCAAGGTGATGACAGGAACAACGGGGAGCACATTTCCGCCATTGCTGAAGGTATTGGCGATTGTGGTGTTGGTGGCGTAGCCCTCGCTGCCGGGTACGCGAAAGTCGGTCGAAAGATGGCTTCCCAGTGATGGGATGACCGCGAATCCCGAAACCGTGAGGATGACCCACATCACCACGACGCTGATTTTGTGCCGTATCACCCAGCGCGTCAAACCCTGCACAGCCGCACCCTTTGATTGCTCACCAGTGCCCGAGGTCGACTCAAGCGAATATCACGCAATCATCGCACCGTGAATGTACGCGCTCGATGGCCTCGCGCAACGACCCGGTCGTACAGGTTGTGGTCAACGGCTGGATGTCGGCGCACTGCCCCACATCACGAGGATGCGTGGCAGTGCGCGATTGTCTTAACGATCCGTGGAATCCGGCTCTGAGGATATCGGTAGCGACGGCTCGACCCGCAAGATCTTTGCAGCGCTCGCCGGGAGCCACCAATTCCACTTGCCAAAGAGCACGACCAGTGACGGCACAAGAAGTGCACGCACAACGGTGGCATCAAGCAAGATCCCCGCAGCCAGTCCGGTGGCAAAAATCTTGATCGTCACCTCTGGGCCAGATGCGAGCGATCCGAACGCCAGAAACAAAATGAGCGCGGCGCTTGTCACCAAACGCCCGGTGCGTCCGACTCCTGTCACCACCGCCTGCTCGGTCGAACCACTCTCATCCCACTCTTCGCGCATTCGGGCCAGGATGAAGACCTCGTAGTCCATCGAAAGACCAAACAAAAAGGCGAATGCCATCAGGGGAATAAATGCGGTAATCGCCCCTGTGGGTGCGACCCCCCAGAGCGCGTGCGATCCGTGGCCGTCCTGCCAGACCCACACCATCAGTCCCAGCGCACCTCCAACCGAGAGCACGTTCAAAATAACGGCTTTGAGTGGGAGTAAAAGCGAGCGGAAGACGCGAGCCAAGACGATAAATGTCAGGATCGCGATCAGACTGAGCATCAGCGGGAAGCTGCCATAGACCGAAGAAATGAAGTCGGCGTTTTGTGCGGCACCGCCACCAATACGCACCGTACCGGGAAGGGTATGCGTAATGGTACGCAGATGGCTGAGCGCATCTTGCGCGCTATTCGAGCTGCCATCTTGCGATGGAATTGCGTCGGCGAGGGTGTACCCGTCGCGCTGCCACTCCGGGCTGTTTGGCGCGAAGGAGGACTGAATGCCCGTCACCGAATTCAGCTGTGTCGCAACACTTGTCGGATCGTTATTTTTGATGAGCACTTCAAAGGGCGAGAGCACTCCCGGACCGAGGCCCGATTGCTCGAGTGCGGTGAGTCCCGCCAGCGGTGCACCTGAACCGCCGAGCGAATTGGCGGTGGGGTTGCCGACTTTGACGTGTGTCGCAGGGATCAGCAATACAACTAAGATCGCGATGCCGACAAATGCCGCGATCCAGCGGTAACGCACGATCAGCCGTGCCCAGGCTGTCCACGCACGACTCGCATTGTCTTCTTTGCGGATACGTGGCCAATCGACCTTTGGCGCAATCGTTGCAAGAAACACGGGAAGCAAGGTGATTGCGACAGCGACGCTCACCAGGGGAATCAACATGCCGGCGTATCCGACACTGCGCAGAAACGGCACGGGAAGCACGACCATCGCCAACAAGCCGATTGCGACCGTTGTACCTGAAAAGACCACCGCTCGACCTGCAGTGCGCATTGTGCGCTCGACCGCGGTGTGGGGATCTGCACCCTTTGCACGTTCTTCGCGCCAGCGTGTGACCACGAGCAAGGCGTAATCGATCGCCACACCAAGCCCGATCAATGAAACCAGGAACTGCACAATGAATGAGACATCGGTCGCCCGTGCGAGGCCCCCGATGATCAAGAAAGTCACCGGAATGGCGACCAGCGCCATGAGAAGCGGTATGAGCGCAAGAAATGACGCAAACACAAAGGCCAGGATGACCAACGCCCCCACCCCTCCGATGAGGGTCTCGAGCAGCACTCCCGGGCCGCTTCCATTTGATCCTCCGGTCGCAAGTTCAACTTGTCCGGTCAAATTGAAGTGGGCGCCGTCGATTTGTTTGTTGGCGAAGTAGGCCTTGAGCTTTGGGGCTTGGAGTGATTGATCGCCAAACCCAGGAAGGGCATTGGTAAAGATGAGCGCGTAGGTGGTGCGACCATCGGCGGAGATGAAATGGGTGTCTCCCGTGTTGGTAAACGAGGCGACACGGACCCCCGGGGCGGCTCCAGGAATTCCATTGAAAATGGAGGCGAGTTCGGCTTCGACACCCGGGCTATGCACGGTCACGCCCGCCGGCAATGTGATGACCGGCACCGTTGGCGGAACGAGGCCACCGTTTGCGTAGTGCTTGAGGATGAGCTGATTGGTGTCGTATCCCTCGCTTCCCGGGATGCGGAAATCCTTGGAGAGGTGACCACTCAGCGACGGCAAGGTAATGACCCCGGCGATCGCGAGAATGAGCCACGAAGCCACCACTATGATCTTGTGACGCAGCACCCATCTGGTCAGCCGTTCCACGAACCCCACCCCCGTAATCTCTTTGTGCCCGTTGGCACCGCGACGCATCGTGCCGAGATGCAGTGTGCAGGACGACTCACCTCGGCGCCCAAGTGTAGAGGTGCCTCTCGATCACAGAGTCGAGAACCGATGTGTATGTGTCAGCTGCGTCACATGCATGAGATTTCGTCGGAGCCCGCGCAACCCACCGGAGTGGAGTTGGCCGTGAGCACGTGGAAAGATGCGTGAAGCCCATGACCTATCAATCGCCCTTCGACAAACATATTTCGCCGCCGCCTGGGCCCCCGCCCGTTGAGTCACTGCGGGGGACACGTTCTGGTCCACGCAACAGGCCTCGAGCAGCCTGGCGTTTTGTGCGCAATGCCCTCACCGGCGCGATCGCTGTGGTGATCGGCGTCGTCATTGTGCATGTTGCAACTCAGCCGACTCTTCAGGCACCGGTCAATCTGACGTCCGTTGAAAAGCTGGTGTCACCTGCGGTCGTCGATGTGAATGTGCAGCTCGGGTACGATAATGGAGGCGCGGCAGGAACCGGAATGGTGATTCGTTCTGATGGCATCGTGCTGACCAATAACCACGTTGTCGACGGGGCAACCAATATTCAGGTCGCCGATATCGGAAACGGTCGAACGTTCTCGGCCACAGTGCTTGGAACCGATGTGAGTGACGATATTGCGGTCCTCCAAATTCATGGAGCTCCGCCCCTTGCCGTTGTGACGATTGGGAGCTCCGCCCATTTGAGCGTGGGGAATGCGGTTGCCGCAGTAGGAAATGCGGGCGGCGTTGGGGGAGCGCCCTCACTTGCTCGTGGACACATCACGGGTCTGGGACAACAAATCACTGCAGTCGATGACTTGACCGGCACATCGGAGCATCTCACCGGCTTGTTGCAAACTGATGCCCCGATTCAGCCGGGTGACTCCGGGGGTCCAATTGTTGATGCCCAGAGTCGAGTCATCGCAATGACGACTGCAGCGGTATCAACGAGTCATTCTGCCGCGAGAGGCTCACGTCAAACGAACTCTGCCGGTTTTGCGCTTCCTATCGATCGCGTCATGCACATCGCGCAGCAAATTCTTCACCATGT
>Ga0164296_1003357_pt1 | contig 15147 bp, 14 predicted proteins | sample GEODES057metaG_FD_113533 | JGI IMG/M metagenome (GOLD analysis project Ga0164296, IMG submission 113533) | Dystrophic lake water microbial communities from Trout Bog Lake, Wisconsin, USA - GEODES057 metaG | ecosystem: Environmental > Aquatic > Freshwater > Lake | place: USA: Trout Bog Lake... | reverse complement strand
GGGCGCCCTCGGCAACGGCGTCACTTTCCATACCGGCCAATTCGGGACAGGCGCAATCACCACCATCCCGCCCGCCAAGACGTCCCAGAGCTACCTAGTGACCGTCACGACCGGAGGGCCGGGGGCGAGCGCGACTTCGGCGGGGCCCTCGGGCAGTTGCGTCATCCCTGCCGGGGACGAAGGCAACACACCCTGTTACTTCACCATTTCCGTACCCGCCCGGTCCGAGGCGTCTGTCACGACAACGTGGGGTGGCGGCTACCGACCCTCGCTAACCATCACCCCGCTCTCGGCCATGCTCTCCAATTTGAAAGCTGCCGCGCGGACGGCCTCCAGCATCGTGGTAGTCGGACGCGGCCTTGGTGTCGAGGGGCGCGACCTCCCTTCGCTCAATCTCGACGGGAGTGCAGATCTTGCCATCCAAGCCATCGACCAGCTGGCCCCGACCACCGTTGTGCTCTATGGCACGGGCACGACGGTTATGCCATGGCTGGCGTCGGTGAAGGGTGTGCTTGAGATGTGGAATGCCCCGACACCGGCGACCGCTGGGAGCATCTCCATCCTGGCCTCCTCACCCGACAACAGTGTCGCAACCGTGGCGGGCCAAGCCACCGCATCGGTTCTCTCGGGTCAGACCAACCCGTCGGGGCGCCTCCCCGTCACCTTTCCGACCTCCCTGGCCGCCAGCCCCGCCAGCGGCACGTGGCCAGGCGTAAATCATGTCGTCAATCTGGATGGATCCAACGCTGGCCTAGGCATCGGCTACCAGTGGTACCAGAACACCGGCACCGCCTCGCTCTTCCCATTCGGCTTCGGCCTTAGCTATACGTCGTTCTCCACATCGCACGAGACAATGCAAGTGGTCAAGGGTGGCGTACTACTGAAGCTTCGAGTGACGAACACTGGCCGTATTCCTGGACGAGATGTCATCGAGCTCTATGCCGACTACGCCCACAGCCCCGGTGGCGCCGCTCGGAACCTGGTTGGGTTCTCCTCAATTGCCTTGGCCGCAGGACAGACGAAAAAGACGTCGCTCTTCGTCCCATACTCGGTGTTGTCGTCACAGACTCTCGTCGTAGGGGCAGGAGGAACCGAAAAGCCCTTTGGATTCGCTGAGGCCTCAGACGCGACGGCGAAGGGCACGGCATTTAGCGTGTACCTTCCGGTCCATGCCACTTCTCCGTCGTAGGCGTCCGTGTGGAGCTCAGGCGCCCCTGCGCGCTGCATCCTCCTGCCACATGGCGGAGAACACGCGTGCTTCTTCCAGGTGGCAGTAGACGTCATCGAGTGCGCGGTGGGTCTTGAGCTCATTGACCGTTGAGGGGAGCTCGCCCACCCACATCTCGTGCATACGACGAGCAACGCCGATGTCAATCATCCAGTGACGGAGGAATGCGTTGAGGTCGGGCAGGTAGTACCGGATGAAGCGGCTATCGAAATGCGTCACACCCGAACCAGCGAGGATGGTTTCTCCCGGCTTGGCGCCGTTGGCTTCGAGGAAGGCCACGAGGTCCCTCGAAGCTTGCGCGAGTGACGTATCAGTCGTCAGAAGTTCCGCGAGCAGGCCGTTCTGTTCATGCATCTCCCTTACCGGAGGAAGTTCCATCAGGCGGGCGAGGGCTACGGCGCTCGGGTGAATGGTCACCGCAAAGGCGGCAACCTCGTTGAGGTCGACAGTGGTGAGGACGCAGGCAATCTCGACGATCTCGTCACCAGCCAGCTCGTCGGCACCAGTGGTCTCCAGATCAAGCCAGAGCATCATGTCGGTCTTCTCGGGGTGATGCATTAGTTCACTGCTCCTGCGTCTTGGGCCAGTCGGCTTGATGACAAGTGTGCAGGATGGGTGTGACAGCTACGCCAAACCCTCCCGTTCTGGCTAAAACGAGCACATCGCCGGCCAAGGGACGAGAGTCGTCCCTCCAGCGCAGCGGGTGGGGTAGTTCTTCAAGTGGAGCTGACTGCGGACTGAGGCATCTGCGACATAGAGGTCCTCCAACGCTCGGTTCATGGCCGTGATGTGAACGTCGGCAGCCTGCCGGTCCGCAGCGGTCATCTTCATGCCTTGGATATAGGGGTCCTGCGAGAGGGTGAGCCGGTATGCCCCAATGGAATCGATGAGCCCGACTACTGACGTACGCACGGGCACCGGCCATCGGTAGTCGGTCAGCATCTGTTGGGCTTCGCTGAGATCATTGAGATATGGGGCGATGAGCTGCAGTCGGTCTTTCGACGACAGGGCGGGTCCGAGGTCGGAGACTTGACCCGCAAAGTTGCTGGCAGACGAGGAAGCTAGGTTCATGGCATCTTCATAGCGGTCGACAGCTCGGTCTCGGGGTGACGATAGCGGCAGTGAGTGGAGCGAGCAACTGACGAGAAGGAGCGAGATAGCAAGAAGCAAGAGCGCAGACCACCTATTTCGCAGCCGAACCGAGGAGCAAGGGTTGGCGACGGAATGTTCTGTCGGTGCGGCGAGACGAAATGACATCAGGACGCGACCACTCTCGAGATCCTGACGGGCGATGCTGTTGAACTGCGGTTGTCGACGAACGGTGCGGCAGGTGGGCAGAGGGCGAGAATTGTGATGGCGAGCGGAATGAGAAAACTCATCCAGTACAGCCATGGCGTGGCGTGCGTGCTGACGCCAACGACGGTGAGCGCCATAGCCAGTACGGCCACCGACAGCCGAGGCAGAGAGATGCGGCCCGCCAAGGTGCAGGCGACTACGAGAGCGGGAACAACGTAGTAAGGCCACATCACGGGCTCTACCGCCATCCGGAAGGACAGACAGAGGGCCATCATCCAGGCAATCTGGTCGACACGCGGTCGCCACCCCTTACACACCATCCAGAACACGACTCCAGCGACGAGTACCGCCGCGGCGGAGCTAACGGTACGAAATGGCGCGGCAGCCACGAAGACGTTGGCTACGTGGCTGCCGAAGACGCTCACAGGGGTGGCCAGCATGAACAGCGGGGTCTTGAATGGCCCGTCGTCGGGCTGAAGCCGTAGCGCGACATTCGTGTAGTGCCAACCCCCAATTGCCTGCGGAATGACCGCCAGGAGCGGGATGACGACAATGCGACCGATGAATCCAGGCATCTTCCGCATTGGGATGAGCGCGATCAGCAACGGGATAGCGAGACCGGAAACAGGCTGCATCACCAGCGAGGCGCCGAGCAGCCACCCCGCCATTCCGATCTTCCCGTCAATTAACTTGGTAGTGCCCCACAAGAGGAGGCCGATCGAGACTGCGTCGTCAGGATGTCCCCACTGGGCGCTCATCCAGAAGAGCAGGCAGCCGGCGATAATCAGCCCGCCTCGAGCCTGCCATCGACGCAGATCTCCCATCCTCGAGGTGAACTCGTTGAACGCGAGGAGCGGGAGTGAGCTGGCCAGGGCAATACAGGGGAGAAGCAGGACTGCGGCGCTTCCATAGAGGTACTCGTAATGGTTCCTTATGTTGAGTGCCGCGTTGGTCTGCCCGAACCGGAGATGTGAAGCAGTGAGGAGCGGCATGGTGAGATTGAAGTCCCGAGCGATCGTGTCCAGCACTACGAGGAGGTAGATGAAGCCAGGTGGCGCCAGCGAGCCCGTCGCCGAGGGCGTGTAGAAGTGAGTGACGCCCGAGAGGGTGCTCACGTTGGCTCCCGAAATCATGAGATTGAGATCCCCGAAGATCCACCAACCGCGGGTTCCGGAGAGAAAGTTGTGTCCGAAGAACTCCCACCACAGGGTCGCCATCAGCAGAACGGCGGTCGCAGCGCCGGCGAATACGCGGTCATTAGTCTTGAAAACAGATTTCATGGATGAAGTCCACATGCTTCGAACAGTCCTGTGGGAAGGTGCCTGTAGCGCACTCCAACCTCTGCCAACGAGCGGGCGTATGACGCCCCGTGCGGTCCGCCAATAGCAGAGAGGGTGGCTGACAGATTCCCTCCGGTCTGAGCCCTGAGGGTTGTCGCAATCGCGCCAGCAGCGGACGCCACCCCCTGTTCCGCCTGGGCCAATGAATCGAGATCGGGGACATACGCTACGTCCGGTGACTTCGCAGCCGCGGCTCGTACGTAGGCAGCTTCCGCCCAATATTGGTCAGCCCACGACTGGTAGTTGATCTTCCAATCACGGACGGTGCCAATTCCCGTACTCCGCTGGCGGGCGAGGGCCTGCACCTCCCCCACTGCTGCCAGGTTCTCGCAGAAGCCCAGCGTTTCGGCCCGTGACTCGATGGCGGCCCGCGAAGGGAGGCGCAGCGGCTGCGCGGAGGGTGCCCACGACGAACACGAAGACAGGAGAACAGACGCGACGACGAGCGGGGCGACGATCAGCGATCGCGCCTTCGGTGAACGTCGTTGTCGCATAGTGGTAGCTCTCGAAAGCACCGGGGTTCCCCTTCGGACTGGGCCACTAAAAAGCCTACCGCGGTAGTGTGATAGACCGCTGAGGGGCGTCATGTGTGAGCACAAAGATGTCGCTCGGGACAGCCGGGGGTAGTGCTTCTCGCTGAGGTAGCGACGACGGCAGCCGCGAGGGTCTACCGACGGCGATAGTAGGATTAGGTACGGACGGACGTTGTGTAGCACCCGATGAGGTGTGGACAACCGATAGAGAAGGGCAGTACATGGCCAAGGCAAAGGCAACGGCGGGCAGCGAGTACGACGCCAGTGCTATCACGGTGCTCGAAGGTCTGGACCCCGTCCGCAAGCGCCCCGGTATGTACATCGGCTCCACTGGCCCCACCGGGCTTCACCACCTGATCTGGGAAGTGGTCGACAACGCCGTCGATGAGGCCATGGCCGGCCATTGCACCAGGATCGACGTGACACTGCTAAAGAACGGTGGTGTCAAGGTCGTCGACAACGGTCGAGGTATTCCGGTCGACGAGCACCCGCAGTACCCGGGCAAGTCGGCAGCGGAGATCGTGCTGACCGTCCTGCACGCCGGCGGCAAGTTCGGCGGTGGCGGCTACAAGGTGTCCGGCGGGCTCCACGGCGTGGGCATCTCGGTGGTCAATGCCCTTTCAAGTCGGCTGGTGCTGGAGATTGATAAGAACGGTAGCCACCACGTTCTCGAGTTCAAGGACGGTGGCCACCCCCAAGGGAAGCTCGAGATTACGGGCAAGGCCTCGCGTAATCGGACCGGGACGACCGTGTCGTTCTGGCCGGACGGCACAATCTTCGAGGAGACCGAGTTCCGCGCCCAGACCGTCCTTGAGCGCCTCCAGATTATGGCGTTCTTGAACAAGGGCCTCGAAATCCGCTTCAAGGATGAGCGCAAGGACCGTGAGCAGGAGCAGACCTTCAAGTACGACGGCGGCATCGTCGACTTCGTCAAGCACCTGAACGAGTCCAAGGAGTCCCTGTTCAAGAAGGTGGCGTCCTACGAGATGGCCGAGGAGACGATGGAGGTCGAGGTCGCCCTCCAGTGGAACACCTCCTACAACGAGTCGATCTATTCCTTCGCCAACGGCATCTCCACCATCGAAGGTGGCATGCACGAGGACGGCTTCCGTAAAGCGCTGACCAACGCGGTAAACAAGTACGCCCGGGCCAAGAACCTGCTCAAGGAAAAGGAGGCCAATCTCCAGGGTGAGGACATTCGCGAGGGGTTGGCGGCCATCATCTCCGTCCGCCTCGAGGAGCCCCAGTTCGAGGGGCAGACCAAGGCCAAGCTCGGCAACGTTCCAATGCGGTCACTCGTGGAGCGAGCCACCAACGCGATGCTTCCTGACTGGTTCGAGGAGAATCCCAAGGAGGCAGGTCAGGTCGTCGCCAAGGCGCTCAAGGCGGCACGGGCTCGACAGGCTGCACGCTCGGCTCGTGACCTGACGCGACGCAAGTCCGCTCTCGACGGAGCAGGACTCCCCGGCAAGCTCATCGACTGTTCTGGTGGGGTTGCCCGGGACTCCGAGATCTTCATCGTGGAGGGGAACTCCGCCGGCGGTTCGGCCAAGGACGCCCGAAACCCGCGGACTCAAGCCATCCTGCCGATTCGCGGCAAGATCCTGAACGTCGAGAAGGCGCGGCTCGACAAGATGCTCCAGAACACTGAGATTCAGGCCATCGTCGCGGCCATCGGTGCTGGCATCGGAGACGATTTCGACGTCACCAAGATTCGCTACCACAAGATCATCCTGCTGGCCGATGCTGACGTGGACGGCAGCCACATCCGCACGCTCCTACTCACGTTCCTATTCCGCCAGATGAAGCCACTCATCGAGGGTGGCTACGTCTACGTTGCCCAGCCTCCGCTGTACTCGACCCTGGTCGGCAAGGAGAAGACGTACCTCAAGGACGACGGGGCCAAGGACCGGTTCCTTGCCGAACACCCCAGGCACAGCAATGACTTCCAGCGCCTGAAGGGTCTCGGCGAAATGGACTTCAGCGAGCTGCGGGACACCACGATGGAGGCGTCGAAGCGGTCACTCCTTCAGATTGGCCTTGACCAAGCAGCCGTTGCGGATGAGATCTGCAGTGTGCTCATGGGCGACAGCGTTGAGCTGCGCCGCAACTTCATCCAGCAGAACGCCAAGGACGTGCGCTTCCTCGACATCTGAGGAGGCCGACGAGGAGAGATTGAACCCTGATGCCACGCGCCAAGACGCCAGTAGTCACCGAACTTCCGCTTAGTGGGGACGCCATCGAGCTCATCCAGCTCGAAGAGGAGATGGAGCGCTCCTTCCTCGAGTACTCGATGTCCGTCATCGTCTCTCGTGCACTGCCCGACGTGCGCGACGGCCTCAAGCCGGTGCACCGCCGGATCCTGTACTCGATGTTCGCGCAGCGGCTCATGCCCGACCGTCCGCACACGAAGTGCGCCAAGGTGGTCGGTGAGGTCATGGGTAACTTCCACCCTCACGGCGACTCCTCCATCTACGACGCACTCGTACGCATGGTCCAGGAGTTCTCCATGCGCCACCCGTTGGTCGATGGCCACGGCAACTTCGGTGGGCAGGGGCCCAACGAGGGTGCGGCCGCCATGCGTTACACCGAAGCGCGCCTCGCGAGCCTCGCCCTGGACCTCATGGCGGGCATCGACGAGGAGACGGTTGACTTCATCCCGAACTACGACAACACCGATCAAGAGCCAGTCGTCCTCCCGTCCCGCTACCCGAACCTCCTGGTCAACGGCTCGCAGGGCATCGCGGTCGGCATGGCGACCAACATCCCACCCCACAACTTGGGCGAGGTCGTTGACGCCACTCTCCACCTCCTGGAGAATCCAGAGGCCACCTCGGACGACCTGATGAAGTTCGTCAAGGGCCCTGACTTCCCGACCGGCGCCCAAATTCTTGGGCGTGAGGGCATCCACGATGCCTACCGGACCGGGCGAGGCTCCATCAAGCTCCGTGCTGTCGTCTCCGTCGAAGAGGGCAAGGGCGGAGCGGAGCAACTGGTTGTCAGCGAGTTTCCCTTCCAGGTATCCGTCGAGGTGGTGGAAGAGGCAATCACTGAGCTGGTCAAGTCCGGGGAGATTGAGGGCATCGCCGCCCTGCAGAATGACTCGGCCGGCCAACAGCCACGACTCATCATCCGGCTCAAGAAGGGCGCGAATACCAATCTCATCTTGAACAAGCTCTACAAGCACACGAAGCTTCAGACGACGTTCGGCTTCAACATGTTGGCCCTGGTTGATGGCGTGCCCCGCACCCTTAGTCTGGCCCAGGCATTGACCCACTACATCGCCCACCAAGTAGAGGTGCTTACCCGACGGAGTCAGTTCCGGCTGGACAAGGCCGAGCGGCGGGCCCACATCGTCGAAGGGCTGCTCAAGGCCATCGACATGCTGGACAAGGTCATCGCCACCATTCGCAAGTCTGACGATCGACCAGCAGCCACCAAGTCGCTGATGGCCAAGGCTTTCGGGTTCTCCGAGGAGCAGGCGCGCCACATTCTGGACATGACGCTGGGCAGGCTGACTCGGCTTGGCAAGACCGAGCTCGAAGCTGAGCTCAAGCAACTCATGGAAGAAATCGCCTACTTGAAGTCCATTCTCGGCGACGACGCCAAGCTCCGCGCCGTTATTGCCGAGGAGATGACTGCGATCCGCGACGCCACTGCGAACAAGCGGCGCTCCGCCATCACACTTGACTCCGGGGATATCGAGGTCGAGGATCTTGTGAAGGAAGAGGACATCGTCATCACGATGACCAAGGCTGGCTACATCAAGGCAACCAACGCATCGGCCTTTAGCGCGCAGGGTCGTACCGGCCGAGCGGCCCAGGTGAAGATGAAGGCGGAGGATGTCGTCACCCAGGTCATTCATGCGACGTCAATGGCGTACTTGCTGCTCTTCTCGAACCAGGGGCGAGTCTTCCGCTTGCGGGGGCACGAGGTCCCACTCAAGGACCGCACGGCCAAGGGAACCGCGGTCGTCAACATCTTGAACCTGGGACCGGGCGAGACCATCGAGACCATCGTCCCCCTGAAGGAGATGGACGAGAATGGCGCCCTCCTGTTCGTGACCAAGCAGGGCCTCGTGAAGAAGACAGCCCTGAGCGAGTACGACAAGTCCCGTCGTGAGGGCTTCGCAGCCATCAAGCTCAATGCCGGCGACGAGCTCGTCCAGGTCGTGCCGTCGACGGAGACTCAAGACTGCTTCATCGTCACGGGGCAGGGCATGACTATCCGGTTCGCCTCGAACGAGGTGCGTGAGATGGGACGCGTCGCCGCCGGTGTCCGAGGTATCAACCTGAAGGCCGGCGACCACGTGGTCAGCCTGAGCATGGCTACCGACGAGGCTGACGTGCTGCTGGTAACCGACGCCGGGTTCGCCAAGCGGGTCAAGCTCGACCGGTTCAACGCCCAGTCGCGGGGAGGCCAAGGCGTGCGGGGCATGAAGCTCTCGGCGAACCGTGGTCACATCGCGTCGGCGTTTATGGTCGACCTCGACGACACTGTTCTAATCGTCTCCTCGGACGGCTTGGTCTCACGCACTCCGGTGCGTGAGATTCCCTCCCAGAACCGCGAGGCCGTGGGTGCCAAGCTCATGGACCTCGGAGCTGACCAGTCGGTGGCTGCCGTAGCCAAGGTTGGCGACGAGGAATAGCGGCTGCCGGCTAGGACGCTAGTGACTTGGCGTGTTCGGCCAGCTTCTTGAAGGCGCGCTCCCAGGGTCCACCGGCGAGGCGGTCGAGTTCCACGAGGCGCTCCGCCAAATCGTCCGCCACGTTCGGGTCGGCGGCGGCGACTTCCTCCTTGATGGCGTCGAGGAAGCCGCGAATAGCGATGGCAGCAATCAGGGGCTCACCATCCTGCGAGGCGAAGGCCAGGAAGGTCCCGAGGTCGGGCGTATAGGCTCGGGTCTCACCGCTGAACTCATAACGTGATTCCTGATAGCCCCAGTAGGACACACCCAGCTCCTGGAGCTGGGTGCCCAAGTAGAGCAGGACGCCGATGGTGGCGTCGGCGTAGCAGTAGGTAACGCCGTGCTCGACCTCCTCGACCGAGGTGCCTCCGCCCTCCCAGTCCAGGGAGAATCCGAAGTCGTTGAGCACCTTGGCGACAGCTGGCTCCTTGCCGCCCACGTTGTAGATGGTCAGTGATGCTGCCGCGGTGTCGCCCATGTTTCCTGCTCCTCGTCCTTGTCGGTAATGACAAGAATACAGGGCAGATGTGACACCCGAAGGGACCGGAGACGTCAGTCCAGGAGTACTGGTTCGGACTCAACGGCGGGAGTCGTGACTACGGCGCCCTTGGGGAGGAAGAGGCCCGGGATGATGGCCAGGACCACTGTGGCGAAGCTCCACCAGAAGGAAGTGGCGAAGGCCCCGGCCAGCTGGACGAGCACTGGTTCAGGGATGGCCGATTGCGGGACTGAGCCCAGTGATGCGCGGCTCCCCAGGCGGTGGGTGATCTGGGTCTGAAGTACGACGGCGAAGAGGGCGACCGCGATGGAGCCCCCGACCTGTCGGATGATGTTGGTGGCGGTTGAGGCGCGCGGGATGGCGTGATGGTCAAGCTCGCGATATGACGCGGCGAAGGCCGGCATCATGCCGAACCCGAGTCCAATCCCTCGCACGAACAGGCCGCCGGCCAGTAGCCAGTAGCTGGTGCTCGTGCTGACCTGGGTATAAGCAAACGTTCCCAGGGCCATGATGGCAATCCCGAGCGGGACCACCCGTCGGGGGCCGAAGCGGTCGGCCACCGTTCCCGAGTACTTCATCACCAGCGCCGCGCCGATACCCTGGGGCGCCATAAGCAGTCCCGCCATCCAAGCTGACTCACCTCGGACAATTTGGTAGTAGAGCGGCAGTAGGAACATCGTGCCGTAGAGGGTGGCACCAGTGAGGAAGATGGAGATGGAGGCGATACTGAAAGTCCGGTTCTTGAACAGACGCATATCCACCAGCGGTTCGGGAGCTCGTAGCGAGCGCAGTACAAAGCCGGCCATCAGGACCAGGCCCACCAGGATTTCCCCAATCGACGAGGTACTGAAACCGCCGTTGCTGCCGACCGCCGACAGCCCATAGATGAGGATGGCCAGGCCGGGAGATAGGAGCAAGAAGCCCACCAGATCGAAGCGGTGATCGTTGTCTCGCGGACTCTTGGCCAAGAACTTCATGCCCAGGACGAGACCGAGGATGCCGATGGGCACATTGACGAAGAATATCCACCGCCATGACACGTTCGAGACGATTGCGCCGCCGATGACCGGGCCGAGGATGGGTCCGAGCATGGTGGGAATGCCGATGATGCTCATGACCTTGCCCATGTTCTTCGGGCCCGCAGTCTGGGCCATGATCGACTGACCGACGGGCATGATCATCCCGCCGCCGATGCCCTGGAGGATGCGGAAGGCGATGAGGGAGGTTGCCGACCAGGCGAAGCCGCACAGGACGGACCCAATCACGAAGATGGCGATGGATGCCAGATAGAGGGGCTTGGCTCCGATGCGGTGCACACCCCAGCCGCTGATGGGGATGACTACGGCCAGCGCCAGCAGGTAGCCGGTGGTGACCCATTGAATGGTCGAGATGGAGGTGTGGAAGTCACGAGCCAGCGTGTCGAGGGCCACGGACACGATGGTCGTGTCCAAGATGGCCATGATCGTCCCGATGGTGACGACGATGCCGGTTCGAATAACGTAAGCTGGAAGCTTGTTCGTGCTAGTGGCCGGTGAGTCCATACTGCTACCTGAGTTCTAAATGCAGGGGTGCGTACCTCGCACCGCCAAGGTTCCGGAACGACGATGAGCGCCGTATCGACGGTCCGCTCTTTCGATGTCCGCGGGACGCTCAGCGTCGACCGGTCGGATCTGTCTTCCTGTTGCGGAGCACGTCAAGAACCACTGAGTACAACCAACCCTATAGGCAGATGTATTCCTTCGAGGCCCGAATTGTCTGGGAATCCGACCCCGTCAAGGGCAAGACCTCGCGCTCAGTTGGCGACAGGCATCTCCGCGAAGCGGTTCAAGCCACCCCGCTCAGGTCAAAGACGTAGCCCTTGGCCTTGTTGCGCTTGATGTCGGCCAGGATGTCGAGCGTCCCGCACAACTCCGTGACGTTCTCGCACCCATCGAGTCCGATACGGGTGGCCAGCGCTTCGAAGAACTTCAGCGCGGCACGACTCTCGGCGTCGTAGTCCTCGAAGAAGTCGGCGCCACCACGGCCGTCGTTGTAGACCACGACCTTGTGAGTCCGTCCGAACGAGAGGTTGGCGCGAAACGCGAGGCCGTCACGGCCCTCCATCTTCTGCTTGATGGTGAATCGGCACTTCTGAAGGATGGCGGCATCCTCGTCGGTGAGCGAGGTCGGAACGCCCCAGTCGAGGTGGAACTGCTCATACGAGCTGCCCTTGGTGTAGTCGGGCAGTGTGAGCTCGTTGAACTTACGCACGGTGGCGACCAGTTCCTTGGCGTCCATCGGCTTGACTGTGGTTGTGGTAGTCATCGGAGGTTCTCCTTCGTCGTTGCTTCTGTAGAGAACACTACGTGGCGGGTGTGACAGCCCTGTCGCTCAGTGCGCGGCGATTGGAAGCAGCGAGGCGATGGCGCGTCGCCAGGGACCTCCTGACTTGAGGTCCAACACCGCGAGATTGGCCTTTAGGAATTCGAGCAAGTCTGTAGGGTTGTCGGTTGGAACCTGCGCAGCAAGGAGCTGGTCCACGTAGGTGTCGATGACGCCGGCATGGACGAGTGTGTCTCCGCAACGCGAACCATAGGTCTCGTACTCCCCCAGTTCGGGCGTGTACATCCGGATTAGGCCGTCGTCGTTTTCGTTGATATCGATCCATGCGCTGTAGACGACGCCAAGAGGCTCAAGCTTGGCGGTCATCTCGGTGATAATCCCCCAGGACGAAGCGGCCGAGTAGAAGGTGGCTGCGGAGTTCACTTCGTGGGGCTCCACATCGTCTTTCAGCCAGGCCAAGCCGAAGTCGTACTCGCTGAGGATGCTCGCGATACGTCCTTCCTTGCCGCCCACGCCAAAGAGTGTGATTGTAGCTGCTGCCCATTCGCTCATTTCATACTCCTGCCCGTCGTGCCAAAGAAGACGCTACTGGGCGGATGTGACAGGGGGAATGCTGAAACTCCCTGGACAGAGGCGCGGGGAGCCAAAAGGTCGACACAAGGGCCGAGTTCGGTCAGCCTTCCGATGGGCCAGATGTGACACAGGCCCGGAGCGTCGGTGAGTACAGGGGAGTAACCCAGAACAGCACCGAGGAAACCTTCGGTGACGCGATCTCGAATGGCCGGTCGTTGATGCAGAGGTCGCCGTTCTCCTGCGTCTCACTAGCCGTCGTCGAGCTGCCGGCGTACCACCCGGTACCGAAGGGGTCGGTCAGCGTCTCGGCCACTTCATGGGAAAGCACGAAGGTGAGATTGGCGAAGTCGCTCGCCGCCACGTAGCTACAGGAGGGAGTCTCGGCGTTGTTGGGTAGCACGATGTAGGGCACGGTGATGGAGCCGCTCTGCACGGAGGTGTGATATCCGCAGGCCTCGCTATTGGCGATCTCTTGATTGAGTCGGAGCTCGAGGATGAAGACATGGTTGGCTGGTAGCCGCCCATCCCTCACGGAGCGAAACAGGGTGTCGTTGATCTGGCTATCGGTAAGAGAGTGGCCGGTAGCCAGGGTGTTGCTAACGATGGTGTAGACATGCCCCGCCCTCGCCGCGGTCGGCGTCAGGGAGCTCCACAGTTTCGAGTAGGGCGGAGACAGAATCGCCGACAGCGCCCCCAGGGTTCCCTGAGGCTGGGTGGCCAAGGCGCCAGGGACGAAGCCGGCGAGGGGCGTGAGTGCATCTGGGGAGCTCGAGAACCGCACGACGTCAAAAACAGTGCCGTTCGGGAGCGCTGACCCGCCGTGATCGATGAGGGCGGGGCCAACCGGCGCGCAACCGGTGCGAACGCAGGAGCGAGTCGGCGTCACCCTTGAGTAGAGCGTGGTGCGAGCCACGGTGGTGGACTCGTGCGGAGGGGTGACGTTGGACAAGACAAGGATTGCCGCCACAAGGGTCGCAATCGAGGCTATTGCCCCAAGGCGCGACTGCCAAAGAAGGCTGGCCAGTGTGGCGATAAGTCCGATCAGGAGCCCGAATGCGGCAGCCAGTAGGAGAAGAGAGGAAAGCATGGCTACATCGCGTAGGGCGTCACGGGCGCGAGAGGGACTTGGGGCAGGCGGTACTCGGAGGTGTTGCGACGCCCTGGGTGACGGCGAGCCTGGCGAGATACGCACTGGTGGCCTCACCAGCGGACTGTGCACACGCCGCTGCCCGCCGGGCATTGGTGACCGTTTCGTTCCCCGCCTTGACCACGATGGACGAGATCGCCAGCATGAGAGTGAAGAACAGGATGAGGATAGACAGCCTCATCCTTAGACCCGTGCAGCTTCGAAGGGACAGCGGGCTGGCTCGCCGAAGGCGGCTTCGTAGACGCCCCGGCCCGGCGACCACTCCGCCCAATTGCCATCTGATGCCACAGAGAAATCTGGGACTAGGAGCTTGGCTCGGATAAGGATGGCGGTCACCACTGCGTCGTAGGGGCGCCGGCGCGTCTTGCAGAAATCTCGCTGAACTCGGCCCGCCGACTCGAACTCTTCACGCATGTAGGCGTCGTATTCGGTCTGCTCCTGGTGAAAGCTCATCGGGTCCAGTGCCATCCACAGCGTCTCGCACGAGAAGCCGTCTCGGGTGCAACCGTCGGGACCAACGCCGTTCAGGCTGATGACCCCCTCCACACAGATGTCATCCGAGAAGGAGTGGGAGTTGGTGACGTGGTCATAGTCGATACGTCCGACGCGCGCGAGTGGCGTGATGCGCCGGGCCGTCTGCGCGATGGCGAGGGCGTCCATCTGAAGGTGGGCGAACGCGTTGGCGAAACCGGGAGCCTCCGGGCGGTAGCTGAAGTAGTGCGTGTATCCCATATCGGTGCCCCCTGTGCCTTGAGTACAGGAACAGTCTGCCATCGGGGTGTAACAGATCGCAAATTGCGATTGTGCAGATGGAGGTGCCGGAGAGGGGAAGGCGGTGCCTAAGGGAGCTCTGGGAAGTGCAACGCCTCGGCGGCCGAGGTATCGCCCCTAGGTTTCGGGGGTGAAAATCTCGGCTACGGGGTTGATGCCGGAGGCCGGAGGAAATGAGGGTGCTGATGCTCGGGAGGCCTCGATGAGGGCAGTCGAAGCCTCGACGCACAGCGTGTAGTCATCGTGGACGGCGAAGTTGCCGACCAGAGTGTGCTGTTCACTGCAAAACGCGTCCATCATGCTCCTTCGGGGTCAATAAGGTCAGGCACCGGATAAAGGCCCATGCGGCTCTCGAAGATGCGGAATCGTTCAGTACCAGGGTGAAGGGAAGCTTCGTGACACTCCTCGCAGAGTGTACGCACCCAGGCGATGTCGGTGCGCAACGATCCCGTGCGGCCGCAGGCCTCACAAGTGGCCCAACAGATGGATTCCGCCATGGCGATAAGTGGTCGGGTCGTGGCATCGAGCGAATCGATGTAGTACCGGAGTCCCCCGAACTTCTCCTTCACCTGGAGAACGCGATAGTCGGGCTTGAGCTTCGCAATCTCAGCGTCGAGGGCGAGAATGACTGGGTGCCAGCCATCGCCCACCGAGACGTGGGGATACCAACCCTCCCCCTTGGGGATGCGAGCCTCGATACGGCTCATCTCGGTAGATGTCGACATAAAAAAGAGTCTACCGAATGGGTCGC
>Ga0164296_1003356_pt1 | contig 15150 bp, 2 predicted proteins | sample GEODES057metaG_FD_113533 | JGI IMG/M metagenome (GOLD analysis project Ga0164296, IMG submission 113533) | Dystrophic lake water microbial communities from Trout Bog Lake, Wisconsin, USA - GEODES057 metaG | ecosystem: Environmental > Aquatic > Freshwater > Lake | place: USA: Trout Bog Lake... | reverse complement strand
TTGTACCAAACCACTCCTTGCAGCAATGGTGTTGGCGCCACGGACCCTGCAAAATGCTGCATGTCCCATAGTTGGTTCTGTAGCACAGGTGCACCGTAATTGGTGTAACCTCTACCTGGAAAAGCTATGGGAGCAGCGCTGGTGTTCAGTGCACCGTCGGCTACGCTTACCAGTAGCGACCCGTTAAATTGATAAATGTTCTCTGACATATCGTCCACCTGTTATGATTGCAAGCATATTTAGCAGCTCCTTACACCGTCTGTATGCGAATGGTATAAACAATCTGTATCTGCCTGTTCAAGCTTTTTTGTACCGGACTGAAGATCACGTGGGTTAGCAATCTGCCAGTGTTTGGTCCATTTGGGCTATACGCCTTCAGACCCAGTTCATTGAAAACGTACGTGCCACCTATGTTGGTGGCTGTATCAAAAGCATCTTGTCCAGATGGTTGACCCAGATCAAGCAGACAAGTCACGATAACATCTGTGTAGGTAGTGCCATCAACGTGTGCTGTACTGATGTAATTCTGGCTGGGATCGAGATCCAACGGGCTTTGGTCATCCACCACCTGGTAATAGGTCTGATTGTAAAGTTCTGCGGTTTGACCAATCACGTTTGGCGGCAAATAGGTTATGGTACCGATCTCGCTGACAGTGGCCCCTCCGTTACCAAAGCACATCTCTTGTATCCAGCTGTCTGGACGATCTGCTATGGTACGTGCCAAGCTGATGGAGAAATTTTCATAGTTGATGGCATTGAATTTATCGACCAGTATCTCGCCAGTGACCAAATCGCGTATCAGCACATGACCGCTGATCAATTGTTCACTGTTATCAATCATTGCCATCGGATCAAGCCCTCACGTTAACCAGCACCTGCCCGGTCTGTGCGTCTCTGATCTGTAGGAAACCATAGATCATCACCGTGCCATCCTCGTCTGGCAACTGACTATCTGGTTTCTTGTCATCTTGTTTCTGTTCAGGCATGATGTTATTTATGTCCTGGTTCCGGGGTGATCAAGCATGTACTGTGCCATGCTACTTGTGCTATACTGTAACCCGTTTGGTGCAGATATCCAATTATATCCGCCGGGTATTGTTTCATTAGTACCTGCTGCTATGACCGTGCTACCAACTGGATGGCTGATGGGGCTGGTGATCTGAACTTCGAGGCGAGGACTTGCCAGCCTGATGTTGCGCCATCCAACCACCGGCGGTTGCACAAATCCTACGTATGTGCCAGCTGGTTTTCCTATTGGATTTTCTACTATGGTATACGTACCTACTTCTGCATTGATATCCGTGTCTACCTGCACGTTTGTGCCTATGCTGACCACCACATTGCCACCTGCTGGCCTCGTGCCAGAAGCAGTGGCAAACAGAGTGGTTTGACCGTCGCCGTCATAGAAGATAGTATCATACAGTGTGCTTACATTACCAACCGGAGTGTTAAATGTGCCTCTGATCAGCTGCTGCAAGAAACCGCGATCAGGCCAGCTGCTGGTAGGAGCGGGGGTAACCATCCAATAGTCTATGCGCTCGTCACCTATCCAAATAGTACCGGGCAGCGTGAGAGTTGGTTGATCCAGCACTGCCAAGTTAGCCACTTCTATGCTTTCGCTATACACCGTGACTTCGGACAGAGTCACGGTCTTGTTTGCATCACTGATCACAGTGCTGGTCACAGCAGTGTCGCTCATTATGGTGCGCCAAGCTATGTCAGGCTGCTGAGGCAGTGCATGCATATATTGAGCTGTGACGATATCACTGGGTTGTACAGCGATGTTTGATGCAAACACAACTGCTTTGTCTCCGCCATATTCTGTGTTCCACCCGTACACATTCCATCCTGTGATTGCATAACCAGGTATTGCAGACACAGTTGTCAATGTGTAATCATACAACAGTGTTTGCATGTTGCTGTTAAGCCAGACCATAAGCGTGCTGTCATTGTATGGTGCATCTATCAGCACGAATGTACCCGCTGTGTTGCCAGGCACGTTTGGATATGCTGGTCCAGGCAGCGTCTGAGTGCGGAACTTATAGCTGACATCTTGGCTATATGTGATCACTTTCACAGTCTGGCCAGTTTCTGGCTGCACAGCTTCGCTGGGGCTCCAGCCATAATAGTTATTCCATGCTCCGATACCAAAACCTAGCGGAGGTGAAATTTCAAATTGCAGCTGATTGTTTGCAATCTGGTAACCATATCCAAAATTAGGATCAATTACAACCAACGACACGATGACACCAGCCACTGGTGGTGTAAAGAACAGGACGTCGTTGCCACTGATGGTATAATCGGTGAGATAGGTGCTGAGATAATTGCCGTTATATACCAAAAGATAAGCTGGATTCGCCGGCATGTATTGGCTAGAAAAGCTGTTTGTGCTCCCATCTGCCCTGTACACGCTCATGATAGGTCCGTTGAGATAGTTACCATTTCTAGCCAACGTGGTGCTGAGATATGGAGGTTGCGTGCTGAATGGAGGGAATGCCAATGAGTATACATACACACTGGTCTGCATCTGTATCTCTTGATCATGCACTATGCTGAAGTTACTGCTTTCAAACAGCGAGATAGTGATTATGCTGTTGTCCGGAGGGATAGGTGTGATGGTAACTATCCTGCCGTTTACTGTGATGTCGGCATTGCTGCTGTTTAGGATTTGGCCATTCTGAGTTATCAACAACAGATTGGCATCGTTGTTTGGCACAGCATTAGAAATCATGAAGTCGTTGGTGATTCCGTTGGATGTGAATTGATTTTGGCTTACCTGATGGTCATACAGGCTTTGGAATGTAGCACCTGTGCCACTGCCGCTTGTGCTTGCCTGAGCGATTGGTGCAGTTGGATATATGCTATACTCGCCCGGACTTGCCACAGTGATGGTGTCAATTCCCCAGTTCACTGTGATGTTAGCGCCCGATCCCATGCCAGAAGTCTCATAGCTGTAGATCTCTGGCGTGAATGTGTATTGTCCAGGTTGTACCAGCTTGACTGCTGTGATGGTGCCATGGCTAACTGTGACGTTGGTCACCGTGAGTTGTACAGGATTGGTCTCAGAACTCTGATAATCATTTGACAATATCAAGGTGTCACCAACGCTATAACCAAATCCTCCAGTTTGTATTGCCACGTTCACAGCCTGGACGCTCACAACCTGCACTCTTGCTGCGCGATAATTCACATCTTGGCCACCTGCTAGAGTGACAATGTCACCTGGCTGATATCCATTGCCAGAGGCCACTGGTACTATGACATGCATGCCTATGCCACTTCCACCTGTGGCAATGGTCAATATCTGCAGAGTCTTGCCAATGGGAGGCACCAAAAACACCATCTGATTGGTGGTCCAGTTTATCACGTAATCATTGGTCAATCCGTATGTGAGCATCTTGCCATCAATCTGAGCGATAACACTGCCTTGATCCATGGGCGCGATACCCAGTGGGAAATGATCACGCATGCCATCGAGCTGATAGATCTGCATGATGATGACTGGTGCTCCTCCTGCTGCTTGCTGGTAGGTATCCAACCTCACGCTGCTGGGAGTCCTAAACTTATAAAGCTCTTCAGGATGATCTTGGTCCACATAGGGTTGTGCAAACCTGTTACCGTCATTGATGATATCAATGGGGCCGGTCGGCGCTGCCACGAAAGTGGTGCCAGTGTACAACACAAACACGTTTGGAGCTGCGTTGCTTAGAGGTGCTGTGTAGAATACCAAAGTGCTGCCGCCCCAGGTTGGCTGGAACTGTGCTCCAACCCCAATGCCCGTGGAGTACTCTGGGTATACCACTCCAACTGGGCCATTGGGGAACAGATCATAGGAACCACTGCTGTCCAGCGTCCAAGCCAATATAGCCCCGTTGGTGTCAACTTCAGTTACTGTAAACACAGTTGGCGACACAGCCGGTGTGATGTCCAGATGCAGTTGGTCGCCAACAGCATAGCCAGATCCGCCAGCTGCCAACAGCAGATCAGTTACCCAATTTGGTATGATCCAATCAACTCCATACTGTTGCAGCATACCGTTGGCCCAGACCACCGGTGTTTGTGGGCTCTGAGGTATGTTGCTGAGCTGGAATGTGCGCTTGATACCAGTACCATAGAACTTGTCGTAGACTGGTGCCAGTCCGCCTTGGACTATGATGTCAAGATAGTTGGTGAATGAAGCTTGATCAGCATCAAATCCTGTGGGTGAATCCCAGGGCATGAAGTCCCAACCTGGTCCGAAACGGAATCCCAGTGCATCCATTATGATGCCGCGATAGTCGCTGTTTGGAATGAGGTTAGGATCATCCTTGCGTATCATGTCTGCCGTGGGCGCATAGAAATCTCTGATGCGAGTAAACGCACCCCAGGTTGGTTCTCCGTATGTAGTGTTTTCAAACTCCCAGCCAAGCACGCTCCATGTCTTGCTGGCCCAACCCACGCTGTTGCTGGCCACCCGATCAAACAACAGGCTGATCTTCAGAGTCCTGATCAATTCAGGATTTGTGAGATAGTTCTGCTGCCAAGCTAGATTGCTGGTGGTACCAGCTGCTTCATTGTCAAAGTCTGTGGTGTAAACCACAGCGTTGTCCTGCCATGTGCGCTGAGTCACAAAGGCACGAACCTTGGCATGATAAGGTTTAACTTCATTGAGATAGGCTAGCAGAGCATCGCTGTAATCAGGTTGATAGAGCTGGCTGGTGCTCAGAGGAAGATTGAATCCGCGAAGGTATATGAAGCTGGTCTTGAACAACCAATCCACGAAACCCTGCTCCACTAACACGTAGTTGATCATAGTGAAGAACAGTTGGTTTAGGTACACGCTCTCGCCAGGTATGGCAGGATTTGGGTTAGCAAATATCACCTTTACCAAACCTTGTATCATGCTGGCAAATTCCACATGCGGGAAGATGTCGAAGCCGGTGCTGTCAAACGGTGTGGTGCCAAACAGCATGGTGTTGATGCTGCCATCGTACACACCTGTGCTGATCTGTATGGTGCCGTTTTGATAACCCACAGTGGCCCATGTGCCTAAAGTGCTACCAACCCATTTATAAAGAGCCCAATAGCCATCACCTCGGTTCAAAACCTTGACAATGGTGCCATTCACTCCTGCATATTGTGCTCTGTCGTTGTCGTTCTGTACCACGTAGTTTGGTATGGTAAGGCTGGTCACTCCGCTGTCTGGCAGATACCAATCTACATAGTACCAATAGTTTGGTGTGTTGTAGGCCTGCACAGCAAGCTCTGTCCACAGATAGTTTCCACCATTGAACTGATATTGATACAGCTTCCAGAGATTGTTGGTATCAGCACCGCCTAGCACCAACACAGTGCTGAGATTGGGTATGTTACCACCCAGTGCGTTCCTGCTGCTGATGGTACCAACCGTGTAGTCTGCACTAGGAGCCGCTTCGGCTGTATAGAAATAATCCACCCAATTACTGCGATTGATGTCTGGAACTAACAATATGGTCCCCAGTAGTTTGTTGGCTTCGGCTACATAGGTTTCGGCTGCTATGGGGCGATACTTGAACCAGCTTTGGCGCGGACGTATCAGAGTGCCGTATCGCATGATTTCGCTGAGGTAGGGATCAGGCACGTTCTGACCTTCGCCATCTTTGCCTGTGAGGCTATCCTGCAATTTGTTCCAGAAGAAATTACTGGGCAGGCTGTCAGGATCGTTTGGTCGCAGCAGATCATATTGCTTGTAATCAATCTGATTGTTGGCTTCGTGCGTGTACAGCAAGCTTAACACAGTGTCGGTACCGCTGAGATACCTTCCCACACCGCTGACCAAAATCGTGCGGCTGTCTATGGCTGCATACCATCGCACCCCATAACCGGTAGGATTGGATATGATATCTCTGATCTGCAGTGTGCTAATGGTTCGTCCGGTTGGCAACGGCAGTGTGGTTGCATTGCCTACCCAGAAATAGTAGCGTGTGATTGGCACATTGGCCGATGTGGTATATTCAGTCAGCGTGGTGTATGCAGGATCATTGCTGTTCAAAACGAATCCAGTTGGAGTGTAATTGTAGCCATATTGTGCAAAACTGGTGCCATTAGCCACATAGGTAGCCCACATGTCGGGGCTTACAGGACTTTCTACCCATTCATACACATCCACTGAGGTACCTGGCGCTATCTGTCCCCAATGCTGCCAACGATAGCTGTTGTCACTGATCTCGTAATCATAGTATCTCACGCTGGATAGGTTCCACCAGGTCTCGCCCACATGCTCGGGTCCCCATGCTCGTGTGGCATTCAACGGATATATTTCCACGTTACCCGAGTTATAGCTGGCAGGATCATAGATGCTGATGCGATCCAGATTCTTGCGTGCTTCACTGGGGATGAAACCCTTGGCAGGATCATAATATTCCAGATATGCATACACAGTGCCTTGGCTCTGGCTGTAGAGCTTGCCTTGCAGCATTAGGTTAGCATTGACATCATAGGTTTGGCTGCGCTGCGGCATCCACTGGTGATTTAAGCGCAGATATACCGTCCAACCATTGATACCATAGCCGGTTTTATCCACATAGGCAATGTCACCTTCTTGCCAACCGTTCAATGGCGGATAGAGATCTCGCTCATAGTTAGTAGCAAAGCGAGTGGACTTATAAGCTGTGACGTTACCGCCAGCACCAATTGTGAAGGTGTTCACGCCCACTGTGAAGCTGTTTCCGCCACCAACTATGTTACCTACAGTGAACGTTCCTTGCAGAGCACTGACATTGCTGATTCCATCTAACACGATCACATCGCCTGATTTTAATCCAACATTGCCGCTGCAGTTGATCACAGTCGGCTGTCCTGTGGAGATGCTGGGTGTGGTGTTGATGATGTTGACGTTTGCTGTGCTGAACTTCCAAACATCCCAGGTCTGTTTCTCTGTGATGAACTGCCAAACTGTGTCGCCGTTGACTATGGGATTTCCAGCAGCATTTTGGCTTTCCCAGAACGTGCTTAACACTGTAGCATTGGCAATGGTAAAAGTGGTTTCACCGACCAGCACATATCCTGCTGTGGGCAGATCGCTGTTGAAATTTGGCACAGTAGTGTTCATTAAGGGGAAAAGCGGATCATTCTCGCTGCTGTAACTGATTGGTGGTACCAATATCAACGGATCATTGGGTATCAAAGTAATAACACTGCTGAATTCTTTATCGGTGCTCTGCACCCCAAAAACTTGTATCTGTTGAGGATCATTGCGATATTGGTTCTGAGGAATGATGAAATCAATGCTAGTGTTCAGAGCCGTGCTGCCAAACCTTGCAGTTCTCAATGCATATTCTTCATAATATTCATAGAGACTGGGCGGAGGTGATATAGCTGCATTGCGCAGCAGCGCATTAAATGAACTTTGAGTTCCCTTCTGTTTAATGAAACCCTGATAGAATTGGAACTCTGTGCTTTCTTCCAACAGTAGATTGGCCAGATATGGTCGATGTTGATAACCAATCTGATGTTTGGCCATGTCACTGATGACCTGTACATCCACTGCAGCTAAGGTGGTTTCGTTCAGTACTAGATTGCCTGTAATCGGATCAATGCTGGTGTAATTCTTTGGCTGATCTATGTTGTAATATTTGGTGAAATCGCTGGCTGTCTTTTCAAAATTGGTGACCAAAGTCCATTGGTTATCAGTACCACTCTGATAGAGGAAATAACCAGGGGCATCAACACGTCCATCCCAATCATTGGTCCTATAGGCAAACAGCTTGAGGCGTGGTTGGTAAAGATTGTAGAGTGGATCGTATACCGTATCGTTGAAGCTGGTTAAGTTGTTAATGACCAACACGCTTTCTATGGTGTTGGCAAACAATCTCATACCGTAGATATTTTGTGTCCCAGTTGGAGTTACCGTGATGGTGTCATCATATCTAAGGACCGTGAGATTCACACCGTCTATCCTAGCTCCTATCTTGTCTAGTATCGGATAGGTGCCGCCAATGATAGCATTGACAAACTGCACGCTGCCAAAGGTTTGATGATACTTCACATTAAGTGCTAGCGGGCTAAGTGCAATGAAATTGCCATTTGCCCAGTTGCCCTGGCTCCAAAATAGGAACTCTTTTCCACTTTGAACCCAGTCCAGTGTCGTGTTATTTTCAACGTTCAACTGATCAAACACGAATCCTTGGTATTCCTGGTATCTTTGCAGGCTTACCAAGAAATCAAATACTGCTTGTTTGGTAGTGAACACAGTACCGTATGGCACTTCCTGCGCTGCATCTACTCCTACCTTGTACCAAAATACTTTGTCAGACCCCACTACCACAGTAGTCTTAGCACCATTGAGATTGCTGGGAATGATAAGGAAGAATTGGTTTATGCTATCATAGCCTACCACTCGCCATCCGCCATTGACCTGCGTGATGATCGCCCCACTGTAAAAAACTTCTCGTATGCTAGCGCTTTTGTACAGATAAGTGTGCACATTTTCACTTGGTATTATCTGGCTGGTGTAGCCTATTTGACCAAAGCTGTCTGCTGTGAGATAGAGGTTACTGGCCACGAATCCGCCAGCTTGATGGGCCAACTGTGCAGTTGTGCCTCTAACTATGCTGCCAAAATATTGCGTGACATTAAGGTTTTGGCTCACCACATATTCTGTTATCCAGTGCTGTATACCACCGCTACCATAGTAGGTTAGAGTGCTTTCGTTTGGAACATTGATGTTGCCGCCAATGGCACTGGGATTCTCTCGATGCACATAGAGATCAGCGTTCGAACGCCTGTTATAGGTGTCAATGTAAATGCTCTGGCTGGTCTCTTGCTGCGGAAACACTGTGAGCTGGCGCAAAGTGTCCCAGTTGTATTCTATGAATTGCGCAGGTTTCATCAGATAGCTATATTGCGCAATTACAAAGCTATAGTCGTTACTGTAGATCCATACTGATTCTATTGGACTACCGTCGCCAAATACCCATGCAGCAGAAGCCTGTGCTTGGCTAGGCTGTCCTACCACTGTGCCAGCCAATATTGGAGGTAACAGGCTACCCTGTGCGTCTACAGGTATACAACTTAACAAACCAGGACGCACACCTGGCAGGTATATTCCCGCTCGCGGACCTTGTCGTATCAATCCAGCAGCGAGATCATTCCACATGTAGGTATTGCCGCTGGTATATGGTGCAGGGCCGTATTCTTCAGTCCACCATGGGGGCTGTTGGCTGAAGCCCAGCATTTCCCATGGTGCCAAGTGAGGACGATCTGTGTCATAGAACCAACGATATATGCCCTGCCAATAGCCTGGCACTGATTGACCATTCTTATCACGCAAAGCTGAATAATTCCAAGTGAACGGATCGGCAGGATCATAAGTGGTGTTGGCACGATAATCAACTTGATTGCTGATTACCCACCGATCAAACATTGGATAAGTGACCTGAAGGTATTCTGCCAGTGTGTAATCACTGCTTCTCCACTTGCCGGGCGTGTATGCCACGATGTCCATGGCCATCATAGCTTGAGGATTGCTGTAGGCATCAGGCATGTTGTTGAAAAGATCCAATTCCCACTGCAGCCATGCTGCGGCCACGGGACTGGTTAACAACAGCGGATCGCTGGTGCTGGTTAATCCGTATTCTATAGTGCCTAGCGGCAGATCATCCTTGGCCATCACGAAACGTGCACCATCGTGACACTGTATGACCAAGTTGTAACCCACGGTCAATGGTTCATAATATACCATTGGCATGTATGCCTTGCTCACGCCCAATCGTGTACCAGTTGGCGGCACATAGGTAGGAGCAGTGCTGCGCAGATATGTGTAGCCTGCCTGAGGACCATCTATGCCGCTGTTGGCCCAAGGACTGGTAGGGTTCTTACCAAGATTGATCTGCGTTAATGCAGTGCTCACCCAAGTCTGTGGACTCTGCGCTGCAGTATAACCATTGGCGCTCAAAGTGAACAGTGTTTGTATGAACCTGTTGTAAAATCGCGTGTATTGGTTCTGCGCAAACTGCATGGCTTGCATGGGCTCTGTGTTGTTCATCACGGTGTTGATGCCAACGGTGATGTTGCCGCTGCTCAGAACCATTGGTTTGATCAAAGGAGCTTTGTGCTGAAGAATGAACTGTCCAAGGCCCAATATCTGTGGAGTATCGCGATAATTGTTATTGCCCAGCGGTGATCCTATCAGGCCCGGCTGGTTCAATATGATGCTCTCAAATTGTTGGGCAAATTGGCTTTGGCTGATGGTAACTACCTGCTCATTGTTTGCATTGGCTGTGAGATTGGGCGGTAACTCATAATAACCAGTGAGATGTATTGGAGCTCCTCTGCTCCAGCTGCGTATCAACACACGCTGACCGGCTGTAGCAGGTGTTTTAAGGCTTACTATGTTGTTGGATACTGTGTAGTCAACACCATTGGTCAGCAACACACCTGATTGATCTTGTATAATAGTCACATAGATGCTGGGAAAGAGCCCAAGATTATCATCAGGTACTTGGTCTATGGTGAAGCTGTAAGTGGGTATGTTTACTGTGAAATCATTCACAATATACTGCCTGCTAGGTTGAGGTGATTTATACCATTGGTTATTGAATTCAGGCACCGGTGTAGAGTTGTCTCTGTAATAGGCAAAGCCCTGTATTGCCGTGGTAGTAGAAGTGTTGTACTGATATGTATAGGTCTGGCTGACTATGGTATTGTTAAACACATAATCTCCGAACTGATCCAGCAATGGTGCCAAGCCTAACTCACTGTCTATGCTTGCATAAATGTCAGTTTGATAGGTGAATATGGCATTGCCTGTAAACGTGCTGCCGGGATAGACACTGGGATCTGCCAGATAATTGCCGTCATAATCATAGAGATTGAACAACGGTGCAGCATACAACACTTTCTGCTGAGCCTCGATCCATGCAGCGCCGTTATACCAATACTGCACGTTGGCAGTGTATGACACGCTGTTCACCATTAGAGTACCAAATTCAACCAAAATAGCATCACCGTAAACTGGCGGTCCTCCAACTTCTGTGAGAGTGATCACTCCAAGGGTTGACAGTCCTCCAACTTGGTACACCCTGTTGTTAACCAAGGGGTCGCTGTCACCAGTGACCAGTATGGTCTGACCATCTATCAGTTCAATGCCGTTGATTGAATATCTGGATTGACCAACTATAGCAGCGAATACATCGGGCACATTTGATAAAACAAATGAGGCATTGGCACGACCCCTGAATCCGCTGTTATACAACTGCAGATTGGCGCTGAATTCAATGATTGGTCGCTGAGCCCTGGTCTGATAGGAAGGAACAGAACCAGTGCCGCTTTGCATCAAAACATCTATGTGGAACCAACGATTGTTAGCACTCCATTGATTGCTGGGATCTGGACATCTAGCCAGAGTCATATAGTCTTTTTGATAGATAGTAGCATCGCCGTCCCAGGCCTGTGTGTCCCATCCGCGATTGTCCCAGTTAGGATCGCGATAACCAACTAGATCCAGCAGCTGTATGGCTCGACCAACATTGTTGATGATGTAAGGTACGTTATTGATAGAACTGGTAGCGTCATTGGTCGCAGTGATGACCAATCCGGTACTGAAAACCAAGTCACCAGTGATTATCTCTCCAGTGCTTGATAGCTGATAGGTACCAGAATAAGTGAATTGAGATTTGCCTACTGCATCAACCAATAGATTGGTATTAGACAACAGCAATATTGGGCTTGGTCCGCTGGGCACCCAGTAATATTTGGTATAGTTAATGAGTTTGTCCAGATCAATTGGAGGTGACCAGCTGTAGTATTCTTGTTCAAATAGCCTGCTTTGATTGGTTACCACCGCACCTTGGAATTGCAAACTGTTTACATAATCATGATAGAACATGATATTGGTTACTGAACCGCTGTAGGTGTTCTTGCTTAGCGCAGTCACAGGTAGCTGATAATCGTTCCTGCTTTTGGTTGGTTCACCAATGTAATAATCAGTTTTTGGATTGTAATACACAGGCTTGCTACCAATGTATCCACTGAGGAATTCCACGCTCTCTGGCTGGAACATGTGATCAACTGTAGCTGCAAAAAATTTGGTCAAAGTCTCTGTTTGGTTAACACCAGGTAGCAGAGATATTACGCGACGCTTTTCAACCATTGTTTATCCCCAGCTGTGCCTCAGTGAGGCTACCAACTATCACTATGTTCTGTACAGTAGCACAGCTGATGAATATCTCATCAGGATTGGCTATGATCTCAAACAGGTCTCCAAACTTGGCACTGCCACTGGTCGGCACCATCACTATGGTTGCCACTATGGTTGCTAGGTTCATCTGTATGAATGTGGCCATTTCTGTGAAATAGAAGTTCTGCCCAAAATCCCAGTTTGCCAACGAGAAATAGGTGTCTATCTGTTGTTTAACCAAGCTCTTGACTTCGTTATCACTGTTACTGGTACCAGGTACCTTTACAACTTTGAACAACACTTGATATTCTGGTTGTGCTTGTGCACCAAACAGCAGCTGATAGGTGACTGGATGCCACACTATCTGATCGGTCATCATCTTGAACTGTTCAAAATAAGAGAACGTGGCATTGAGATCACTGATGGTTGGCGGTTGTGGCTCGGTATCTGCGCTTCCACCTATGGCTATCCAATTTCTTAGATTATCATTGTAGGTAGCTGTCAATATGTAGATATCTATGATGTTCATTATGGCAGGATTGATGCGTTGATCATATGCAGCATAGTGCTGCCATAGATAGCTGATGTTGTTGCGTCCCAGCCTAACCTTGTAGTTTGCAGTAACATCGGTCAATGATCCATTGCTGTATTGCAGGAAAGCGCTGGTACTGATCACATAGGCCACTTCACCTTGATGCCAATTGCCATTGGGAGGCGAAGGAACGGCACTGGGAGCGCTGTATATGCGATAGTTTGGTATGTCTATTGGTTGGTAGTACTGATAGCCTTCGCTGCTGGTATATTTCACCCAGAACACATACTTGCTCGGGGGCGTGACATCTGGATTGACTATGGTCACAAACTCATCTGGATTGTCAGGCAAGGTTGGATCCTGTGTGCTTTGGAAGGTCACTCGCACACTGGTCGGATCAGCATAACCATCTGGATATATCTCCTGTCCATAGATCTGCCACAGATAGTCCTGTCCCAGAGCTGGTGCCGGAGCTGGTGGCAGCGGAGCTGGATTGACTCCCAGTACCGTTACTGAATCATACAAAACTTTACCTGTGCTGCTGTCGATGGTCTTTTCGCTGTTGCTGAAATAGAAACGCACTTGATCAACGCTTTCAAAAACATAACGTTGAGCACGGCTTTGTATTATCCAACTTGAAGTATTGTAGATTATCTTGAGCAACCAGCTGGCATCTGCATTGGTACCAGATGTATCTTGTGCATTCTGTAGGTTAAATTCAGGACCTGTGCTGAGATTGGGATTGGTTATCACATACCAAGTCTGATACAATGGCGAATAACCTATTCCAAAAGTCTGCTTGTAGTCCATGGCAGCTGCTATAGCTGTCTGTTCAGATGAAGTTAGTGTGGTTTCCCAGGGCGCACATATACTTTGCAGCGTGCTGACATCGTCAATCACTGTGCTAAGCGTGACTGCACCAAGACCACTTGGTGTGATTCCTGTGTTACTGATACCAGTTCCATCTCCAACCACACTGATCACGCTGGTCCATGTTGTCACATTGCTAAGAGTCTTGAATTGCAACAAACTGCCCGAAGCAATATAGGCTTCACCGCTGCCTGCCGTGGCATATTGTCCTAGCCTTTGCGCAAAGCCTCCCACGTCAATGCTGCCGGTGCTGCTGCCAGTGTTGGCCGAAACAAGGTTCCAATATGCACCTGTTGCGGTGTACCTTGGGAAGTTTTTGTAGAAAAAGTTCTGCAATTCTAACGCTGCTTGGGCAAAGGTGGCATTGCTGCTGGCATCTATCATAGGTTGGATGTTGTCAATCACGTACACAGCATTGGGTGTACCCACGTTAATGACCACTTCTTGCGCATTTATATCATATTCTTCGTACAGTATTCCGTCAGTGCCAAACACGTTTATGTTCTGATAGGTGCCAGTGGGATCATTGATGTCCAGATAACGGCTCTGACCACTGTAGGTTCTATTCAGAGCTTTGACTTTCAAAGCCTGGCTGCTCTGCAGCGGGAATAGGTTGTAGTCCTCGCCATTTACCATGCGATCTTGGGTATAGTAAACCTGTTCAGCTGCCAACTGTATCTGCTGATTGCTCTGTGTGGTCTGGCTGTTGGCCACAGTATATTGCAGATTGGTGTTGAATGCCACGCTATAGGTATTAAACAGATTGTCATTGTAACTGAAATTGAACTTGAGATTGGTGAGGTCTGTTGGGCGTATCTGATACTGCAGCCCGTTGCTCACCCTGTACCATACACGCAACAGACCAACCGGTACCGTGCCAAAGTTACCATCTGCAAAACGCAGGCTTATCTGATCAGCACCGTTGAAATCTCTGGTAATGACGCTGTAGATATTGCGCACATTGTTGTTGACACTATTGTATATTACGTTGAAACCATTGACGTTAGGTACCTGGGTCCAATTGGCAGTCACCAAGCCTGCAGTGTTGATGTTTTGTACCCAAACGTCAGTTTGGTTGATGCCGCTGACATTGACGTCTATCAATCTATTCGCGATCGGTAAATCTAACTGATAATCTGCAAAGCCCATGGTACCCTGTTTGAAAAACAAGAAGAATCCAGTGTTAGCACTGTCATAACCATTGCCGTCGTTCTGATAGATGATGTACCAACTGTTGATTGGATTTGGATCCCGTTCAAAGAAATAGCCAGTGGTACCGAGCACCGTGGCATTACCGCCTGTCGCTCCGTTGAAATCTGGATTTGCCAGCTCAAAGTTCATGTTGTTGCCACCAACAACAGCAGTGAATGGCACCACGCTGGTAGGTATAGCTGTGTTGTTTAGGGCATATAGTTCAGTTGGTATGTTGTTAACTACTCCGCTCTTAGCAGGATTGCCAAAATAATTGGTGCTGTTCAATGATGCGTTTAATACCAAAGTAAACTGTTCCTGCCAATCTGGATTGTTCTGATCGTTCCAGTTGATAGGAGTATTCTTGAGGTTGAGACCGTTGGCATCATAGATGTCTTGGTTGCTGACTATCTGCGATACT
>Ga0164296_1003354_pt1 | contig 15152 bp, 5 predicted proteins | sample GEODES057metaG_FD_113533 | JGI IMG/M metagenome (GOLD analysis project Ga0164296, IMG submission 113533) | Dystrophic lake water microbial communities from Trout Bog Lake, Wisconsin, USA - GEODES057 metaG | ecosystem: Environmental > Aquatic > Freshwater > Lake | place: USA: Trout Bog Lake... | reverse complement strand
TTTTTCCTCTTACTCCTTTTCCAATAGCAAATATAATACTCACTTTTTCATTCCCTTTTTTGTTCTTTTTAACTTCATTATCCTTTTTATCCTTTTTATCATTCTTTTTTACTACTTTATCACTTTCGCTTTCCGTGTCATTATCCGACTCGCTTTCATAATCACTATCATCCGCAGTAATATATTCTTCTTCAGAGTCAGAATCGTCAGAAACCTCTATTTTCTTTCCCTTTTTTTTATTTTTGTCATTTTTTTTATTTGTATCATTTGGTTTAATACTTTTTGTCTTTTTAGTTGATTTTATTTGTTTTTCATCATCACTACTATCATCGGATTCATCACTTTCATATTCAGATTCACTCTCAGAAACATCTGTATTTTTCTTATTTATTTTTTTGCTTTCTTTTTTCAAAACCTCCTTTACTTTCTCGCCACTCTTTACCTTTTCTTTCATATACTTTGAAGGAAATATGCTACTCAACATCTTACGATATTCAAGCATGTCCATCTCCTCTTCTTCTTCATCATAGTCTTTATCAGAATCACTGTCCGAGTCCTTTCCATTTTTTTTATTGTATTTTTTATAATTGTCTTTTTTATCATCAGTCTTTTTGTCACTCTTCTTCTTGTTAACTATTTGACAGTCTCGTGGCATTTTTATAAATATGAAAACGTATAAATACTATAATATATACATATGATTTAATGTTTTTAAGTGTAAATCAATTTTTATAAAGAATCAAATATATATACAAATGAAATATATATACTAATAAAATAACATATACAGATACAGATACCTTATTTTCTAGTATACAGTTGTTTTGTTTTTGTTTTTCATATCATATGTTATTTGTTTTCATATCATATGAAATATGTGTGTTTCTTATTTTATATATAATTCTTTATAAAAATTGATTTCCAAAAAACAATCTAAATAGTATAGTATAAGTATTCATAGATATTATGTCATCTAAGTCAAGTATTTCTACGGTTGGGAGTTCAACATCCAAAATTATTGGGATACAGTTTAGTATATTATCTCCAGATGAAATTAGAAAAGGTTCCGTTGCTGAAATCACCAGCAGAGACACATATGTAAATAATAAACCTGTAATAGGTGGATTATTTGACCCTCGTATGGGCGTCTTAGAACCTGGACTTATTTGTCCAACAGACGGATTAGACTATATGCAAACTCCAGGTTATTTTGGCCATATTGAACTCGCTAGACCTGTCTTTTACATTCAATATATAAACACTGTTACTGAAATATTAAATACTGTATGTTATAAGTGTAGTAAACTTTTAATAAGCAAAGAAAAATATAAACAAGCATTGAAGTTGAATGGAACAGAAAGGTGGAAGTATGTAAGAAAGTTAGCGGTAAAAGTAAAAAGATGTGGAGACGACACTGAAAATGGCTGTGGTTGTTTGAAACCTTCCAAAATTAGAAAAGAAGGTCTAGCATCTATCTTTGCAGAATGGGACATGTCAAGTGCTAGTGAAGGTGGAGGAGAAGAAGGAAAAGAAGGTGAAGAAGGCAAAGAAGGAGAAGTTGAAACTAGCGGACAACTAGAACATGAAAAACTTACTGTAAAATTGACCCCTGAACTTGTCTTGAAAATATTCAAACGAATATCCGATGAAGATGTAAACTTTATGGGTTTCAGTTCTATTTGGTCTAGACCTGAGTGGATGATATGTCAAGTTATGGCTGTTCCACCTCCTGCGATTCGTCCTTCTGTAAAACACGACGCACAACAAAGGTCGGAAGATGATTTAAGTCATATTCTAGTCAATATTATCAAAGCGAATAAAACCTTACAGGAAAAAATACAGAGCAATGCTCCTACAAATGTCATTGATAACTACCATACTCTTCTTCAACTATTTCATGCTATTCAGGTGGATAATAAGATTCCAGGTGTTGCTTCATTGGCACAGCGTTCTGGTCGTCCTTATAAATCAATCAAAGACCGATTGAACGGAAAGAATGGACGTATGCGTGGTAACTTGATGGCAAAACGTGTGGATTTTAGTGCTCGTTCTGTTATTACTGGTGACCCAAATATTTCTATTCGTGAACTCGGTATTCCTTTGAAAGTGGCGAAGAATATTACTAAACCAGTTGTTGTGAATAGCAGAAACCGTCCATTCTTAACGAAACTTGTACAGAATGGTCCAGATGTTCATCCTGGTGCGAAGATATTGGAAAGAAAAAATGGTGAGTCGATTACTCTGCGATATATTGATAGAGACTCTATTGTATTAGAAGATGGTGACATTGTTCATAGACATATGATGGACGGTGATGCAATCTTGTTTAACAGACAACCTACTTTACACAGAATGTCTATGATGTGTCATATCGCTCGTATTATGAAGCGAGGAGATACATTTAGAATGAATGTCGCCACAACTAGGCCATACAATGCGGATTTTGATAAAAGTTCTGTCAAAAACAGGAGGCTTTAAAAGAGTGCTACCTCCTAGTGAATAAATAATAAATTAAGGAAACTATTTAAAAATAATCTCTGTAATAAACAAAAATGGTGGAAGATACAAAACCTTTAATTGTCTTACAAAATAAATGTTGTTCAAAATGTAATGAAGTAAAAACTGTAGATAAGTTTATTCCAAAAAGAAATATATGTAAAGTTTGTAAAAATCTAAGAGTAAAGGAAAAGCATAACTCTTTTAAAGTAGATAACAATGAATTGAAAGTTTGTAATACCTGTAACGAAACAAAAACGATGGACCTATTTATCAAATATAGATGTATCTGTAAAGAATGTAACAATAAAAAAAGAGTCGCAAGATATATTGAAAATGAAGAACATCGTAAAAAACTAATAAAATATGCTACAGAGTTCAAACAAAAAAAAGTTATTGAAAGACGTAAAATAAAAGAAGAGGCTATCTTAAAACTTGAAGAAGAAATAGGTGAAGATAACAAGATATGTAAATACTGTAATAAAGTAACACCTAAAAAGTATTTTCGTAAGAATCGTTTGAAATGTAAAAATTGTGAAAGAGATGAACCATTGTCTAAGTTAATTAGAGGACAAAGAAGTAGAATCTTATCATCATTACATAGAAAAACAAAACATACGATTGAATATTTAGGTTGTAACTGTAATGAGTATTTACAATGGATTATGGATAACAATGATAATTATACAATAGAAAATCATGGAAGTGATTGGCATATTGACCATGTTATACCTATATCTAAGTTTAATCTTGACGATGAAGAAGAACAACAACTTGCATTTAATTGGAGAAATACAACACCTTTATCAAAGAAGGAAAACTTATCAAAGAATAACAAGGTTATAAAAAAACAGATTGAACAACATTTAGAAAAACTTACAGAGTATCATAAAAAAATGAATATAGAGTTTCCGGAAAAGTTTATTAATTTATTTGCAAAACATCTTGATGCTGGAAACCCCTAAAGTTATCACTACCACTCTATCTTGGAAACTAGTGTGAGGAACTCGGTTAATAGCCGAAACCAATGGTAATAATGTGATAAATGAACTACAACTAATTTTAAAAAAGTAGTGAAATGGGCAATCAGCAGTGTTACTTCCTGTCGTCGTTTAGCAGACTATGGAAGGCATTCAGAGACTGAACGGATGTTGGTGAACAATGAAGGATTAGCTACCCTGAGTTTGCTTAAGATACAGTCCGGCCCTCTGGGAAACCTTAGGGATTCATCCGGGAGATGAAATGAATTTACATATGCCACAAGACCCAGAATCAGAAGCTGAGTTGAGAAACTTGGCGGCGATTCCATACCAAATAATAAGTCCAGGTAATAATACCCCAATCATCGGTATTTTCCAAGATTCTATGCTTGGTTCTTACCAATTCACGCGAGAGAATGTGTTCTTTACAAAAAGAGATGCGATGAATTTATTGATGATGTGTAACCGTATAAATGAAAATGCGATACTAGAAAAAGAGGGACCAATCACCAGTTTTGATATTATGTCTCAAATTATTCCACCACTATCTCTTTACTACAAGACCAAGTCATTCAAAGAAGATGATGATGTGAAAACTTCGAATGGTATTCTTGAAATCAAAAATGGAGAATATATTCGTGGTCAAATAGACAAAGGAGTAGTTGGTTCAGGAACCAAAGGTCTTATCCATCGTATTTGTAATGATTTTGGAAACATAGCATCCGCACAGTTTATAGATGATTTACAGAACGTAGTTACTTCTTATTTGAAGACAGCAGGATTTAGTGTAGGTATTAGTGATTTGATTATTAATGACAAGACAAAAACAGATATTATTACAACCATTACAAATAAGAAAATAGAAGTGAAGAATTTATTGGATAGAATCCTGCTTGGAGTCTTTGATAATAATACTGGGAAATCAAATGTAGAGGAGTTTGAGACACAAGTAGATAATATTATGAAAAAAGCCTTTAACGATTCGGAGAAAATTATCAAAAAGAAATTAGCCAAAGACAATCGTTTCTCTACAATGGTTGCTGCTGGTTCCAAAGGTTCCGATTTGAATATTTCGTTTATGATTTCTTGTTTAGGACAACAAAATGTAGATGGAAAACGTATTCCTTATGGGTTTGAAAACCGTACACTTCCTCATTACACAAAGTTTGACGACTCGCCAGTTGCACGTGGATTCGTAGAAAACTGTTATATCAATGGTCTTTCTCCGCAAGAACTCTTCTTCCATGCTATGGGTGGTCGTGTTGGTTTGATTGATACTGCTGTAAAAACCAGTACTACAGGTTATATCCAGCGTCGTTTGATTAAAGGTTTGGAGGATTTGATGGTCAATTATGATATGACTATTCGTACAAACAAAGGTAAAATCGTCCAGTTTCAATATGGAGAGGATGGAATTGATACAACCAAAGTAGAAAATCAAATCCTGCCTCTTGTCAATATGAGTATCCAAGAAATCTATGCGCATTATAATTTATTGGAAGAGGCGCCAGGTAAAACAAAGACTATCAGTACAATCTTCTTGAAAAATACATTAGCAAGACATAAGAAACAAGCAACCGAGTTGATGGCGTATGGACAAAAATATACAGATTTGATGATTGATATGCGTAAACAAATCGTTGATAACAATGTATTGAAAAAGAAGGATGAGATTGTAGTAAACTCGCCAGTAGCTTTTCAGTACATCATTCAAAATGTACAAGGACAACTTGGTATTACTAGTAGTTCTTTGGTTGATATTACTATTGTTGAAGCGTATCAGTTAGTCGAACAGTGTTATGAAAAATTGGATAATTTATATTATTCGAAACCAACACTGTTGTTCAAAACGCTATTCTTCTTCTACTTGTCTCCAAAAGAGTTGTTAGTTGTAAAGCGTTTGAATAAAGCGGCACTTGTTATCTTATTGGAGAAAGTTATTACTGATTATAAAAAGGCAATTGTAGCACCAGGAGAAATGGTTGGACTCATCGCAGGGCAGAGTATTGGCGAGATCTCTACACAGATGTCTTTATTATCTACAGAAAATGTGAAAATAGTGTGTAAAAATAAAACAAATGGTTCAGTAGAAATGAAAAGTGTAAAAATAGGAGAGTTTATAGATGATATAATGAATGTATTACCAAAAGATTTCACTAAAGATATTCCAGACCATAAAGATAGTACAGAAACACTTTTAGAAAATGACGTTTTGGAGAATGACTACTTTATTGTAGGTGTATCTGAAACAGAAAGAACTGCATGGAATAAAATATCACATGTAAGTCGCCATCCTGTAAATGGAGATATGATTCGTGTCAAGACAAGAAGTGGAAGAGAAGTTGAAACTACAACAAGTCATTCTCATTTAGTTCGTAGTGAAAAGGAACAAAAGGTTTTACCTATTCGTGGTTCTGATATGTGTATTGGTATGAGAATACCTGTTGCTAAACATATTGATAATACATACGTTCAAGACACAATCAAATTGAATACAACTAGTGAAATTATAAAGTTGGATTATTTATTTGGTTGGTTTATCGGTGCCTATCTAGCGGAAGGAAATATAAACTATCATGAAATATCAATAACAAATATATCAGAAGAGTTTATTGAAAACACAAGACTAGTTGCAGAGAGATTTGGTAAAGAAACAAGAGTATCACGAAAAGAAGGTGAATACGGACAAAGTGTAACGACAAAGTTTGTATGTAAAGAACTTTCTAAACTGTTATTGAATACTTGTGGTACTGGTTCTTTCGTTAAAAAGGTTCCTGATTTTGCTTTTACAGCTCCAAATGAATTCAAGTCAGGGTTAATACAAGCATACTTTGATGGAGACGGTAATTTTCAATCAGATGAAAAACATCATCAAATACGAGCATGTAGTAGAAGTCAACAACTTGTTAAAGATATGGCTTTATTACTAAACTATTTTGATATATTTGCTTCAATCAAAGAAAATATGGCAAAAGGAAGTAAAATATACAATTTAAATATTTCTTCAAAGTTTTGTATAACATATTCACAAAAAATTGGCACACTTCTTCATAATGAAAAATTGAAGGATATGATTAGTTATATTAACCGCACGAATATTTGTATGAAACCAGATGTGATTGATAAGATTCCTGGACTAGGAGAAATTGTAGCAAGATGTGGAAAAACACTTGAGTTACCAGGACAAAGTAGAACATACGGACATTATAAAAATAAGGAGTCAATTGGTAGAAGAACACTTGAAAAATACTATGAAACTTTCAAAAGTCATCCAAACGCAGCTATGATTACAGAAGAACTTGGTATAATAAAACAGGCTATTGAAGCAGACGTAGTATGGGATGAAATTGTATCCATCGAAAAATATACACCTGATAATAAAGTATTTGTTTATGATTTTACAGTTCCTGGAAACCAAACGTTTATGACTGACTATGGTGTTATAGTACATAATACTTTAAACACTTTTCATTTTGCAGGCGTGGCTTCCAAATCCAATGTTACTCGTGGTGTGCCAAGAATCGAAGAGATTTTATCCTTATCTCCTGAACCTAAAAATCAGTCACTCACTGTGTTTTTAAGAGAGGAAGATGAACAAAATAAAGACCGTGCTATGTCGTTGATGTATATGTTGGAGCATACGAGGTTAGAAGAAATTGTAAAAGCGGTGAAAATATGTTTTGATCCAGATGACCTCAATACATTGATACAAGAAGACCGAGCTTTAATGGAACAATACAAGGCTTTTGAGTCAATGGTGGAAGAATGTGCGACAGGTGTTTCGGTTCCAACAGAAGAAGGAGCACAAACACAACCACAACCACAAGACAATATGAATAAGTCCAACTGGGTGATTCGTTTAGAAATGGACCCAGAGACAATGTTGGAAAAGAATATTACGATGGATGATGTACACTTTACACTCAACACATCGTATGATAATCAAATATCTTGTGTATATTCTGACTATAATGCGGACAACTTAGTATTCCGTATTCGATTACAACAAGTCGTGAAAGAACAAAAGGCATCCGCTAAAAAGAAGGCCAAACCACTTGATCAAACAGACGAAATTTATGTATTGAAGAACTTTCAAGAAAACCTATTACAAAATGTTATATTAAGAGGTGTAAAGGGAATCAATAAAGTGATTCTTCGTAAAATCAAGGATAATATGGTAGAAAAGAATGGTGTTTATTCCAAACAAGATATTTGGGTTCTTGATACAGTTGGTACAAACTTATTAGATGTCTTGGCACTTGATTATGTAGATAGTAAGCGCACATTTAGTAATAATATTATGGAAGTGTTTAATGTTCTTGGAATTGAAGCAGCAAGAAACTCTATTTATAATGAGTTGGTGGATGTCGTTGAGTTTGACGGTACATATGTGAATTATCACAACTATAGTGTGCTTGTGGATAGAATGACATTCAATAGTCGTATGATTTCGATATTCAGACACGGTATTAATAGTGATGATATTGGACCAATCGCCAAGGCGTCGTTTGAAGAAACACCGGAGATGTTTTTGAAAGCGGCGAGACATGGAGAGTTGGATAATATGAAAGGAATATCTGCGAATGTGATGTGCGGACAAGAAGGGTTCTTCGGTACAAGTGCTTTCCAGGTGTTTTTAGACTTGAAAGAAATGCAAAAATTGTCTATTGAAAGTGAGTATGTGGAAAAGAATATTCAATCGGAAATAGATGCTGAATTTGGATTTGACGAAACAGGTGACAATGATACTTGTAGTAAGACGAATCTAAGTATTCAAAACAATGTCTTGAATATCAAGAAAGAAGAGGTAGGAATAGAAGAAAGTGAAGGATACAGTATGTTTTAGATTTAGTTTTAGATTTAGATTTAGTTTTTAGTTTAGTTAGTTATATATTCATAAAAATATGTGTATCAATATATAGTGTAAATATTAGTTTTTTTATTAGAACCTTCTTTATTTAGATACAAGTGTCTTTAGTTTTCGATTGTTTTTTTCAACCTCTCTTAATAACTTATCTAATTCTCTTTTTTTCATAGATATGCTATCATACAACTCGTTTACTTGTTTTTTTTGTGTTTCTACTTTACTTATTAGTCTATGAATTTCCGCTTCTTCTAAATAGGAACAAGTTGTCTTATTTGTTTCTTTATCATTGAAATCTTGTGACCAGTCACTTTCCGAGTAACAGTTGTAGTATTTTGCATTGTGCTTGGTTTCTTCGTACATTTGGTATTTTCATTTTATATGAGGGTTATTTTTAGACTGTTTTTTTGATATTTATTCATTATGAACTATGAATAAATATTATATATATATAAATATGTTCAATGAAATAGCAACACTTCTTTTAGCAGCTTTTACAGGTTTATATATGTCTATGATAGGAACATCTGGTGGTTCAGCAATTATGTTGTACCTATTTGATAAACTGAAAATTATCAAGTCACCTACTGCTATTGCTGGTACTATGCTTTTGATTGGTTTATTACCACTTGGTCTTGCTGGGATTTATGATTTTTATATACATAATGACATCGATTATAGAGCAGCCTTTTTTATGAGTATTGGGTTGATGCTTGGTATTCACTATGGAGCAGAGTATGGTTATCTTATCCAAGACAAATTTGGCCCAAAAACGGGTGATAGGATTAAATACACAGTAACTGCGGTTATTTATGGGTTCTTGACGTTGCTTTATATTTCGAATGCATATTATGTTTAAAAAACATACATATAATACATAAATATCGTATCATATCATATTTATTCAAATACTATATGATATACTTTGTTTATGATAGTTTTCTTATTTTCTTATTTTTCTAGTTTTCCTCTTTTTCATTCCACCTTTTGAATTCTTTTTTGTTTTTTTGATTGTCTTTTCACTTGTAAACTCTATTGGATTAAAAGAAACCTCTATATTATCTTTATTTTCAATACCAATAACTTTATATTCAGGTATAATTTTATCAAGTTTTTTGTTTGGTGACTTACCATTATCCATTTCAAAAGATGGTATTACTATATAACTATACTGTTCATCTTTGAAAAGATCAGGCGGTAAAGTATCAGCATTTTGTTCTTCTGGTGTTAGTTTTCTTCCTTTTGTTTTTTTATCGTAAGTATACTTGTTCAAAAAATCGACTATATCAAAACTAATAGACTGGTCATTACTATAAGCAACAATTGCTGTTTTTCTATAATTAGGTAAGGAACTCGCAAATGTAACTAAAACTGTGTTTATTTTATAGTAGTTGACAAGCAATATAAAGTCAAACGTAGTCAAACAGTATTCTTTTTCTGTTTTATTATTTATATAGTCTTCTAGTTTTTCAAATGGAACTGGGTTGCTTGATTTATTGAAAATATCGTATTTGTTTTTTTTCAAACTATCAAAAAATGTGTCTTTACATTCATCACGTAATATAGCTATAATTTTATTTCTATAAGTGTCATAGTACTTACGATATTCTCCTATTAATACTTTTTTCAATTCAGAAATAGAAACACCGATGTTTTTCACCCTTTTCAGTAGGAATATAATAGGATAATAACTACAATCTATACTTTCTTTAAATACCATTAGCCGGTATAATTTTTTGTTTATGTCGCTATTTGAAATAATGTATTTGGTAGTAGTACTATAAGGTGTTACTGTGGATAAACAATCTATATTTTCAACAGACTCGATTGGTTGTTCTTGTGGAGGTTCTTCTTCTACTATTGGTTGTTGTACTGGTTCTTCTTGTACTTTTGGTTGTTGTAATGGTTCTTCTTCTACTATTGGTTGTTGTGGTTCTTCTTCTACTATTGGTTTTTGTACTGGTTCTTCTTCTTCTACGATTGGTTGTATTACAGGTTGTTGTACTGGTTCTACTTCTGCTTCTTCAACTACTGGTGGTTGTACTACTTCTGACTCATTTTGCACACTTTTTGGGTTTATTATCTTATTTCGTGATTCCTTTTCCAATTCATTCTTCTTCTTTTCCAACTCATTCTCCCTTTTCAAAATATTTTCTACATCTTCCTCTGTTCTTATATTTGTATATGTTTGGTTTATGTCATCATTCACAAAATAAGGATTAATGTTATCATAATTATTTGGATTCACATATTTATTTCTGGTTACTTCATTTAATGACTTGAAAAAATCTTGGTTAACTAATGACTGTAATATAATTATCTCATCACTCGCCACTTCATATGTTATATTTTGAAGTGTTACATATTTATGTATATCAAACAAATAAGAACGAATCGTATTGTATCTTACTATTTGGTCTGCCAGTCTCGCATAATAAACAGTCTCATTCGGTTTACCGGTGATAAGGTTATTCACCGGTATAACCACTTTCTCTTCATTTTCTACATCTACACCAGTGGTAGTCGTATCTCTGTTTGAAAAAACCACTTTTTTCTGAACGAGTTTTCTAAGCAATTCCACTATGTTTTTTCTTTTTTCGTTTAACAAAAGATATTCCTTTTCCAGTTCATTCACTATTTTTGTTCGTATACTATTATTTTCATATTCATTCAAAGCAATACGAACAGTGTTTCGGAATAGATTGAAATAGTTGGTTTCCATCTTCATATTGTTAACTAGTTCTACTCTTTCTTTGTCTATGTTTTCATTATTCAATAAACCATTACCATTATCGCCGTCCACCAGTCCATATGTAGATGTTAACATAGAATCTATATTCTCCTTTGTTTCACTATCAATATATGACGTATCATTTACAGTAGGAAGTTTATAATCAGGGTTTATATCTGTATCATTTTCTAATATAGGCGGTTTTATTTGTACAAACTGGTTTGTTTCTGTAATAATACCAACAATAAACCCATCTTCCACTACTTTCAAAATTGGTTTACAATAAAGATGTGTATTTTTTTTCAACTCTTTGCTTAAATTATTCAAAAACTCATAAGTTTCATTATATGATTTCCAAATACTCATATCATCCATAAAAACATATTGAACTTGTTGCATATTCTGCTTGTTTTTTGTTATTTTATTTAAATCTATATCATTATCACTTGTTGGATAACATGGAACAAACCCACTTTTTATATTGGTTTTATAGTCTATGTGACTAACAACACCTATTATTTTATTATGGTAGTTAAATACAAACTTATCTATAAAATATTCAAGTCCTGTTAAAATAGACAACAAATCATTCAATGGAGTTGCCCTTTCAACATTATATTCTGTTGGTCTCAAACTATTCAATGGTTTACATGCATTATTATATTTGAAAAATGGTTCGATTACATATTTAAACGCATTTTTAACTGCATGCATTTCATCTTTGTTGGAAAATTTTTTTGTTAGTGGGGTTTTTTGTTTTTCTTGTTTTTCTTGTTTTTTTGATGAAGCTCTGAACTTATAGACTGGCTCATAATAGGGTCCTTGTTTTACTATAAAAATGGATTTTTTGTTTTCATCATATGGGTTCAATGAATAATGATTTGTAGGACATACTAAGTCCACCTTATCCAATGGGTCATCATATGGCACTTCAAACAATATGATATTGATACCATCTACAAATAACTTTTCATTTGGTGTAGCCATAATGTCCCATAAATATGTATGGTCTACTATACTGTCTTTATCATTCAAATATTCTTTGAAGTTTTCATATGCGTTGGCAGCACGATTGAAGTATACTGATTCTTTTTTATTTGTCCAGTTTATTCTTTTATACAACAATGATGAACTATATTTGTTCTTGTTCTCGTTTATTTTTTCTTGTGTGTTATCTGCTTCACTATAAAATGTCTCTACTAAGTTTCCGTTCTGGTATTTTATAAATCTATCCAATGTTACAGCATCTTCTAGTATTTTTGTAAACTCTTCAATCGATGGAACAACTTTCGCCTTTTCATTTTTAGATGTAGATGTTTCAGCTTTAGTTCCATAAAATACTTGGTCCGCCATACAAGCCAAAAAAGATTTCTTACTATTTGGTTCAACACCGTGTCTCAATAAACAGACGGACTCATCCTTTTCTTCTGTATTTGTATTACTTATATCTGCACTAATCTTTTCTATTTTACACGCCTCTTTTTCACGGAATAGTTTTACCAAAGATGTTGGTATATATCCCCAACGCGACTTTTCCAAAGGGTAACTATTGTTTTCCAAAATATAATCCTTGTTTCCTTTTTCTTTTTTGACTTCTTTCTCTGGATTCAAACATTCTTCCTTTCCATCTCTCACTTTTTTAGAATCGTAACTTCCATAACAACAAGGAAGACAAAGACCCTGAGGATGACTATTCGGTATGAGTCCTGGATAAAACTGTTTTGCAATTACTTTTCCATTCGCATCTATCTTATCTTGTTTATTATTAAACTCAAAAACATAGTGACCTGGTAATACTTTCTTTTCTCCTTTTGGTAAAACTTTCCCACAAGTAGGATGTTCTAAGTATGTCTTACCAGTTATAGGGTCCACTTTCTCTTCCATTTCATTTGGGTCAATCACTTCGTTCGTTTTTAAACACCAAAAACGAGGACAAATATAGTGATACTTATGATTTTCATCGGAGCCGTAGGTTAGTAAATCTTTGTTTTCTTCTAGTGGCATATTTGGATACTTTTCTTTGAGGTCATTCAGTTCTTCATCTGTTAATACAATAGGTTGTCTTTTTTCATTTTCTGTAAATACACAGGTTGTTGTATAGTTATTGAATCGTTTTTCCTTGTCACTTTTTACAATTAATGCCTTGTCATATTTTTCTATTCGGTTTTGTGTAAAGTTTTTGATTTGAACACCGTCAATATTTTTGAACCCACCTTTGGAAGAACTATTACTGTTGCTACTGCTTTCTTCCGAATCTGAATCTTCAAAAATAGCACCTCTTCTTATAGTTGCTACAGGTGCTTTTACTTCATCTTTTTTTGGTATTTCCTCTTGTCTTTCATTTTTATCCTCTTCTCCCTCTTCTCCCTCTTCTTCTGACTCTGATTCTTCAAAAATATTTGGTTTCTTTATTCCGGTCGGTTGTTCTTCCTCTTCTTTAATTTCATTTTTATCTTCTTCTTCCTCTTTTATTTCATTTTTATCTTCTTCTTCCTCTTCTTCTTCCTCTTTTATTTCATTTTTATATTCCTCTTCCTCTTCTTCCTCTTCCTCTTCCTCTTCTTTAATTTTATCTTCTTCTTCTATAACCACATTTTTCACAAACTTTTCATGACAGTTTATCTTTACTGTTTCAGGATACTGAGTTAAACGAATAATACTATCCACATAAATAGGCAGCGTTGATAAATAACGAATATTATTTATTTTTTCAATGGTTATTTTTAACGAATCGTTTTTATTATCAATAACATTTGTAGCAACAGTTTCAAAAGTAGTAGGAAACCCAACATCTTTCAAGTAGTTCGACTTGTTCTTTTTAAATCCTTCATTTGCATTTTCTTTTTCTCTGTCTTGTTCATTCAGTACAGTTTGTACCATTTCTGTTACATGTTTTTTGTTCGTTTTTAAAGAAGGAAAGTTTTTCTGTAAAAGAACAATAATTCTTTCTGGACTCATACCACTTTCTACTTTTTCATATATAAAAGCCAGTTGACTATTCGTTTCATTGAAATTAGATACTTTTTTGAATCTGTAGTTTTGAACCGAACCTTTACCAACACTTCTTTCATCCAAAAATATAGTCGATACACATTCATTGTATTTTTCAATATCTGGCTGTTTGACTAGTTCTATATTCATATGATATGTCATATCCACCACTTCAATATTTTTCGTTTGGTCTTTCAAAGAAATAAACTTTTCCATATGATACCCACTTTGTTCAATAGTCTTTTGAACTTCCTCTATAATTGGATTGATATATGTATTACATAGTTTATCTATTTCTTGTTCGTTTAATAGTTTGCTTGCAAAGTCCGCTTGTATAGTCATCACACCATTGTCATCAAGCATAAATAAAAGAATATCTGTATTTGTTACAGTCGTTTTTTCTTTTTGACCTTTGCCTGCCGTGTTTTGTTCAATATTGATAGAAAAAGAAATACAACTTGGAGATGTAGTTTCACTCATTAAATAAATAATCATTGCTTTCGAATAATAAGGAACCTTTCTATTATCTTCTGTTAATGAGTCGCCAGTATAAAGTCGTATTATTTTTTCTTGTGTATAGTTGAGCCTTCTATCTATTACTTCTGGATTGTATTTTATAAATGGTACCTTTTCGGTTGAGTGTATTTTCTTGAATATGTTTTCAAGAGGCATTTTAATAGAAACCCTTGGGTATACTTTTATAGTTATTTTTTTGATACCTGTGCCACTTGTATAGTTCAACTTACTGTTATTTATTTCGGTGTTTGCACTGTTGTACTGAGAGTTGTATACTTTATAAAACTGACTGATTGTGTTATAATATACTTCTTTGTTCTTCCACATTCCCTCTGTTTTTTCTATCAAGTTTTCTCTTTTCTCAAAATAATCATTCAAACCTATTTTTGAATCCAAATATGGATAATATAGTTTCAGAACAGTTTCATCTATATTTTCTAGTTTTGTATTTTCATAAGTGTCTATCTCTTCTAGAACTTCGTCAAACAAACATACATATATGACATTCCCTAGTATGTCGCCAATATCTAATAAAAGACGAGTGTCGTTTTGTTTCAATTCAGTTCTTTTTTCA
>Ga0164296_1003353_pt1 | contig 15152 bp, 12 predicted proteins | sample GEODES057metaG_FD_113533 | JGI IMG/M metagenome (GOLD analysis project Ga0164296, IMG submission 113533) | Dystrophic lake water microbial communities from Trout Bog Lake, Wisconsin, USA - GEODES057 metaG | ecosystem: Environmental > Aquatic > Freshwater > Lake | place: USA: Trout Bog Lake... | reverse complement strand
GCAACACCCATTTGACAGATTCTATAAACCAGTTAGCATCCAACTCCCCGCGGTCGATTTTTAATAAATTTCAAAATTTTATTAAGACAAATCAGGCACTTGCAGGTGAAACTTGTTATTCGAGGTTAATTGCATGACATTCAAAATTTTAGTCACCAGTCAAAAAGGTGGCGTCGGAAAAAGTACTCTTTCTGCCAATTTAGTGGCTTATTTCAGTCGCCAAATGCAGCTGAAAACCACACTCATTGACTGGGACCCACACGGGTCATCTAGCAACTGGTTGTTGCACGCACCCAATGTTGGGGTGGTGGTTCAACATTTAAGCCTTCCTGTTGATCAGGGCGGCAATAGACCTATTTTTGAGGCAAGGTTACAACTCAGGCACGCAACCAAAACAAGCGACATCGTGTTGTGCGATTTAACTTGGTCTGACTCACTAGCGGGTGAGTTGATGTTTGAGTTCGATATGGTCCTGGTACCTACCTCGGTTTCTGAAATTGAACTTGGCGCTACTTCAGGATTTTTAAGCCGCAACAGGTGGGTATTTGACTCAGCGGCTGCGAGACGTCCGATGCTGCTTGTTTGTCCAACCCGCGTTTTGCCGGAACAACTGGCATCCAACATTTTCACCAAACAACGCTTCCCAGTTAGTTTCATGCTAGCCCCTCCTGTGCAAGAGTCACAAACGGCAAGGGACCTTTACGAGCGTGGATTCCTTATGGACTCTGAGGACGTTTGTGGTTTTTCTTTCCTACAGTTTGCTCAAGCTGTTTGCGCAGCACGCGATATGCGGATGGCTCAAAACAACCAAGCCCTCAAGGCTACTCAATTACAAACCAATACCATTACTTCAAGCTCCGATCGCTTTGCAAACGCTACAACTCCTCGCTCGAGCGTGTTGGACGGTGTCGTAAGCTCAGCTCAGTACTCCATTCTTGGAAGGCACAGACAACGAAAGTTAGCCGAAGCCGAACAAACCACAGCAAGTGCTGCGCCTTCTGAGACTTCACGCTCCATGTCCTCACTTGGCATACCAGAGTTCATCAAAAGGATGTCTCGCAGTACGAGTTCAGCAAAATTTTAAGTAGGTCCTATGATGGCAGAAGATAAATTCCTGGCTTTCAAAGGCCTAAAGCAATACGACCCTGATTCAGGCTGGGCGCGAGTTGAGCCTACAGATAGTGGAATTGAGTTCAGCGATGAGCAAGAGCGCTCACACGATCGCCAGCAATTTGATCACTCCAACGATTACGGTCATGATGAAAATTTAGATCATGAGCAGGCTAGAGAAAACAGTTTATACATAGATCCTCATTTTGAAAAAGATCTAAACGACTTATCAATGGATCTTTCCCATCACTATCATTCAAACCACAACGCAAAAAATTCTTCCAAAGCAAGTCAACCAACAGGGGACAAACTGCACGAAGATATCAATCTTGCTGACCCGCTGCTATCGGAGCTGTTTGAACAACTCAATCAACCTCCACAAGATGAGTTGACCCAGAACTGGAAAATCATTGCAACCAGCGTTAATATTTTGAGCCAGCGCATGGCTCAAAGACGCGACCTCAAAGAGCGACTTGCCAAGCTTGACATGGAGCTTGAAAGCCTCAGATCAAATATCTTACATGACTTAGAAGATATTCAAAAAGCTGCCGATCAACAGCTCTCTATGGCTCGCCTGCGCGCCGAGGTCTCCACCCTTGCCCAAGCAAGACTTGCCTCAAGACTCAAACAAAAGAACGGCTAAAGATTTTTTAGATTCCCCTGGTGCTAGCGCTTGATGAATGAGTTGTTTATTTAGCTCGGGTAAGATGAGTCAGTTAAGCCCATAGAGTCAGCCTCGTTGAATTAGAGAGCGAGAATGTAAACCAGGGTTGGGGCACATCGACAACGCCGGTGTGGTCGGGGCGGTGAATATATTGCCGCGGGGACACCGCGTTGCAGACTGTCGAGAGGAAGGCTCTGGCCTTGCGCGTAAGCGTAAGACGAAACCAGCCTCTGTGAAGCAGGAACTCACCGAGGCGTCTAGGCGTGAGGTAACTCATGTTTAGCGCGGTAGGAATCCCCTGCCTCTAGGCAGGGGAGGATGTCAATCATGCAATCCCAAATCATTGTGCATTAGTAATGAAGATTACATCATTTTGCGTTAGTATTCGTTTGGCAGAGTTGCGCTTTTCAGTTGCCACTTCGCTGGTTACTCACCCGTGGACTGACTCCCTCAAAAGCGTATGTCCTCAGTCGCACTGACGCACACTCATTCCCCCTTCACCTCACTCCATCAAACTAGAGAACGCAAATGTTAGATCGCCTAAACTCTGCTTTTCCCATCCGATACACCACCTTTTTCCTATCCCTGGCTGGTTTGTGTTTAACGCTTCTTTTTACAGTTGTAACTGGTCACGGTGTTTTTGAGTTATGCGTGTTTGCAACTTTGACTGCTGTTGGGGTCTACGATTTACAACAAAAGCACCACTCGATACTGCGTAACTACCCGATATTGGGTCACCTTCGGTTTATGCTTGAGTTCATACGTCCGGAGATTCGACAATATTTTTTCGAAAGCGAGACCGAGGCAGCTCCGTTCTCACGTGCTCAACGCGGACTTGTATACGCGCGTGCCAAAGGCGCCTCTGACAAACACCCTTTTGGAACTGATTTGGATGTGCGTGCAACCGGCTACGAATGGATTACACACTCTATATCTCCATCGCACATCGAGTCCCACGACTTTAGAGTAAAGATTGGAGGGCAACAGTGCACCAAGCCCTATGACATCAGTCTATTCAACATCTCTGCAATGAGCTTTGGTGCTCTCAGCGCAAATGCGATTTTAGCCCTCAACAAAGGCGCCAAGATGGGGGGCTTTGCGCACGACACAGGAGAGGGCTCTATCTCCACTCACCACCGTGTGCACGGGGGCGACATCATCTGGGAGATTGCCTCTGGTTACTTTGGGTGCAGGGATGAGACAGGTCACTTTAGCCCTGAGCAGTTTAAAAAAAATGCGCTAGACCCACAAGTCAAAATGATTGAGATCAAACTCAGCCAAGGTGCAAAACCTGGTCACGGCGGCGTGCTACCGGGTCCCAAGGTAACGCCTGAGATTGCTGAGGCTAGGGGCGTGCCGGTGGGGGTGGACTGTGTATCGCCAGCGGCACATTCAAAATTCTCCACTCCCCTGCAAATGATGAGCTTTGTCGCCGAACTCAGAGAGCTCTCGGGCGGCAAGCCCGTTGGGATCAAGTTGTGCATTGGTCATCCCTGGGAGTGGTTCGCCATCGTGAAAGCAATGCTTGAGTCCAAAATACACCCCGACTTTATCGTGGTCGATGGTGCTGAAGGGGGTACTGGAGCTGCGCCCCTTGAGTTCTCGGACCACATTGGCATGCCCCTTCAAGAGGGACTTCGATTGGTGCACAACACTTTGGTTGGGGTTGGTCTGAGAGATCAAATTAAGGTGGGTGCAAGCGGTAAGATCATCAGTGGCTTTGATATCGCAAGAGTACTGGCGCTGGGAGCGGATTGGTGTAACAGCGCTCGCGGTTTTATGTTTGCAGTAGGCTGCATCCAAGCCCAAACCTGTCACACCGGAAACTGTCCAACGGGTGTAGCCACACAGGACCCTGTTCGTCAGATCGCTTTAGTTGTCCCCAGCAAAGCTGAGCGTGTCTATAGCTTTCACAAACACACCTTAGAGGCCGTAAAAGAGATTTTGGAGGCCGCTGGGGTTAAAGGTCCTAAGGATTTAAATCTTCACCACATTATTCGCCGAATCAGCGAACACGAAACTAAACCTTTATCAACCCTTTTCCCTGAGGTTGAGAAAGGGGTACTGCTGACGCTGAATGAAAGCTCGACCGGATCTGATAAGAGCAAGAATGATAAAAGTGCGCAAACTAACCCAAAAGAGATCTTGCATATTTTTACCGCCTATTGGCCCTTGGCACAGGCTAATAGCTTCGCGTTAAAGACCTAGGGGAAAAGCTGCGTTGAACTAAATTGCGTTAGCCGCGTGAAACCATTCAATTGAGCCAAGTTATCAAAAACACTTGCATGATACAGCTAAGCACTTCAGCGTTAACTGCCCAGCCTGCAAGGGTTTGGGGCATTGCCCGAGTACCTTAGCGACTCAAGTAGAGACTTAAATTAGTTTTCTATTAGTTTTCTACAACTGAGTTTGCAACTCTGGGATAAACGACCATGGCCTCCTTACGGGGCTGAGGTAATTCTTTGGTTTCAATGAGTTTCTCAGCCGGTTTCGCTGCGCTCGAGGCAACAGTTTCTTTGCTCGCCTTGGACAGTTTTGAGTCCCTAGTTACCTTATCTGCCTTATCTGCCATATCTTCTTTATCTGCCTTTTCAGCCTTCGCAAGCTTTTCAACCCCTTGGGCCTTGTCAACCTTAGCAGCGTTTATCTCTTTACCCGCCTTTCCTTCACCTACCTCCCCACCCCCTTTAAGCGTTTTAGAGACAACTACCTTGGCGGGCTCATTTTTCTCTGCCGTAATTACCTCAGGCTTGGGTTGTATACTTTCTTGCTTGGCTTCTTTTAAAACTTCTTTTTTCGAAAGTTTTTTAGCTTCTGGTTTGCTGTCGTTCAATGCAACCTCCTCCTTTAGAGGAGCAAGAGGTTTGGTCGCGGCCTCTTTGTCTTTATTGGCGCTCTCCAATTTAGCGCCCGGCTTGGGCTCTTGCCTAGGAGCACTAGGCGGCGGTGTAGAGGCCTTAACTTCAGCTTTCTCCTTTGACTTGGCGTTTGCCGCATCTAAATCTTTTCTAAGCTTTTGAGCATCGCCCGAAGCTTGTGCAGGTGCAGGACGATTGGATAAAGCTTGAACTTTGGCATCCAGTGTTTGTATCTCTTTTTCTAATGCTTGTAACTTGGACTCTAAATTCTTACTCGACTGATCAGCGACTTGCGAGGGAAGTGAGGACATTTGTTTATTGATTTCTTCAAACTTAGTGTCTAACTTCTCTTGGTTATGGTTCATCTCCTCTAGCTTTTCAGTCAGCTCGGTCATAGAGCGACTAGCCTGGGTAAAAGCACTAACCGTTGCGTCCAAATCTACGATTCGCTTGCCAACGGCCAAAGACATTGCATCAAGTTGACCAATGTTTAATTGCATTTTTGTAGAGATGCCAAAAAAGGTACCGAGACCCACCACCAAAAATGCCAACATGGCAATGACCATGAGGCGGGAGTTACGGATGTTGCTTTTATGGTCCTCGGCAACGCTGTCCATCACCAATCGCATGTCGTGACTTACATCTGCGGCCACTGAAGCAGAGCGGGTGGAGACCTCCGCGGAGCTTAGAACCACGTCAGTGAGTTGCTCGAGTTGTTTGGCTACTTCAACAGAATTCAAGGCCTGATTTTGCAGCTCATCTAGCCCCGAGGCCAGCTCAGCGGTCTCGTCTACTTGCTCGTCCTCGGACTCCTCCTCAAACTCCTCGTACTGCTCGCCCTCAACGGTATCAAGTACTAGGGTCCCTCCTGCGGGCACAAATCCATCCCCAGCGTCTGCGCCTTCGCCGCCTCCTGGGTTTACTGGGTTTTCTTTGTCTTGTGCCATCTTGTTTCCTTGTCTACGCCGTGTGAATATCAATCGCACAGATTTATTTGTCGAAATCGTCGAGTTTGTGATTCAATGATTTCACTTGGTCATTAATTGCCGCCACGCGCCCTCTAAAGGCCTCAGACCAAGTATCGGAGGCTTTGGGGACTTCTTTAGGACGGGCAGCAGCACTCCCCCCAGCAACGCCAGCTTTCTTGGTTTTTGTTGGGAGTTGAGTGCCCGCTCTAACAGCCCCAGGATTGGGCTTTAGCGCCTGCGGCGCTTGAGCGGGATGTGCGGCGTGATCTAAGTGGCCACTAGGTGATGGGGATGCAGCGTTGGGATGGGTTTGGTGGATCCGCCCGCCGTTGTCTTGTGTATGAGCATGCCCGTGAGCAGAGCCAAAACCTAGCCCATCCAAATCAGGGTTTGGGTGACCCGCTTCTGTGGAGGCCTCTGGCAACGGCTCGCGGTGGACCTGAACGCCGCCCTTTTCTATCTCTGCAACGTTATCCGTTAAAGCGTTCACTGGAATTTGGGCGTCGTTGTCTTGTTGACCAGAGTTTGGAATTTCAGCCGTATTTGTCTCATGACCATGTTTTGCAATACCTGCAGTGTTTGGGTCTAAGTTATCCCCAGCGACCCCTTGGCTATTGTCTAGCGCATCTTCACTGGGTATATGGGCGTGGTTATGGGGATGATCAGCGTCTTCAACGCCTTGGTGATTGCCCGCGGTGTTGGACTGCTCAACCTCAGCGTGGTTGGCACCGTGCAAAGGCGTGGGGACGTCTTGTTGGTTGTGATTTACCCCAGAGTTGGGCATCTGCGCTTCATTATCCTCAATGGCTCCACCGTGGGGGATTTGTGCAAGATTATCATCGTGATGAGATTTACCCACTGAGGCTTGATTGGAGGTGACCCCTGCGTTGGGCACACCTTGCAAGTTATCTTTCATAGCATCCACTTTAGGAGCGCCCCCCGCATGAGGATGCTCAGCGTCATTGGGCAAAGGAGCTTTGTTCCTTAGTCCACTCTCACTCGGTAAATTAGCCCTGTTGTCCTTTAAAGACCCATCTTCAATTCCAGCATGATTATCTTTGGAGTGATCGGAGCCAATATGGGCGTTGTTATCTTGGTGTCCTTTAGCTCCTGGGACCTGCGCAAGGTTGTTCATTACACCAGCGCTTTGCACAGCTTGATTGTTGACCCCGCCTTGATCACTTGTGGGTACAGCTGTCTTCGCATTTTTAACTGCACCTGGGGGCAACTTGGCGTGGTTGTCCTGAGCAGAGTCCTCTGAGACGGGCGCGCGGTTTTGAGCCTGAGCGCCTTGCCCCATGATGTCTTGAACGTTTTTGGAGGACTTATCCGCACCAAGGGCCGCACGATTAGTGCCTGCGATTGGGGAAGCAGGCACATTTTGAACATTGCTCCCAAAGCCCGAGTCCTCTGGCAACGTTGCATGCTCATCTTTGTGCGAATCGGTGGATGGAACATCTTGGAGGTTTGGCTTGTCCTGCCCAGCCTGAGCAAGCCGAGCTTTAGCTTCCTTTAACGCGTCCATAGCAGCAGCACCCCTAAGTCTTGGCCTGTTTGAGGCGTCCGCGCCAAGTGTCACTTTAGAGTCCGTTATGCCTTGCGCGCCAAGACCTTGGTGATTGTCCAAAATTGCGCCGCTCTCAGGTAGAGCAGCTTTTGTGTCGCTCACACCTGCGGTGCCTGAGTTTTGCAAGTTTGCACCCACTCGCTCAGCAGCGGGTAAGGTAGCTTTTGTACCACCCAGGGACTCGATCGCATTCACCTCCTGGAGGTTAGTGGGCACTACTGCCCCGCCTGGTATGTTCGTTTTGTTGTTGGCTAAGGAGCCCGAATCGTTGATGTTTTGAACATTGGGCTGCACGAGTGCGCCGCTCAAGTTTTGCTCGGATCCTTTTAAGCCAGTGCTGCTTGGCGCCTGAAACCCGTCTAGGGATTCGTTAACACTGCGCATTTGGCTGTTCAAATCAGCCATTTTTTGAGCCATAGAGCGACTGGCTCCATCTGCTAAACCAGGATTCGCAGCCTCCTCTTGGGCCGCGTCAGTTTCAACGTGAATCTGGTTTTGAAATAGTTGTTCTTCCTCTGGCGTACTGGGAGCCCCCTCCAAGAGATCAAACCCTTCCTCCAAATGCGCAGAGCGAGCTTTGGCATTCTTCGATCCCTTCTCAATGGTGACCGAATGGTTCTTACTTCTGATGATGTTGCCTTCGCTCATTTATGCCTCCAAAGCCATGATTCGACTCTAAAGCCAAAATGTTAAACCCAAAAGCAGGATTAATCCTCGAATTGATTTTTTAATGAGCGCGCCGAACGTACCCAAGCTTTGCTCATTATGGGGTGTTTGCGAGTTTCTGCCTCTGCGTCTTGGCGGGAGGGATAGGGTCCTGTCACCACAATATAGTAGGGTGGGGAGTCCTTGCGCTTGGTGTACATCACCTTGGCATCCCTGTAAAAGGGGGAGCTTTGCTGAAAAGCCCTTGCCTCTTCAAGTGAGTCCAGAGCTGAGTGCTGCATCACCCACCCGTCCTCAGGCAGGGACTGAACCCACTTTTGGTCCTCTGCTCGCGGTTTAAAGGCAGAGGGAGATTCGGATGCGGCTGATTTGGGCTTGCTTTCCTCAACTTTTTCAGCCCTATCGGCTTTGGTGTCGAGTTTAGGAAGTGGCTCATTTGTTTTAGCGGCAGGGGCGGGCTTGTTAACAGGTTTGGCCTCGCGCTGATCACGTGCAGACTTAGTGGTCTCTTTAGAAGTCTCTTTAGGGGCTTCTTTAGGCGTTTCCCTAGGAACTTCTTTTACAACCTCCTTGATTGGCTCCTTGTTCGCAACGGGCTTGGACTCCTTGGGGTCAATTTTTGCATCTAATTTGGTATCTGGTTTGGTCTCTGTTTTTGCATCAACCTTCACCTCGGGCTTGACTTGCGTTTTCGGATCCGCTTTGAGCGCAATCACATTTGCAGGTGCATTGGCAACAACACTGGCGGGTGTTGGATTCGAGCTCGGGGTCGCGCCAGGAGAAACAGGGTTGTTGGCAGGCGCAGTAACCGGTTTATTGGCGATCACCACCTCTTTATTTGGAATTAAAGAGTCATCCGTTTTAACCGGCACCTTCACTGAGGATGACATCCCAACCGAGTTGGGGGTAGGCGTGGGGACCTGCGCAGGTGTATTTGTAGGGGCACTCGCGTTAGTAGGTGTGGGCGATGAGGACGATGGGGGCGTTTGATTTGCTGTGGCGACCGCGCTAGCAGGGCTAGCAGGTGTGCCAGCAGGAGCAGCTGCCCCGGGAGTCACTGAGGCAGTGCCTTCAGTTGGAGCGCTCGCTGGCTGTCCAGGCGATGGAGGAGTCGCTGAGTTGGCAGGAGATGCGGTCTCAACAGCCTTGGTAGGCGTCGTTTTCGCAGTAGCGGGTCTCTTACCGGACACAAAATCCTGTAAATTCTGCGCCTCTTTAGCAACCTCATCTTTGTAGATCAAAGCAAAGGCACTGACGGTTAAGACAATGGCAACGATAAGAGTGGCTGCTAGCTTTGAGCTAAACGAGCCAGGCTTGGAGGATTCAGTCCCAGGCTCTGACTCAGAGCCTGCATTAGGCCCCCCACGACCGGGCGCGTCCATGAGGGGGTCAAACGCATTGGCGTCTTTAAATGTGGGTTCTCCGTTGCCCTGAGAAGTCGCACGACCTTCGCCGGGACCTGGAAACTTACCGCTGGCCAACGTGGCAGCAAAGGTGGCTGAAAAGTCCGCTATCGCATCGGGAGCGGCTGCTGAGGACTCCTCCAAAGTTTCGATTCTGCTCGAACGCTTAGGAGGCCTTGCAGCTGGTGGCGTCTCTGACTCCAGAATCCACTGCAACAAGTTTTTACCGAAGACGGCTAATTTCTCTTCGTAAGGATCAAGTTGATTGACGACCAACACTAAATTGATGTTACTGGTTGGAAAACCGTTAATCAAACGAGCAAGCAACTGCAACTCAAAGTCTTGGATGGCATGGGTGTCTGGAAAAATCATATAACGCTTGGGTGAGCGTTTTTGACTCTTGTCCAAGGCCTCATCCACCGTGAGTTCGGACAAAATATTGTTAAAGCGCTGGACAAGTTTCTCCGAGTCCGCAGACGACCACCACTCGACATTTTCTTCACCCGCATCTATTAAGTGGTCATAAATTTGACGTCCATAGTTCGCCAAAGCCACCTCATCATCACCCACAATGGCTAGATTAAGGCTACCTTCACGCAAAGATTTGAGCAAGATCTCAAATCTTAATTTGTCAGCAGGGCTTTGGTAGAAATCGGTCATGTGTGGAGTCTAGAGTGATTCGGGTCTAAATTGTCGTTATGTATTATCGTTACATATTACTGTTTTTGCGAGAAACATTTAGTGCCTATTGTCTCTAATTTTGAACTCTAAATTGTGGATGATTTGACGCAACTGGCTGGAACGAGCTGGAGCTGGGTCGAACTTGGGGGTAAGTGAAGACTTTTTCAAGTGTTGGCACTTTTGGACATACACCCAGTCTTTGATGGGAACTAAAGTCACCCCCCCCCACTCTTAAACCTCATTGCTTCAATACTTCACTAAGCCATCACCATCACTCTGACCATCACCTAAGGCATGGATTTTGTCAAGTTGCCTCAAACAAGAATCCATTTTCATCGTACTTCATATTGTCAGGAATGCGCGGACTAGGTCTGGGTAAACGCCTCGTCGCCGCGTAGGACTGATTCAAACTAAACACGTAAGCAATGACTTGCGCAACGGCTTGATAAAGCGCCTCTGGGATGGACTGATCCAAGGGGGTGGTGAAGTACAGTGCACGTGCAAGATCGGGGGACTCAAAGATATGGATCTTCTCCTCTACAGCGAGCTCTCGAATTCGCCGTGCCAGCTCATCAGTCCCCTTGGCCACTAAAGTAGGCGCTCCATCAGAGTTGGGGTCATAAACAAGGGCTACTGCAAAATGCTGTGGATTCGTAATCACCACATCAGCATCCTTGACCTTAGCCATCATCTTATTGTTAGCCATCTCCCTTTGTCGACGCCTGATTTGGGCTTTGACCTCGGGGCGACCCTCAGCATCCTTCATCTCATCTTTGACCTCTTGCTTGCTCATCTTCAGGCGCTGATTGATTTGGTAACGCTGCAAAGGGACATCCACAAATGCAATAAAAAGAAGGCCCAGACTCATCCAAAAACAAGCATCAATAATTAACGCACCCGCGTGTTTAACCGCTAAGCCAAGCTCCATTTGGTTGATATTGGTAAGCTCATCCAAGTTATTGGTCACGGATAGATAAAGTATGGTTGCTATGACGGTGAACTTGGCCACAGACTTGACAAGCTCAATCCAGGCCTTTAGGCCAAACATTCGGGACAAACCATTCAAAATACTGACCTTACCGAAATTGGGCATTGCCAGTTTTAAGGAAAAAATAAAGCCCCCGCTCAGTCCAGTTGACAAAACGGATACAAATAGAAGTACTGCCATAAAAGGCAGGATCAGAAGATAAGCATCCAAAACGGATTGTCCAAAAATTGCTGGCAACAGCTCCGCTTTGTCATAGATCTTGCGGTCAAACTGGAGTTGCGAGGAGAAAAGTCTGCCCATCCGGTTAAAAAGCCATTCACCAGAGAAGCTAAAAAAAAGAGTCGCCGTAAACAACAACACCGCGGAGGACAAGTCGTGCGAGCGAGCAACCTGCCCCTCCTCCCTGGCTTTTTGCAATCGCCGCGCGGTGGGTTCTTCGGTTTTTTCTGCCGCTGAACTATCTGATGCCATAAATTAATGAAGGATTAATGAAGAATCATATCCCGTAGATTATTGAAACTTTGCACCCAAACCCAGTTTATTCGACCCACCAAGGAGGGAAAGGAAAGCCAAAGCACTGCATACCCAATAAGAATCATGGCAGGCAGACCGATAGAGAAAACATGCAGACTGGGTGCTGCGCGGTTGACAAAACCTAGACCAATATTTATGAATAAAAGCGTCACCATGACCGGCAAAGCGATAAGCAGTCCAGCAATGAACATCAAACTACTCCAAGAGATCATCTTGCCCAGTAAGTCCTGCGTCAACAAGGCTTTGCCAATGGGGAACGTGTGAAAAGACTCAAGCAAAATACCGAACATGATGAGGTGTCCACCCGTGAATAAAAAAACCAGTGTGCCAAGGAGTACAAAAAACTCTGAGAGTACGGGCACATTACCAAGCCCCGGATCGATCAAAGTTGCCATCGTCAGACCCATTGAATTTGCGACGGTCTGACCCGCTAGATCAATGGCTGCAGTTGTAATCTGCATGATCAAACCCATAATGAAACCAATAAAAAGTTGGTTAAATACCTCTAAGAGCCCATTGGCGGTTAAGGGATCCAGCTTAGGTATCTCTATTTGCATGGATAAAAACAGCGTGAATGTCAGCGCCATCACAATTCGAATCGGCAAACTCAGTGAGCTCACAGGAAAGACAGAGGTAAAGGCAAGGAAAGCTGAAATCCTGAGCATTGGCCAGATCAACGCGTAAAAGCGGTCTAGCAAATCGAGCATCATGATGTTCATTTAGAAATAAACTCCTGGTTTGAACTCAATTTTATCGGCGCGTAGGTCAGGTACCTAAAGTCGTTTGTTTGTGAAGCCTCGTCGTGCTCCCTACTGCGCCCGATTGCAATCACATAAAAAGGGCTGGAATACGCCCAAAAATAATTCTCGTGTAATCCACCAGTGAGTTGATCATCCACCCACCAAAAATGGATAACGTGAGCCCAAGACCCAAGAGTTTGGGGATGAAGCTGAGTGTTTGCTCGTTAATCGAGGTTGCGGCTTGAAAGACACCGACCAATAATCCAATCACCAATCCAACAATCAGCAAAGGTCCTGAGATGAGCATCGTCATCCAAAGCGCTTGACGCCCTAAATCAACCACCATAGCTGTATCCATAGCGACTCCTTTTCTATTTAAAGATAAAGCTCGAGGCAAGAGACCCCATGATGAGACTCCAGCCGTCGACCAGCACAAAAAGCATGAGTTTAAAAGGCATAGAGATGATCATGGGTGAGAGCATCATCATTCCCATAGACATCAAAACACTGGCCACTACCAAATCAATCACTACAAAGGGGATGTAGACCATAAAGCCAATCATAAATGCACTTTTCAGCTCAGAGGTCAAAAACGCGGGCATCAATGTTGTAAAGGGGATATCGTCGGGACTGTTGATTTCCTTTTTTTGCGCGATTTGCATAAACATCGTTATATCGTCTTCGCGCGTTTGTTTCATCATGAAATTACGAATCGGCAGCTCTGCCTTCACAAGGGCTTGCTCAAAGGGCATGCTTCCGTTCATATAGGGAGAGAGTGCGTTTTTGTAGACATCATCAAAAACAGGCGTCATGATAAAGAAGGTCAAAAACAAAGCCAGACCCGTCAAAACCGTGTTGGGTGGCGTTTGACCCGTGCCGAGCGCTTGACGCAGTATGGACAAGACGATGATCACTCGCACGAACGAGGTCATCATCAAAAGCAGTGACGGCAGCACAGAGAGCACCGTCATCAAGGCCAGCAGTTGCAGCGTTAAGGTGTACTGCTGACCGCTCTTGCCGCTGGTTACGCTGACCATGGGAAGACCCTGAGGTAGTGCCCCCTCTGGCCAAAGCATGGCGATACAAGCAAAAGACAATAAAAACAAACGCAGCCAAAAGCGAAGCGGTTGCAGTTTAAGACGCGCCATTCACATCTCCAAGGGTATCTTTGAAACTTTGCGTAACAGTCCTTGAGGCAACGGGCTGTGGGACTGGGGCAGACTCATCACGCCAGGCGTGAAGTGTTTTTAAATCATTAGGCGTGATGGAGACCAAAATTTTTTGGCCCTCGACACTCACCAACATGAGTTTGTGTTTAATACCCAGTTGCAGGGTATCAACCACTTGTATGGGTCTGTTTTCTCGGTTGACGAGAAAGCCTCCTTTGCGCTTTGCGAGCCACCACAAACAAGCGGCGAGCAAAAGAAACACAAAAGTTACACTGAATGCGAACTGGACCCAATCATGAACAGGCATATCCTGATTATCTCTCCGACAGGACCATAATTGCGATAAGATTTAATAAAAATTTCATTTAAAAATCAAAAATAGGTGGTACGGATCAAAATAGCAGTCATTTTCTAAGTTTTTCATATTCTTGGATGTCGCGTGTTTCGCCTTAACTGCGCTTAATCCGCGAGACTGGTGCATTGATCCTTATTGGCTACGGAACAGCAAAACTTGAACGCCCTGCCTTTTTTTAGAAACATTAAAAACGTCCTTACCGCAGGCGGTACGGGCGGTCTGACATGGCATGTGCACGCAGCGCTATCGGGTGAGCGCTGGAGCGTCACAAAAGAGTACATTGAGGCACAACTCTTTAAAGGTCTAGAACTCCATGCCAAGCAAAGCAAGACCATAGATAACACTTTAAAGGCTACAAGATCGCTGGTGTTAATTGGGGCAAGTGCTGGCTGGATGATGTCATCTCGCTGGTTAGAGGAATTCAGCGAAATCGATGTCTACGACATTGACCCCTTATCGCCGGTGCTTTTCATGCTCAATCACGGTCGGGGCCTGAGAAAAAAAGGGATCAAAGTAAGCTTTTACACCCAAGATGCGATCGACCAGCTAGACCGCGTGCTCCTTAAGCACCCGAAGAGCTTGATTTGGTTTGACAATGTGCTGGGACAGCACCGTATTCGCTTAAAGGACTCAGAGCTTGCAAGCACTCAGCTCAAAATTTTGCAGCGCCGATTAAAAGGTAGGTTTTGGGGGAGCGTACACGACTTGTATTCGGGTCCCGTTCAAAGAGGGGCAAAATCTCAAAATGCAGACAGCCCAGGAGCTCAAACAACATTTAAAACCGTGCAACTGCTCCGCTTAAATGACTCAGAAGCAGACAGCGCGCGGGTTCATATGAACGAGCAGGAGATGAGCCTTGGCAGTGCTCGACAAAAATTCTTGCAAACACTTGGCGCAACACCCGCCGCTGGCGCTTGGCTTGACCATGAGACCTCTAGCGTTTTCCCGCCCAATACGCCTTTGACTTGGATGGGCTGGGACTTTAGGCCCAATTACTGTCACTGCTTGGAGTTAGGATGGACCGGCGGTGCTTGAGAGTGCACTTGAGGTGCTAATGATTACGCTCTTTAATTGCGTCCTTTAATTGCGCCCTTTAATTGCGCCGTATTAGCCACCCTTTCTTTAAGCGGCTGTATCCTGACGGCTAAATATTGTGTGCTTCTAAGCTTTTAAGTTGTAAAGCGTAACCCCCAGAGCGTCCATCTGTTTTTGCTCCATCTTGCGCTCCCAAGTCCTGACCGCAGCCAAGTCTTGCTCAACCAAAGCGTCCATCTTCATTTTCTTTAACTCCGCTTGCATCAAGGCATTTTGTGCGTGACCCAGATCCGCGTGCGCTTGAGCGACTTGGAAATCGGCTTGCTTTAGGAGCGTTTGTAATTGAGTAATGAAGTGCCTGTAGCCAGAAGTCTCGGTCATAGAGTGCAGACGCACTTGAATAGAGCTGGACTG
>Ga0164296_1003352_pt1 | contig 15153 bp, 15 predicted proteins | sample GEODES057metaG_FD_113533 | JGI IMG/M metagenome (GOLD analysis project Ga0164296, IMG submission 113533) | Dystrophic lake water microbial communities from Trout Bog Lake, Wisconsin, USA - GEODES057 metaG | ecosystem: Environmental > Aquatic > Freshwater > Lake | place: USA: Trout Bog Lake... | reverse complement strand
TGGAAGGCGGCGGCTTTGTCGTCACGAATGGAGTTGATGAATTCGTTGGTGAATTCCTCCGAGCTGACGTAGCGAACGCGCGTGCCCTGGTACAGCGTTCGGGTGTAGTGCCCGATGGCGTGCAAGAGGTGGGTCTTGCCCAATCCGGAGCCGCCGTAGATGAACAGTGGGTTGTACGCGCGCGCGGGTTGTTCGGCGACGGCTACGGCAGCTGCGTGAGCGAAGCGATTGGACGAGCCGATGACGAAGGTGTCGAAGGTGTACTTGGCATTCAGGCGGCCATCCTCAAGGCGGGTCCCCGGTGATCCGGCTCCCGGTCGGGCCTCCTCGCGCATGTCCTCGACTGTCTCAGTGGTGGCATACGTGGCATCGGCCACCTCATCGGTCGTGGCCTCGTCCAGCGCAGGAGCAATCGTGGGATCCACGGTGACGGCGAGCTTGATGTCACGGCCCATCGTCTGGGTCAGTGCCTGGGTGACTAGGGGTCGCAGTCGGGCCTCGAGCACGTCCTTGGTGAATTCGTTGGGAGCGGCGACCAGGGCGGTGTCCTCGACCAGGCCCATCAGTCGGGTGAGCTTGACGAAGGCTCGCTGCTGGGCGGTCAAGATGCCATCAGAGAGGTTGCTGACCACCTGTTCCCACAGGAGATTGAGGTCTGGGGTCCCGTCCACGAACACCTTCCCCAAACTCATCCACATGGTTATCCACAGATGTGGACCACCAACTATCGTGGCTGTGGACAATAGTGAATACTCGACTCACTGACAAGTCGAATTCGGCTTTTGCTGCCAATGGTGGTGTGGCGGTGCCCGTGCATTTGACCGGCCAGGGGTAAAGTCCGTAGGCTTTCAGCACAAAATCTGCCTTCCCCTCGTTCGTCATGCATCCAGGAGCCCGACCATGAAGCGCACTTTCCAGCCCAACAACCGCCGTCGGGCGAAGACGCATGGTTTTCGGCTCCGCATGCGGACCCGCGCCGGTCGCGCCATCCTGGCCACCCGACGCGCCAAGGGCCGCACCCGCCTGTCGGCCTAAGGCATGCTCCCGGTGCAGCATCGGCTGCGTACCCGGGCTGATTTCAGCACCGTGACCCGACAGGGACGACGATGCGTGTGCCCGGAATTTGTTGCGTACTACCGAATTGATGGCGTTGGGCCGTCTCGGTTGGGCTTGATTGTTGGAAAATCGGTGGGCAATGCCGTGGTTCGCCATCAGGTGTCCCGACGCCTTCGGCATGAGTTTGCCCGACACATGATGCGTATGCCCAGCGGGACGCAGGTCGTCCTGCGCGCTCTGCCGGCGGCCTCAGGGGCGAGCTCGGCTGAGTTGGCCTCGAGTGTGGCCCGCGTGTCCGACAAGGCATCGTCATGACCGGCGGGCTGCGCGCGATGTCCGTGACCCCGACATCGAACGAAACCGCCATTGGCGCGCTACATCTGGGTCACCTCGGTCGGGCGCGGCGCCGGCCAGGTGCGCTCGGTTGGCTGGTGTGGGGCTGGGACCGATCAATCGGCTTGCTGCTGACAGCGATCGTCATGAGTGTCATCTGGGTATATCGGCAGACGGTGTCCAAGTGGATTGGACCGACGTGTCGCTATTACCCGAGTTGCTCCACGTATGCGATCGCGGCGGTGGACACCCATGGCGCACTGAAAGGCGTGGCGCTGGCGGCAGCTCGGGTCGGCCGATGCAATCCGTTCACCAAGGGTGGTTTAGACCCCGTGCCGCAGCGCGGATATTGGCGACCCGCCATACTTCCTGATGGAACCCAGCGGCCACATGCCGCTATGAGGTAAGGACGTTCGCGCACCATGTTTGTACTTGACTGGCTGAAGACCGGCGTGAGCTGGATCCTGGTTCAGTTCCACCAGTTCCTGTCGAACTTCTTGAGTCCCGCCAGCGGCTGGACGTGGGTCCTGTCCATCATGGGCCTGGTCATCGTCATTCGCATTGCATTGATCCCGTTGTTCGTCAAGCAGATCAAGTCACAGCGCAATCTGCAATTGATCCAGCCGCAGATCAAGGAGATTCAGCGCAAGTACAAGGGCGACAAGGAAATGCAGTCGCAGGAGATGATGAAGCTGTATCGGGAGACCGGTACAAACCCTCTTGCATCCTGCTTGCCAATCCTGTTGCAGGCGCCCATCTTTTTTGCCCTATTCGGTGTGTTGCAGGGCATTGCCAAGATGCAGCCGGTCGGTGTGTTCACCTGGGCGAAGTACGCCGGACTGGCCCAGCAGGCGCACGATGCGCAGATCTTCGGAGTGCCGATCTATGGCACGTTCAAGGACGCCGCACAGACCCCGAATCCCACTGCCACGCATGTGCTGTCCATCCTGCTGATCATCGTGATGACGATCACGACCTTCACCACCCAGCGTCAGTTGATCGTGAAGAATTCCGCGCCGGACAACCCCATGGTCAAGCAGCAGAAGATCATGCTGTACGTCTTCCCGTTGGTGTTCGCCATCGGCGGTATCAACTTCCCGATCGGCGTCCTGGTCTATTGGTTCACCACGAACCTGTGGACCATGGGCCAGCAGTTCTATGTCATCCGCAACAACCCGCAGCCGGGCACGCCGGCGCATGAAGCCAAGCTGGCGCGACAGGCGGCAAAGGACGCAGCCAAGGCACCGGTCTCCACCGATGTGGATATCGCAGCCGACGCTGAGGCCACCACCCGCGTCCAGCCGAAGAAGACCTCGCGCGCCAAGCGCAAGAGCTCGTGAACGGAGTACACGTGAGCAACGAAACCGCAGAGCCCACCTTGCTGGACAAGGAAGGGGATGCAGCCGCTGACTATCTGGAGGCGTTGCTGGACATCGCTGATCTCGATGGCGACATCGACATCGACGTGGAGGGCAATCGGGCCATGGTGTCCGTCGTCGAAGTCAACAAGGATGAATTACGGCATTTAGTCGGAAATGACGGAAAGATCCTGGATGCGCTGCAAGAGCTGACGCGGCTGGCTGCGGCTCGCGAAACCGGCGAGCGCTCGCGCTTGATGCTGGACGTGGCCGGGTACCGTGCGGACCGCAAGGCTCAGCTCGAGCAGTCCGCGAGCGAGGCCATTGCCGAGGCCCAGCGCACCGCGGCTCCGGTGTCCATGGATCCGATGACCCCATTCGAGCGCAAGGTCGTCCATGATGTCGTGGCTGCAGCCGGATTGGTCAGTGAATCCGATGGCGAAGAGCCCAACCGTCGCGTGGTGATTCGGGTCAGCTGACCGGACGTTTCACGTGAAACATCCTCAAACCATTCCCGCGTGGATGGAACCGGCCGCCAGTCAGTTGCAGGCGTACGCAGGTATCTTGGAAACCAATGGAGTCCAGTACGGCCTGATCGGGCCGCGTGAAGTCCCTCGGCTGTGGGAGCGCCACCTCCTCAACTGCGCGGTGGTTGCCGAGCCCGAGCTCGGATTGATCCCGCACGCAGTATCCGTGGCAGACGTTGGGTCCGGGGCAGGACTCCCGGGCCTGGTCTGGGCGATCATCCGCCCCGATGTGCACCTGACCCTCATCGAGCCGCTCCTACGCCGAGCAACCTTCTTGTCCGACACCGTGGCTGAACTCGGCCTGGATACCCAGGTCACCGTCGTGCGAGGTCGCGCAGAGGACATCATTCGTGCGGGCGCCCACGACTTCGACGTGGTCACGGCACGAGCGGTGGCCGCATTGGAAAAGCTGCTTCCGTGGACCGCTCCCCTGGTGCGACCGGGTGGGAAGGTGGTGCTGCTCAAGGGTGCCAGCGCCGATACTGAGATTGTCGCGGCGACGGCCATCGCCAAGTCCTTGGGCGTGCATGACCTGCATCTGGTCACCTGCGGGCAGCAGGCGATGGAAGTGCCGACCACCGTGGTCACCGCTGTGGTGGGTGCGGCACAATAGCCGCGTGCCCCAGTTGCCAGCTTCTGCGCAATCCACAGATGTTTCACGTGAAACATTGATGGCCCCCTCCGGCCTGGGCTGGCCGGCAGACCCGGATGTTTCACGTGAAACATCGTCACCGTCCGGTCTGGGCTGGCCAACATGACGCGCATCGTGACGATCTCGAACCAAAAGGGTGGTGTTGGCAAGACCACCACAACGGTCAACATGGCAGCGGCGCTGGCACAGGCTGGCTTTCGCATCCTGGTCATCGATCTCGATCCGCAGGGCAATGCGTCAACGGCTTTGGGAATTGCCCACCAGGCGGGAACCCCCAGCATCTACGAGGTCCTCCTGGAGGACCTCCCACTGGCTGATGCGATTCAGCCCTGTCCGGATATCGCGAGGCTGGAATGCTGCCCGGCGACCGTGGATCTGGCCGGTGCCGAGGTGGAGCTCGTTGCGGTCACCGAGCGCGAATATCGCCTGCGGGGCGCCATCGATGCCTTCCTTGCCTCCTGCACGGCAGCCGGTGACCCCGTGGACTTCGTGCTCATCGATTGCCCACCCTCGCTCGGGCTACTCACGATCAATGGCCTGTCGGCGGCAGGCGAGGTGCTGTTGCCCATCCAGTGCGAGTACTACGCCCTGGAAGGTCTGTCACAGCTGCTGCACACCATTCAGATGGTGGCCGAGCACCTGAATCCAACCCTGGCGGTATCGGCCATTTTGCTCACGATGTATGACGGACGTACTCGTCTGGCGGCCCAGGTTGCCGAAGAGGTCCGAACTCATTTCGGTGGACAGGTCCTCGACACGATCATTCCGCGCAATGTCCGCATCTCCGAAGCGCCCAGTTACGGGCAGACCGTGCTGACGTATGAGCCGTCCAGCGCCGGTGCGTTGACGTATCGACAGGCAGCTGCGCAGTTTGCCCAACTGCTACCACCAGGTTTTCCACAGACATAACAACCAAATAGGTAGATAACGGATCATTTCAGCGAAACCCTCGGAGGTTATCCCCATGGCATCCACAGCACCCAAGCGCGGGCTGGGCAAAGGCCTGGGCGCCCTCATTCCCTCCGCGGGCACAACGGCGTCAACACCCACTTCTACAGCGGCCCCACATCGCGACGTCGCAGCCGCCTCCGCAGCAGCACCCGTGAGCCACGGCGCCATGGATGCCGCTCAACCGGCAGCGGCGTATGCCGAGCTAGCGATCACCCAGATCACGGCCAATCCTCGCCAGCCCAGGACGGTGTTCGAGGAGGAGCCACTGGCGGAGTTGATTCACTCGCTGCAGACGGTTGGACTGCTGCAGCCGATCGTGGTGCGACCGGTCGATGGCGCATACGAGCTCGTTGCCGGCGAACGTCGCCTCCGCGCAGCCACGGCGGCTGGATGGGATGTCATCCCGGCCATCATTCGCGCCACCGACGATGATGACTTGCTGCGCGATGCATTGCTGGAGAACCTGCATCGCGCCAATCTCAATCCGCTTGAAGAAGCCGCTGCCTACGCCCAGCTGCTGGCTGACTTCGGGTGCACGCAGGAAGTGCTCGCGTCTCGGATCGGACGATCGCGACCACAGGTGTCGAACACCTTGCGACTGCTGCGACTGCCACCGGACGTGCAACGTCGTGTGGCAGTAGGGGTGCTATCAGCCGGCCACGCGCGAGCGCTGCTCAGCCTGAGCGACGACGATGCGATCGAGCGCATGGCCACGCGCATCGTGGCTGAGGGACTGAGCGTGCGATCAGTCGAAGAGCTCATCGTGCTCGGTGATACCGGCGCGACTGCGAAGAAGAAGTCCCGGGCAGCAACCGGTGGACGCAGTGATCAACTCACGGATCTGGTCGATGACATCACCCGACGACTAGCCGATGTGCTCGACACACGTGTTGGCCTTGACGGGATGCGCAGGTCCAACGCGCGCGGCAAGCTCGTGATCGAATTCGCTGACGCCGACGATTTGCGCCGACTGGCCGACACCATCGACCGTCGCTGAACGACGTGAGGCTGTGTGCGCAGGCCATGCTTACGCACAGCGCTCACGTACAGGCCATGCCAGCCACTGCGCAATTCGCCCTGGTCACGCGTTCAATCTGCCACACGCACGACGCATGATGGTGCGGCTGCATGGACGCACGTGTGAACTCGTCAGCATGGACTGTCGTGTGATCAGCGGCCCGAGACCGCCAGGCGCACCAAGTCGGCGGCGACCTCACCGAGGGAAAACCCAGATGCCGCAAGGGATTGCGGGAACAGCGAAGTCTCGGTCATGCCCGGTGCCACATTGGTCTCCAGGAACCAGCACACCCCGTCGGCGTCGATGATCATGTCCGTACGCGACCAATGCCGCAGGCCCAAACTCACGTGTGCAGTGATGGCCACGGCGCTTGCAGCTTCCGACAGGTCGGTGTCGATGCGTGCGGGAACGAAGAACTCGGTCGTGCCGGCGGTGTATCGAGCGTTGTAGTCATACATGCCACCGGGTGCGTTGATCTGCACACTCGGCAAGGCAATCGGGCCATCAACGGTATCAATCACTGAGATCGACACCTCGGTCCCGATGACGGCACGTTCCATCAACGCCACGTCACAGTAGGCGAATGCACCAACCATGGCCGCAGGAAACTCCTCGGCGTTGTGCACGATAGACGCACCGAGCGCCGAGCCCCCCTTCGTTGGTTTGACGATGAGCGGGAATCCCAGGTGCTCGGCAATCACATCCAGCACTGCTGCTGCGCCGAGTTCGCGAAACATTGAGTGGGGCAGCGCGACCGATGCGGGAGTAGCAATACCGGCACTGGCGACCAATGTCTTGGCCACGGGCTTGTCGAATGCCAGTCGAGCAGCCTCGCCGCTGGCACCAACGAAGGTGATGCCGGCACAATCCAGCACATCGCGCAGCGCTCCATCTTCACCGGCTGCGCCATGCAACAACGGGATCACGCAGTCCGGAGCCTGGTCAGCGAACTGCTGCAGGAGCCGCCCGTCCAGGTCGGACTCGATGACCTCAAAGTCCGGCGCCACCGCACGAAGTGCTTCAGCCACCCGTCTGCCAGAGCGCAGGGACACATCGCGTTCGGCTGACAAGCCGCCGGCCAGCACTACGACGCTAAGACTCACGGGACTTCTTCCTGTTGGGCTGAACGCGATTAGGCGATGTCCGGCGCGGGATTGACCTGGCCGATTGAGTCAGCCAGTGCGTGGGTGGTGCCAAAGGTATGGGCCAGATCCAGTTCGGACTCAATCACAGCGGCCAGTCGCCGCACGCCCTCGCGAATCCGATCGGTGTCTGGATAGCAGTAACTCAACCGCAACTGCTGGCGGCCTTGCCCATCAACAAAGAACCCTGTTCCCGGAACGTAGGCCACGAGCGCGGCGATCGCTCGTGGCAGCATGGCCTTGGAGTCCAAACCCTGCGGCAAGGTGATCCAGGAATAGAAACCACCGGCAGGCACGGTCCACGTCGTGCCGGCGGGCATCAACTGATCCATCGCGCCGAGCAGCGCGTCGCGCCGGTCGCGATATAACTCGCGAAATACCTTGATCTGCTCGCGCCAGGGCTGCGTGGCCAAATAGTCCGACACGGTCATCTGTGCGAAATTGGACGGGCACAGCACCGCCGATTCCGCGGCCAGCACGAGTTTCTCGCGCACACCATGCGGTGCCACCGCCCAACCCACACGAAGACCGGAGGCGATCGTCTTGGAGAACGAGCCCAGGTAAATCACGCCCTGGTCATCGTCGGCCCGAATGGCGCGCGGCGGCTGCCCGTCAAAGCCCAGCAGGCCATACGGATCGTCCTCCAGCAGCAAGATGCCCTCGCGCTGGGCGATGGTCAGGATCTCGGTGCGTCGCTCCGGTCCCTGTGTCACCCCGGCCGGGTTGTGAAAGGAGGGAATCGTATAAATCATCTTCGGTGTTCGACCTGAGGATCGCACAGCGGCAATGGCCTCGGCCAAAGCGACCGGATTGAGCCCCTGATCGTCCATGGCAACGTGCACCACATCGGCTTGATAGGCCCGAAACACCCCGAGGGCACCCACATAACTGGGCGCCTCGACCAGGACGACATCACCGGGATCGCAGAACACTCGCGTCACCAGGTCCAGGGCCATCTGCGAACCAGTCGTCACCACGATGTCATCGGGGTGTGCGTTGACCTTGACGTCGGCCATGACCTGCAAGATCTGCTCGCGCAGCACCACATCGCCCTGGCCGGATCCGTACTGCAGTGCGGTCGCCCCACGCTCAGTCAGCAGGCGGGAAACCGTGGCGGCGATCTGTTCCATGGGCAGTGCCTGGACAAATGGCATGCCGCCGGCCAGCGACACCACCTCCGGGCGAGAGGCCACGGCGAACAGTGCGCGGATTTCCGAGGCGGTCATGCCCTGGGTGCGCGCAGCATAGGAATCCACCCAGGGATCCAGTCGCGTGCCAGTCATAACCACCTACGATAGGGCTATCGGCAGCCATGGTCGAAAGTGCGGGTGCAGGACGCAGGGGAGGTATGGATGCGCAAGGCGCTCGGCTGGGGGGCCCTGCTGCTCGGCCTTGGGGTGCTCACCGGATTTATCGGGGGCCTGCTGCGACCCAACAAGCGCCTGTGGTGACGGGTCGGTGACCTGGCGAGGCAATCGGGAAACCGATCTTCGCAGGCGTGCGAGCCAAGTGATCGGCAGCTAGTGGCGTCGTTCGGGAGTTATCGGGCCTGATCCGGTGCGCAGAATCGGGTTACTGCCCGGGCAATGGCCTCGGCCATCACATCAGCGGTGCGCGGATCGGCAAGGATCACCGCGTCGTCAGGATTGGTCGCGTAGCCCAGGTCAACTCGAACTGCCGGCATGCGGGTTCCGCGCAGCAGGTCCCAGGTCCGCGGGTGGGTGCGACAATCCAGCATCCCGGTCCGAGTCACGAGTTCCTCGCTGAGCAACTCGGCCAGGATTCGGCCATTGACCGAGTGCGGACCGCCCAGGGGATCTCCGTAATAGAACGCGGCGATTCCCTGCACCTTTTCCGAGGAACTGTGTTCCACCCCGAGTGAGACCACCACGTCAGCGTCAGTGCGATTGGCGAATTCGGCCCGCGCTTGCTCACTGGACCCATCGTGGTGATCACCGGTGTCACCGGATGTCAGCAGGACCTGTGTCCCCAAGGCCCCCAGTCGGCCTTCAACACGTACCGCGATTGATCGTGACAGTCCGAACCATGCGGTGCCTACGTCGATGACCACCACTTTGTCGGCTACGCCGGTGCGCATGCTGGCCATCGTGACGTGCTCTCGCAGCACGGAGGAATTGCCCCCGGACACCGCGCGGACCAGGCGCTCGAAAGCGCGATAGGTATCCGGGCCGCAGATGCCATCAGGGTTGACACCAACGCCACGCTGGAACTCCCGCACAGCACTGTCGGTGTTCGGACCGAACACACCATCAGCGCGGCCCGAGTCAAAGCCCAGTTGATTCAGCCGACGTTGCAAGTCGGCCACGTCGTCACCACGCATCATGTGCCCGGGGACGAACTGCAGCACCCGATCAGCAAGGTGCCATCGAGCCTCATCCAGTTGGCGGAAGGTGTCAGGTCCTACCAGGCCGTCGCATGTCAGTCCACGCTCTTGCTGGAAGGTGCGAACCGCCACGTCCAGGTCAGCGTCGAACACGTCGGACGCCGCGGTTTCATCGATCAACCCCAGGTGCGCAAGCCGCGCGCGCACCTCCGACACGGCCGCCCCGGAAGATCCAAGGCGCAGCAGCACTACAGGTACGGTGCCAGGTCCGCCAGCAGCGCCGCCTTGGGCTTGGCACCGATGATCGACTTCACGATTTGCCCACCGGAGAACACGTGCAAGGTCGGGATGGACGTGATCCCGAAACTGGCCGGTGTGGCCGGATTCTCGTCGACGTTCATCTTGGCGATGGTGATGGAGTCGTGATCCGCGGCGATCTCTTCCAGGATCGGGGCGATCATCTTGCACGGACCGCACCACTCAGCCCAGAAGTCCACCACGACTGGCTTGCTGGATTGCAGCACATCGTCGGCGAAACTGGCGTCGGTGACCTTCTTGGTTGCTCCCACGGAATGCTCCTTGATGTCGGGGATATCAGCCTACGTGGGCAGGTGCCCGCGAGGGAACGGCCGGGTCAGTGGCCGGCCAGGAATCGCTCGGCGTCCAGCGCAGCGGCACAGCCCGAACCGGCCGCGGTGATCGCCTGACGGTAGGTGTGGTCGACCAGATCACCGCAGGCAAATACCCCAGAAAGATTGGTGCGCGAGGACCGATCGACCACCGTGACGTAGCCCTCAGTGTCAAGGTCGACTTGTCCGGCGACCAGGGCGGAGCGGGGATCATGGCCGATCGCGATGAACAGGCCGGTCACCGGCAGTTCGCGGCGGTCGCCGGTCACGGTGTCCTGCAGGACAAGTCCGGATACCTTCTGCTCTCCGAGGATGTCGACCACCTGGGAGTTCCAGGCGAACTTCATCTTCTCGTTGGTCAGGGCGCGCTCCTGCATGATCTTTGAGCCGCGCAGTGCATCGCGCCGGTGCACCAGCGTGACGGACTTGGCGAACCGCGTCAGGAAGGTGGCCTCCTCCAGTGCCGAGTCGCCGCCGCCGACCACGGCAATGTCCTGATCACGGAAGAAGAAGCCATCGCATGTGGCACACCAGGACACTCCGTGGCCGCTCAGTCGCTTCTCATTGTCCAGGCCCAGCTCGCGATAGCCCGAGCCCATCGCCAAGATGACCGAGCGCGCTGCCCAGGTACGCCCTGTTCCGTCGACGACAGTCTTGATGTCACCAGTCAGGTCCGCGGTGACCACGTCATCGGTGATCAGTTGCGCACCGAAGCGTTCGGCCTGACCGCGCATATTCTCCATCAGGGCCGGGCCCATGATGCCGTCGGTGAAACCGGGGAAGTTCTCGACCTCAGTGGTGTTCATCAATGCTCCGCCGGCGGTGACTGCTCCCTCGAAGAGCACCGGGGCAAGCTGAGCCCGGGCAGCGTAGATAGCAGCGGTGTATCCAGCAGGTCCTGAACCAATGATGATGACGTTGCTGATGTTGTCCACGTTGTCCCTATTCCCAGGCACCCGCGTCGGCTGCCGTGTGTCATTGATGCCAGCACATGGGCATCGAGATCCCATTCTATCCGCGTGCCGCGCACCGGCTCTGGAGCAGCGGCCGGGCTGTCCTGGCTACCACGTCCAGATGATGGACTCAGAAGAGGTGCTCATAGGCGTGCAGCCGGTATCGACCACCCACACGTCCAGTACCCCGGCCCCGGTGGTGATCTGCGCTGTCGGCTGCGCAGATGCACCAATGTGCTGCTGCCAGGTCGGCACCAGCAGCACGGCAGCGGCCTGCCCGTTCCAGCGTGCCAGGTCGATGAGCAACGCGCGATCGCCGATGGCGTGGGTGATGGCGTCCAGACAGGTCTGCATCGCCGTTGGGGTGCTGGTGAACGCGTTGGTGCCAAAACCGGATGCTGCTGGGAGTGCGGCCACTCCTGATTGCGCGACCGAAACCTGGGAAGAACCGGTTGATGCCGGGGATGTCGACTGGGCCGATGCAGACATGGTGGCGTTCAGGCGTGGGGCCGGTGACAGGGCGCCAACCTGACTGGCGTGGGCAATTCCCAGCGCACGTTTGACGGTGGAGACCAGCTGCTGGTCCAAAGTCGGTGCCTGGTAGTCGGTGCCGCTGGCCATCAACTGCCCGGCGGGATTGGCGGTGAATGCACCGACTCCCGACGCGGGGCCGGCTAGCCCGGCAGTCGTTTCGTGCGCATGGGCCTGTGGAGCGCGTGTTGGACCTGCCGCAATCGGGGTACTGCTCGATGAGCTCAGGCTCGCCGCGCCGATGCCTACGGCCCCAATGAGCACGATGGCGGCGGCAATCCCGCCACCCCACCATGAGCGCCCAATGCGATGGCCGGAGCCTTCCACGCTTCGTGGTGCACCCAGGACAGTCTGGTCGCCGATCACCTGCTGCATCCGCGCCCACACGTGATCAGGCATGCCGGCTGGCTCGGGCCGTGTCGCGTCGGTGAACGCCTCATCGCTGACCACGTACTGCTCCACAAGGCCGCGGACCCACGCTTGGTCGGCTGCGGCGGCACCAAGATCCACCGGCGGACTCACCGGCTCCAGCTCACCGGGAGTGCTTGGCTCATCGCTCATACGCCATTGACCCCTTCAGTCGTGGTATCTGGTTCACCGCTGGGCTGTTGGGCCTCTTGGCGCCGCTCCTGCGCGGTTGCCGGTAGTGATGGGACGTCTGAGGCCTGGTCCTGGTTCCGCAGATGGGCCAGTGATTTCGCCAAGCGTGCTCGCCCGCGAAAGCAGCGGCTCTTGATCGTGCCAGGCGGAACGCCGACGATCTGCGCCGCATCCTCAATGCTCCAGCCCTCGACGTCGACCAGTCCTACGGCTTGTCGTTGATCCGGCGGCAACTGTGCCAGCGCCTCCGCCAAGTCCATGCGCAGCGCGATCATGTCCGCGGAATCACTGATGGAACCAATCCGGTCTGTGTCATCGGGAAGTGGCACGGTCGGGCGGTTCGCCGTCTTGCGATGGGCATCCAGGCACGCATTGACCACGATGCGATGCAGCCAGGTGGTGACTTGCGATTCACCACGAAAGCTCCCGGCTCGGCGGTAGGCACTGATCAGTGCGTCCTGAAGGGCGTCGGCTGCGATCTCCGGATTGCCCGTCTGGCGCAGGGCCACCGCCCACAGCCGATCCTTGTGCCGGGCAATGAGCACTTCGAAGGCCAGCGAATCGCCGGCAACGTGATCGGCAAGCAATTGGGCATCGGCGCGCTGGTCCGCAGGAGCCGACGGTGCGCTGGTCACCGTGAAAGCCTACGCGCCGAACCAGGCCAGCGGTGGCGTCCGTACCCGGATTTCGCCAACCGAATCACCGTTGGTGCTTCGGCTGACGCAGGTGTCGTGAGCCTGAATGAAGCCGTGGGATTAGCTCGTCACCTGGACGGTCTGCACGCCGCCGCGGTAGGAGCCGCCGGCGGTCTGCGGCAATCGCGTTAACCAGATGAGGACGTATCTGCCGGTGACCGGCCGAGGCCCTCGCACGTCAATGTGTTGCGGTGCACCGGTCACCGATGCCAGCGTGGTCCACAGTGCCGGATCCGGCTGAATGTCGTCGGATACCTTGATATCAGCGTTGGTTCCGGTGCCCAGGAAGTCCAGTGTCACCTGCTGGACGTGTCGCGGTTGCCCCAGGTCCAGCACCAACCCCACACCGGGCTTGCCGTTCAAATTTGCGGTGGCATAGCTGTTCGTCTGCCATCCGGAGTATGGATTGGTGTCGATGGCCCTGCCGGCTGAATAGTCATTCTCAGTCCCGATCACTGCACCGGTTGCTGGAGCGACCGGTGCAGTACTGGCCCCGGATGCCGACGGTACGGGCACGGTGAACGGGTTGTAACTATGCGCGGCAACGATCGGTATCGGTCCCAATGTGATGGGCACCGATGATGTCGATGCTGACGGAGCCGCTGTGCTGGTCAGTACGGCGGCATCCACGCTACGGCCGCTGGGCTGCAGGGGTGCAGCACCGGCGAACACCAGGCGAACGCCCACGACCGCGAGCAGCGCGATCACCACAATGGTCCCTGCGATCGCCCAGGTGCGTGCCCGGGGACTGCGCGGCCGTGAGGTGTCGATGCGTTGCGGAGCCTGCGACTGAATCTGCTCGATTGCGATGGTCATTGCCGCGGTATCGCGCAGCTTCGTGGTCCCCCGAGGCCGCTTCGCTGCTGCTGCACTGCGACCGACGAGTTCGTCGATGCTGCGTGGCAAGCCCGCGCGCACCTGTGATGGCGGCAGCACCCACTGCCCCTGGCGCACTGCCAGCGGCAGCAAGCCTGGCCTGGGTCCGGGCCAGGTGCCGGTCACCAGCAGGTAGGCGATGGATCCGCAGGCATCGACGTCGGCATCAAACCCGACGATCTGCGGATCGACTGGACCCCACAGTGCCGCCTCGGTCGCCATCCCGCTCACCCGAACCTCGCCGGCGTCGGTCACGAAGACCGAATTGGCACGCAATCGTCCATGGGGAACCTTGCGCGGTAGTCCGGCACTGACCGCGGCCGCGACCTCGGCGGTGATCTGCAGTGCTTCGTCGGCACCGATTGGACCGGAACTGGTGATCAACTGTGCCAGGGACCTTCCGCCGGCCCACTCGCTGACCACGGCAACGTAATCAATCCCGGCATGGGTGGTGGAGAAGATGTCCAGCACGCGCACCAGCCGTCGATCTTCAACTCGGGCGGCAGCCTGTGCCGCGCCCAGGAATGCTGCCGCGCGTGGGTCGTTTGCCTGCAGCAATCGAAGCATGACTTGCCGATCCAATGCGGTGTCATGAGCGTGCCAGGTTGTCACGGCTGGATCGGCGACGTCCGAAGCGAGTTTGGCCACCAAGGTGTACCGGCCGATTGCCTCGGCCTCATCCAGGCTCATCGACGCAGCCTTCCGCGGACCATGGCCATGGCCATGCCGACCTCGCGGATGCGCAGCACCCACGCGGCGGTGAGATAGATGGCCACACCGGTCGCAGACACCACGATGACGTCCTCGGCGATGGCAATCTTGCGGGCCCCGGCGATGTCCCCGATATGCGCTCGCACCGCGGCGTAGACCGCGAGCATGCCCGCCAATGACAGCAGACCTGCCGCGACGAGCTTGATCAGTGTTTTCACCGTGGCACCGGTATCCAGTGAGCCAAGTCGCCTGTGCAGCACGAACCAGGCAACGATGAATGCGAACCAGTAGGCCAGGCCATAACTGGCAGCCAGTGAGGCGACCTGAAAGCCACCAGCTGCCGCAGCATTGAACAGCGGTAGCGCGATCGCCAGCCACAGGGCGTTGAAGCCCACGGTGATCCAAAACGGCGTTCTGGTGTCTTCCAGTGCGTAATACCCGCGCAGCAACACGTAGAACAGTGTGAATGGCAGGAGGCCGAACATGAATACCGACACGATCTGGCCCATCACTGACGCCTGGGCCGGGGTGGCTGCCCCGTATCCGAACAGCAGGACGGCAACACCGGTCCCCACCACCACGAAGATCGCGGCAATGGGAATGATCAGCGCCGCCACGGTGCGCATGGCACCCCCGATATCCCGGCCGACCTTGGCCAGGTCACCGGTGTGTGCCACGCGTGACAGTGCCGGGAGCAGCGCGGTGATGATGGAAACCGTGATCACCGAGTGCGGCAGGATGAAGACCAGTCGCGCCTCGGAGTAGGTCGTCAGCCCC
>Ga0164296_1003348_pt1 | contig 15175 bp, 11 predicted proteins | sample GEODES057metaG_FD_113533 | JGI IMG/M metagenome (GOLD analysis project Ga0164296, IMG submission 113533) | Dystrophic lake water microbial communities from Trout Bog Lake, Wisconsin, USA - GEODES057 metaG | ecosystem: Environmental > Aquatic > Freshwater > Lake | place: USA: Trout Bog Lake... | reverse complement strand
TGAAGTTTGGAAGGATACAGGGGCTGGTTTCGTTTTCTTGAACGTAAGCACCAGTTCGGATTTTTTAGACAATTCCCCGCTGCCAGCCGCAGGCGTGGATGAGGTCTGGAATTATAAAGTAATCCTTCGCCTCAAAAATGTACAAGTAGGCAACTGGAGCAATGTACTTTCGGTGGCAGTGAAGGGAGTGTAATTGTGAGTAGTGAGTAGTGAGTAGTGAGTGGTGAGTGTTGGTAGGAAATGTAATTGTGAGTCGCAAGTTTGGGGCAGCCCACTTGCGATTTTTTCGTTCCTAACGATTAACGAAAGGTAAAAAGCCCTTGGAGTGAATACTTCAAGGGCTTTTTACTTTTATATAAGTTATTTTTTAGCCAGCATCAATGCTTTCGAGATTTTAACAATTATAAGTATTACAGTTTATTACTTAAATAACACTTAAACAAAACATATACTTGATGATGAAGAGACTCGCATTCTTAATTTTTACCTTCGTAACAATCTCATCTTTTGCACAAGAGGCCACCACCGATTCGATAACCGCCAATGGGAGGAGATTAATGACACTGCTCGATTCATCAAGAGTAGAAGAACTATGGCAGAAGGGGTACAGGGTGAATTGGGAAACAGGTGAAAATGTATCGGTCTCCAATAACCCAACAACAACACATTGCAGTGCCTTTGCAGCAGCATTTTCAAAAAAAGTGGGTATCTATATTCTTCGCCCGCCCGAACACGTACAAATATTATTGGCAAATGCGCAGTACGATTGGTTGCAAACTTACCAAGCCACACAACAAGGCTGGGTAAAGGTAAACAGTGGATTGGAGGCACAAAACCTTGCCAACAAAGGTTACCTTGTTGTAACAGTCATTAAAAATGCCAATGATAGAAAGCCAGGGCATATAGCCATCATCCGTCCTGCTATAAAGACTTTGAAAAAATTGGAAAGGGAAGGGCCACAAACAACACAATCGGGTGGTACCAATGCTTATTCAATTGCATTGGTTGATGGATTCAGCCATCATCCGGGTGCTTGGCCTAACGGGGTTATTTTTTATGAACATCCAGTAGATTGGGATAGTATAAAGTAAATATTTAAAAATAAAATTGCACCACATGAAAAGAATAGCATTACTCCTTTTTACATTTATCTCACTTGCATCTTATGCCCAAGAGGCAACAACAGATTCCATCACTGCCGATGGCAGGAAACTTTTGCAGTTGCTGGATGGCTCGAAAGTGGAAGAACTGTGGCCGGCGGGATACCAAGTTAATTGGGAAACAGGAGAGCCAATAAAGGTTTCCAAAAGTACGCACTCCACCCATTGCAGTGCATTTGCTGCATCTTTTTCGAAGAAGTTAGGGGTTTATTTGTTGCATCCACCAGCACATGGGCAGAATTTGTTGGCTAATGCCCAGTTCGATTGGTTACAAAGCGATGAAGCCACCAAAGAAGGATGGCAAAAAGTGGCGAATGGCTTAGACGCTCAGAATCTTGCCAACAAAGGATACCTTGTAATTACAGCTATCAAGAACCCAGACACTACAAAGCCAGGGCATGCGGCAGTAATTAGACCTACGGTTAAAACATTGAGCTTGCTGCAGGATGAAGGACCACAAGTAACGCAATCTGGCAGGGTAAATCATTACTCTATTTCTTTGATAAAGGGATTTGCAAATCATCCAGGTGCTTGGCCTAATGGGGTTATTTTTTATGAACACCCAATAGATTGGAAAAGTATAAACTAATAAGATTGTAAAGGTTGCGCCATGAAAAAAATTGCATTAATCATTTTTACTTTAGTTACTATTGGCTCTTATGCCCAAAAAGCCACTACTGATCCCATAACCCCTGAAGGACAAAAGCTAATTCAATTATTGGATGCCTCCGGGGTTGAGCATCTTTGGATAAAAGGCTACCATGTAAATTGGGAAACAGGTGAATCATTGAAACCATATACATCAGACATTAATAAACATACCCACTGTAGTGCGTTTGCACCTGCTATTGCTAAAAGGGTTGGTGTACATTTATTAAACCCGACAGAGAAATTAGAGACAAGGAAAAAAGGTTCATTGGCAGACTATCAATACGATTGGTTAAAAAGCGATGAAAGCGCCACAGATGGATGGAAACCTGTAGCCACAGCGTTTGATGCAGAGAATGAAGCCAACAAAGGAAACTTGGTTGTTGTGGTTTATAAGAGTGAGGACTATTCAAATCCTGGGCATATCGCAATAGTACGCCCTGCCGTGAAAACACAAAAGCAAATAGAAAGGGAGGGTACACAAGTAACACAGGCTGGTGGAACCAATGCCTATAATATCACTTTGAGGGAAGGTTTTAGACATCACCCCCTTGCTTGGCCCAATGGGGTTATATTTTATGAACACAGTATAGATTGGGGCTCAATTAAATAGCAAAACACGAAAACCTATCGATAGAATCTGCTACCTTTACTGCCTTATGCAGTTCAGTTTCAGCTATAATAAAAATAAAACAATACAAGGGTTACGTTACCATTTCTTTTCAAAAAAGGAAATAAAAGTAATGTTGATAGTGGTAAATGTATTTGCCATTATTGCTGCCATTCTATATTATAATCAAAAGATAAGACCCGAACCAGTGATGCTTGGCAGTTGCATTTGGGTATGTATGATGGTAAGTATCTGGTTCGTTTTGCCGTATACTATTTACCGCAAATCAAGTACTTTCAAAGAATCTTATAACATATTCATCAATGAGTCGGGTATCAGATTAGATAATGAGAGCGGTTACGTTGTTTGGCCCTGGGACGGATTCAGTAAATATTTTGAAAGCCCTCACTTCATACATTTATATTTTGATGAGAAGTCTTTTTTCTTAGTCCCAAAAGAGAATATCACTGAAGAAATGCTACACGATTTTAGGGAACTATTGAAAGCGAGAATAGGAGGTTAGTTATGAATTATGAGTTATTTTACACGCTCATAACTTATAACTCATAATTCATAACTAATATCTTCCTTATTTTCGCTGCGCTTTAAATTGAACAACCATGCAAGAAGATTTAGATTTTATTATAGAAGACACAGAAGATAGCATGAAAAAAGCTATCAACCACCTCGAAGCAGAATTGGTTAAGATACGTGCGGGCAAGGTAAGTCCTACAATGTTGGATGGTATCACAGTTGAATATTATGACGCACCTACTCCCATAAACCAAATAGCAAATATTACTGTACAAGATGCCCGTACCCTTACAATACAGCCGTGGGAAAAGAAGATGTTAGCACAGATAGACCGTGCAATAATGGGTGCAAACATTGGCGTGACACCGCAAAATGATGGTGTGCAAATCCGTTTGTTCATGCCACCACTAACTGAAGAAAGACGTAAGGAGCTTGTTAAAAAAGCAAGTGCAGAAGGGGAGCACGCTAAGGTTGCGATAAGAAATATTCGCCGAGATGGTATTGAACAAATAAAGAAACTTCAAAAAGATGGGCTTAGTGAAGACATCGCCAAAGGTTCTGAAAAAACAATCCAAGAGATTACTGATAGGTTTATCTCTCTTGTAGAAAAGCATCTTGCAGCTAAGGAAAAAGAAATGATGACAATATAAATAGTTGTTAGTTGTCAGTGCCTAAATAATCTTTTCGTCACTAATCACTAACAACTAACAACTAATAATTCTTATTGCTCCGTAGCCATCTTCTCGGCATTTTCTGCCAACTGTAATGCCTCAATAAAGTCTTCAATGTCCCCATTTATAACTGCATCTAAATTATAAGAGGTAAGGTTTATCCTGTGGTCGGTTACGCGCCCTTGTGGCCAATTATAAGTACGAATCTTGGCACTTCTGTCTCCAGTACTAACAAGTGTTTTCCTGTGTTTGGATATTTCATCTTCTATTTTGCGCACCTTTTCTTCATATAGCTTTGTACGCATCAATCCAAAAGCTTTTTCCCTGTTACCAAGCTGATTACGCTCTGTTTGGCAAACGACCACTAGTCCTGTGGGAATATGGGTAAGCTGAACTTTAGTTTCCACTTTATTTACATTCTGCCCACCAGCACCACCACTTCGTGACGTTTCCATTTTCACATCTGCTGGGTTCAATTCAAAGTCCACCTCTTCTGCTTCAGGCATCACGGCTACTGTTGCTGCAGATGTATGTACCCTTCCCTGTGTTTCAGTAGTTGGTACACGTTGCACACGGTGAACACCACTTTCAAATTTAAGTGTACCATATACATCTTCACCTGTTACTTCCAATATTACTTCTTTAAAACCACCAGCCGTTCCTTCACTCTCGCTTGTAATTGCTGTTTTCCATCCCTTTTTAGAGCAATAACGTAGGTACATACCCAACAAATCTCCTACAAACAAACTTGCTTCATCGCCACCTGTACCTGCCCTTAGTTCAATCATAGCATTTTTATCATCTTGCGGGTCTTTTGGTATTAATAGTTTTGTTAGTTGTTTTTCCAGTGTATTTTTCTGTTCGTCTAGCTCTGGCAATTCCATTCTTGCCAGTTCCTTCATCTCTTCGTCGCCGGAATTTAGGCTTTCCTTTAAGTAATCATAGTCCGCCAATACCTTTTTATATTGATTATAGGGGTTTACAATTTTCTCTAAATCTCTATACTCCTTACTCAGTTTACCAAACTCTTTCTGGTTGTTTATTATTTCGGGGTTGGTTAATGCCACGCCCACTTGTTCAAACCTTGCTTGTATCGCATCTAATTTATCCAGCATTGCTTCTAATTGTTTTACCCCATTTGTTTTTTGGGATTGCAAAAGTACAGTATTGAAGGCTAAGGAGACGTTCTGGACGTGTTCTTCAAATAAAATTATAGTCTATAACTGTTTATTAACCTAATCATTACTCAATCTCCTTGATAACAAACTTTATTATTACAAGATAATCACTACTACTCTTTTTAAAAAATGTAGTAGTACAACTACAATAAAAGTTACTAACACTACGTTAATAAGTGAAACAAGTAAAGTAAACTACCCTTTTATGGCATTTTCATTTTGTAAAAAACAATTATTTAGCTTCTGTTTTTCCAAGTTTTATCAACTTATTGGTTTTGGTATTTCGTTAATTTTAAGTGCAAGTATTTATGGACAAACAAATCCTACTGCTCCGGCTAAAGGATTCAATGTATTTCTACACAAGGGAGGAAACCTCGCATCCAGTGAAATACAAGGTGCATTAGCAGTGGGGGGCAACTTTACATTAAATGGAAATTATAACGTAGCTACTCAAAGTGCAGGTTCATTTTCAGTAGGTGGGAAGTTAATTGGTCTACTTGTAGGTGGACAGGTTGTGTATAATAGTGGCAATGTGTTGTACATTAGTAATGGATACGTAAAAATTGGAAATGGAACAGGAAGTACAGTTTGGTATCAAGATGAATACGGGGGCAATAGTAATCTGCGAGTAACCAATGGTGGTTTCAACAATAGCCCATCAATTCAATTGCAGACAAGTGCTAGTAATTTAGGGGTGAGTGCCATGAATAACCCTGTAATACAATCAGGACTGATAAACTTTGACAGTGCTTTCGCAACATTACAGGCATCTTCTAATTGTTTGAGTACTTATACTCCAAATGTTACCGTTTATAACTCCAATTTATCACCAATACCTTCCACTGGGCTGCCAGGTCAGATTAAATTTAATTTATCAGCAGGGTTGAATGTTCTTAACGTATTGGGGTCTGATTTAAACAATGTAACTGATTTCATTTACAATAGCAACCAACCCGATGCAAATCATATAATGATAATCAATGTGAATGCACCTGGAAGTTTTACTTGGAATGTAGGGAACACATCTGGTGCAGGACTTAGCAATAGCCCATATATTATTTATAATTTTTACAATACAACTTCCCTCCGCATAGCTGGGGGTGGATCTATTGAAGGAACTATTTTTGCTCCTTATGCCGATATTGTAAACACTTCAAATTATTCAAGCATCGAAGGGCAGATAATAGCAAATTCCCTTACAACCTCAGCTGGAGGGGTTCATTTTTCTGCTTTCAATGCCAACATTGTTTCGTGCAAAACTTGTTCTCCCAGTTCATCAACATCTACTGTGAGTATCTGTAGAAATAGTTCTTATACTTTCAATGGAACCACCTATACTACCCCTGGAACTTACAAGGCTACACTAACAAATGCTGGTGGCTGCGACAGCGTAGCAACTTTAATTTTATCATACAAATCCGACAGTGTGTTTGTTTGGACTGGAGGTACTTCTACCAATTGGGCCGATGGCAGCAACTGGTGTAGTGATAGTTTACCTGCCTCATACACAAATGTTTCTATCCCCGCAGGTGTACCAAACTATCCTGTTTGTTCGGCTGTAGGATATACGAACAACTTATCGATTGCTAAAGGTGCCTCATTAACAGTTACAGGTACTTTGCAAATTGGAGGTACAATCAATAGTGGTGGTACAATTACAGACACTCTTGGCACTATTGTGCTTAATGGAACAACAGCCCAAACTATCCCTCAAAATACTTTCACTAATAAAACAGTAAGAAACTTGACAGTAAACAATACTGCTGGCGTAACACTTGCAGATTCTTTATACATAATAGGTATCTTGACACCTCAAGCTGGTACGCTAAATACAAATGGACTATTGACGCTCGTTTCTTCTGCAACTAATACAGCACAGATAGCGCAAGGAAGCGGTAATTATATCAACGGTACCGTAACTGTACAACGTTATGTGCCAAGTAAATCAAGTCGCAAGTTTAGCTTCTTAGGCAGTCCTATTCCACAATCTATTCATAACTCATGGCAAAATCAGATATACATCACTGGTCCTGGAACAGGCGGACAACCATGTGGCGCAGGCGATACTAAGTATAATAGTAATGGATTTGATGCTACCATTACCAATACGCCTAGTATGCTTTTCTACAATCTAACAAAGGTTAATGGTAATCATTGGGTTTCTATTTCAAGTACTTACGATTCTCTTACCCCTGGTATTGGATATGAAGTTAATGTTCGTGGAAGCAGGAACAGTGCCGATGCTAATTGTAATAATCAAATAAACGCTGCCTCCCCAATCGCTCCCGAACCCGTTACTTTATCTGTAACTGGTACGGTTACTACTGGAAATCTAACAGTTCCGGTCAACAATCCTTCCATCAATACATATACTTTGTTGGCTAATCCATACCCTTCTCCAATTGCTTTCCAAGCTTTTCAGGCTTCTAACAGTAGCGTATTAGCTAATAAGATGTGGACATATAGCCCATACAACATCAACAATTATACTACCTATTCAAATGGGCTTGTTTCCAATGGCGCACCTGGTTATGACAATACCCATTGCAATTACATTGCTAGCGGACAAGCTTTCTTTGTTGAACCAAGCACCATTGGCAGCGTCACTTTCCAAGAAAGTCACAAAGCAACAACCACGGTTTCTAGCCTTCAGTATTTTGGAACAAGTAATACTCAATTGGTAAGGGTAGGACTAAAAAATACAACCAATTCATTATTGGATGAGGTCGTTGCAAGGTTCAATAGTCATGGATCGGCGGGTTATATTTCTAACTGGGATGCTGTTTCGTTTAGTAGTGCTGCACAAACGTTGACTATATCAAAGCAAACAAAACATCTTGCAATAGCAACTTTTCCCGACAGCATTAAGGTAGATACCATCCCGATTGTTATAAAGAGTAGTGCTACCGGTACTTTCAAGCTTGCATTCAGTGATTTTCAAGGTTTGGACAATTCAGTGTCAATCACATTGCACGACAAATATTTATCTACTTCCCAAGATGTACGAGCAAATCAAGTTTATCAATTCAACGTTACCAGCGATACCGCAAGTGTAAGCACCAATCGTTTCAGCCTTATTTTGAATGCTCCGGAAGGGCTTCCAGTCAACTTCACAGGCATAACAGGTAAATTGATGGATGGAGAAACGTACATCAAATGGACTGTTGCCAATGAGACAGGAATCGATCAATACCAACTAGAAAAAAGCTTAGATGGTATTACTTACAGCACCCTCTCAACAATAAAAGCAACTGGAACTACAAACTACAGTGCTATTGACGAAACTCCGGCACTTGGATTTAACTACTACCGTATCAAAGCAACAGGTATTACTGGCAGTATATTTTACAGCAAGACAGTGCAGATAGCCAATACAAATGCGAACAACAAATTGGTGAAAGTATATCCTACCATCGTTGCCAATAACAAGTTTACAATAGAGTTTGCAGCAATACCTGTAGGCAACTACCACGCAATTGTTTACGATATGCTTGGCAAAGTAGTACTGTCTCAACCAATTACGTCCTCCATTCAATCGATAGATTTGGGCAACAAAGCAATCGCCGCAGGCACTTATCAAGTTGCAATCTTTAAAGATGGTAAAAGCATAGCAAATGCAAGAATAGTAGTAGAAAGGAAATAAGAATGCCTTACTAGCTATAGATTATAAATTATAAGCCCTTGAAGTGAATGCTTCAAGGGCTTTTTTTATTCGCTTTATGGCTATCCACCTCAAGTAAAGGTTGTCTTTTTGTCGAATCACCTCATATACTAAAGCTTATACGTCTTTGTACCTCACAATAACGTTTGCCACCGACCCCTATACGAATTTGGACACTTGTTTAAAAAGATATAGTCAAAGAGAATCCTAATTTTATTCCTCGATAATACCAACACTATTTGTTTGCATCTTTGTAACCAATCAATACAAAAATCTATGGATTCATCTACTCAAAAGCAGCAGAAAAAAGATATGCTTTATGGCTCAATATCCATACTGGTGCTATTGATTATCGTTATGAGTATGGGGCGTAGGCTCATCTACTTTATACTCGGCTCCACCACCATGAACGGAACTTTTATCTTGATAGCCGAGTTGTTTTATTGGTTTTCGCTATTGTTTATTTGGTTCTACGCCCTCAAAATAGAAAAACAAAACCTACTCATCTGGCTCGAAACACGGTACGGCTTTTGGATGCACATAAGAATAATCTTGTCAATATTCGGTATTATTTTCCTAATCGCCATACCCGTAATGATACCCTTAAATTACTTTCATCTAATTAAAGAAAGCGCAAAGGCAACTGAATTGCGAACAATACTGCAAGCCAATAGGCCACTACTATTTTTTGCTGCTTTAACGGCTGGCGTTACCGAAGAGTTCATATTTAGAGGTTATCTACTGCCACGTTTCGAATTTATATTTAGTAATTCTTATGCTGCCATCATCCTTTCGTCTGTGCCGTTTGGGTTGCTACATCTTGGTTACGGAACCCTCAGCCAAGTTGTTGGCCCGCTTATTATTGGGCTGGTACTCGGCTACTACTATTGGAAGTTTCGCAACATAGCCATAGTCATCATCTGCCATTTCTTGTGGGATTTCATCAGTCTTTCCCTGACTATAAAGCCGCATTAGTTGTTGAGGAAATGGCATGTTTAGGGTGTCCAATTCATACAACAAACCCTACTCATTTTCCTTCTGCTATATGAATTCAGAGGTTTGTTTGAGTGCATATAGTAGCCGCCATCCCAACCCATCCCCTCTCAAACCATTCAACGTCATTGCGAAGTTGGGTTTGTGCGCAACAAAGCAATCTAGTATTCTTGGCTAGGCCGCTTCATTCTTACGCCGTTGTTGGTGTTCTTCACCAACAACACTATTTGACAGTTGTTGGTGAAGAACACCAACAACGGCAGCCCCAAAAGTCGCGAAATCATGCAAAGCATCCTTCCCCTATATCAACCCATACAACCCTCCAAATTCATATAGTAGCCGCCATCCCAACCCCTCCTCTCTAAAACCAGTCAACGTCATTGCGCAGTTGGGTTCGTGCCTCGCAGTGACGTTCACAGCTTCCCCCTATATGAATTCACACACATATTTACCCAAAAGCTCATACCGCTGATGCCCCCTCTGCTTGCCCATCCTCTACCAGATACTCACCCTTAAGCTATCGGCCCTATACATTTTGTCGCCCGGTTTTATGTTGAATGCCTCATAGAACTCAGGCAGGTTCACTACGGGGCCATTTACCCTTTCTTTTGCTGGTGCGTGTACGTCCGTCATCAGTTGACTGGCAATACGTTCCTTTCTGTCTGCTTCCATCCAACTGTACGCATACCCAAGAAAGTAACGTTGCAAAGGTGTCATCCCCGCCACTAACTGATTGTTTTTATATGCATCTGTCTTCTTGAAAGCATCCAATCCAATCCTAAGTCCGCCGAGGTCAGCGATGTTTTCACCTTGCGTTGCGCTGCCATTAACGTGCAATGTATCCACAGGCACAAATTCATTGAATTGTTTGATGATATATTTTGTCTTGTCGGTAAACTTAACAGAATCTATATCCAACCACCAGCTTTTCAAGTTGCCTTTCTCGTCATATTGCCTTCCTTGGTCGTCAAAACCATGCGTCATTTCGTGACCAATCGTGCTAGCAGCGGCGTAGCCATACACAAAACCGTCATCCAAATCCTCGTCCTTCATTCCCGGCACGGCAAACATCCCCGCAGGCAATACAATTTCGTTGTTCGATGCATTGTAATACGCATTATAAGTCTGCGGCGTCATGTCCCATTCGGTGCGGTCAACAGGTTTACCTAGCTTGTTCACGCTATAATTGTTCCACCATTCACTAGCACGCATCACGTTGGTCACAAATGGAACTTTATCAATGTCCATCGCCGAAAAGTCCTTCCACTTATCAGGATAACCCACCTTTTTTGTAATCTTACTCAGCTTATAAATCGCCTTCTGTTTGGTACTATCACTCATCCAAGTCAGCTTTTCTATGCGCTCTTTGTACGCATCCCTAATCGCTTCTACAAGGTTGTTATAACGCTCCTTCGCCTTCTCATTAAAGTATTCCTTCACAAACAATTGCCCTAATGCCTCCCCAATGGCACTCTCTTCGGCATCCAAAACGCGCTTCCAACGTGGGCGTGGTTTCGACGTACCACTCAAAGTCTTGCGATAATCGAAGTAGTACCTATACGTTTTGCTATCGAGGTAAGGTGACAACGAACTCACTAAATGGAAGCCTAGGTAATCTTTCCAAACATCAATTGGTGTGGACTTCAATTCATTGTTCAGTGCTGTAAAATACTCTGGCTGCCCCACTATAACCGAGTCTAGTTTCTTGATGCCTTGTATGCTGATATAGTATTGCCAGTTGATGTTTGGTGTCAGCTTATTTAATGCTTCAAAAGATAGTTTATTGTAATTTTTATACGGGTCCCTCAGGTCGGCAAGCTTTCTGGAAGCTTTAGCCAGCTTGGTCTCCAGCGCAAATACGGCATCTTTCTTTTTAGTGGCTGCAAGGCTATCGTTACCAAGTTCCAAAAAGGTTTGATAGAGGTACTTTTCAAACGCCGCCTTCACTGCCAGCGACTTACTATCCGTATTAAAGTAGTAGTCCCTATTCGGCATGCCCAAACCGCCCTGCCCCAGTTGAAACGCAATCACTTCACTGTTCTTATCATCCTGACCAATGTAATCGCCAAACAATCCCCGCACCCCCTGCTTGTGAAAAGTGCTTGTAAGCTTGACGATATCTCCCGCATTATTGATGGCAGCGATGGCATCGAACGATTCCTTCAACGGTGTAAGCCCGGCTTTGTCAATGGCAACAGTATCCATCCCACTCTGCCAGAAATCAGCTATCTTTTGCGACACCGTACCCTTGGCAGCACCCTCGGCAATGGCTTTTTCATTGATGGTCTTCAAGCGATTGTACAGCTCTTCCTCCACCAGATTGCCCACGCCCCATCCACTTTCGTCCGATGGGATAGGGTTCTTCTTAATCCACCCACCATTGGCATACGCAAAGAAGTCGGTACCCGGCTGCACGGTAGAATCGATGTTCACCACCAGAAAATCTTGTTTGTCAGTCTTTTGTTTGCATCCTATCAGCACAGCACCCAGCAGGGCAGCAGCGCAAAGCAACATTCTATTCATCGGAAGTAATTTAAGATTGCAATGTAATACAAAAAGGTGTTGGAGGGAATGAACAGGCGATATTGGTTTTAGTTTCCTTTGGCTTATGCTATATGTATTCAAACAATCAATTGAACACATTTAGTAGAACAAAACAATTAGTAAGCATAAAGATAAGTGCCTTTAGGTACGGGATATTGGTAGAAATAAGATGCCCGAACGACCGTAAAATCCCGCTAGGGACGATATATTATTGATTAATGATAGAAGACAATCGCTATTTGTTTTCAATTAAATATCTATACCGTACCTACGGCACTTTTACCAACGCCTATGTGTTGTTGCTACCAATATCCTGTCCCCAGCGGGACTTGCAGCTTTCATTTACTATCAATACCTACCAAGGAACTACCCCAGATGCGTATTTGTCATTGCATCTCGCCCCCTACATGAATTTAGACGGTCGTATGAGTTCATATAGATTCCCCCACTTTTAAAAAGTTATCAAATCTTGCATCCTCCGCAACCCTTTTATAAAGCCATCCCCTTATCTTTACAATCTAAATCAGCAAAACACTTTTATGAAGTACCTGTTCATTACAACTGCTCTCTTTTCCAGCCTTATAATCACTAGTGCGAGTGCGCAAAATGAATCATCAGCAGAAGCAAGCTTGCAACAACGCCATCAAACAATTCGTGCAACAATGGATTCTATTAATAAAAGGATTGTTACTTGTAGGGATAGTCTAGCGATGAGGATAAGTAATGAGACCAGAACACGTATATATGATGAATATGTTTACTTACAACAATTGCCTAAGATAGATAATAGAAAAGAACTACAGACTGACTTTGACTTTATAAGAAACAACCCATCATCAAAACTATGTTTAACCTTACTTTCCCAAGGAATGGTAAATAAGGTATATGCGGATATGTACGATACATTCTATCATTACTTTTCTATCCTTCCCGAAGAAGAAAGAAATAGTGCTAAAGGTAAATGGTTGGCATTAGAGTTCAATAATTGGAAAAATAATGTAATCGGTAGTTATGCCAAGGATTTCAGCGCAAAAGACCTTAATAAAAACGATGTCACATTAAGTTCTTACAAGGGCAAAAGCTATGTGCTTCTGGACTTTTGGGGATCACATTGTGGCCCTTGCAGACACAGTATGCCCTACCTAAAAGGGCTTTACGGCAAATATCACACAAAAGGTTTGGAGATAATAGGCATCTCCCCTGATACCGATTTTGACAGTTGGCGACAAGCAATAAAGCAGGATGGTACAGACATTTGGAGGCAGGTTTCACAAAAGCAAAACAATGCAAACATCTTCAAGGAGTTTTATGTACAAGCAATGCCCGTGAAAATATTGATAAATAAAGAGGGAATAATTATTGGTAGGTGGTATGGAGACAATGCCGAAAACAATGATGCCCTTGCCCAGAAACTAAAGGAAGCTTATGGGCGGTAGAGACTGATGATAATCCGTCTTAAATGTAAAATAAGACGGATTATCGTCCTTCCATGCGGTTTAACCATCATATTTTACCCTGAACTTTAATGCCGACCTGAAATCGAAGAATACTTCTATAAAATAAATAGTTTGATTGGGTACTATAAAATCAAATTCATACACATTCCCATTATGCGAAAACGGTATAAACTTGGCTCGTTGCAATAGCGCACTGTCTTTTGTATTGACTAATACCTCATTGCTTGGCAATCGCCTATGCGGAACCATCGGGCTGACATAACCCGTATAGTTTGCTTGGAAATAATTGAACTTCTCCTCATCGGTAAACCTAAAATGAACCGTGTCACCCGCTTTCACTTCCAAAACGCCTGATGAAGGCGACAACAAATTTATGTTGCCAATTATTTGTGGTGAATAAAAAGGGGCATCGAAAAACATACCTTTTGTATAGTCTTTTTTATACAACCACTTTGGGTTTGCCGGATAGTGATTGCGCAAAAAATTATCGGTTGGTGTGAGCCAGTAATAGTTGTTATAATGTTTTTTATAATCAGCAATCTTACCCGTTTCAATATTGTCAAAACAACCGCCAGCCGCCCAAGTTGCATCCAAGCAATAAGGAATACTATCCAATGTAACTACATTCCACGCATGGGTCACACTCAGTGGAATACCAACTTCATAGGGTTTTGTCTTTGAATAACCACTAACCACGTCACATTTAATCCCCGCAACCGTACACATTCTCTTCATCAGTTCCGAGTAGCCACCGCACACGGCTTTATGCTTTTTAAGTGCTGTTTCTATTCTTTCGTCACTAATCTCTTTCCACTTTTCAGCACAGTCAGCGGGGTTCTTACATTTAAAATTTACTTGTTTATATTTCTCCGTGTTAAACGCATCCACATCATACTCTATATTCTCTGTTATCCATATAAAGATAGCGCGTAGTTTCAAAATCTCTTCTGAGTAAGGCGTAGTCAATGTTTTGGTAAGGCGTTCTACATCATCATCAGGTTTCACGGAGCGGGCAAATTTATCCACCTCGGTAAAGTCCATTTTGTCAAACTTTTGTTGGGCAAAGGGTTTAATGCTAAAAGAAAGCAATAAGAATAGTGGTATGATTAATTGTTTTTTCATACTGCAATAGTAAGAAAAAGATGTTGATGATGTTGTTAGTGTTCTTCACCAACAACACTATTTGACAGTTGTTGGTGAAGAACACCAACAGCGGCAGCCCCAGAAGTCGCCAAATCATGCAAAGCATCCTTCTCCTATATCAACTCATATACCCCTCCAAATTCATATAGCCGCCGCCATCCCAACCCCTCCTTTCCAAAACCAGTCAACGTCATTGCGCAGTTGGGTTCGTGCGATACAAAGCAATCCAGTATTATTGGCTAGGCTGCTTCATTCTTACGCCGTTGTTGGTGTTCTTCACCAACAACACTATTTGACAGTTGTTGGTGAAGAACACAACAACGGCAGCCCCAGAAGTCGCCAAATCATGCAAAGCATCCTTACACTATATGAAGTTAGACAACTGCATGAATTCATATAGCCGCCGCCATCCCAACCCCTCCTTTCCAAAACCAGTCAACGTCATTGCGCAGTTGGGTTTGTGCGATACAAAGCAACCTAATTTTAATGGCTAGGCTGCTTCATTCTTACGCCGTTGTTGGTGTTCTTCACCAACAACACTATTTGACAGTTGTTGGTGAAGAACACCAACAACGG
>Ga0164296_1003347_pt1 | contig 15184 bp, 8 predicted proteins | sample GEODES057metaG_FD_113533 | JGI IMG/M metagenome (GOLD analysis project Ga0164296, IMG submission 113533) | Dystrophic lake water microbial communities from Trout Bog Lake, Wisconsin, USA - GEODES057 metaG | ecosystem: Environmental > Aquatic > Freshwater > Lake | place: USA: Trout Bog Lake... | reverse complement strand
CGTAGTTCATCGTCTTGAGGTTGTCGAAGTCGACGGGCCTGATCGCGTGAGTCATCGGGACGTCATCCCTTGACCAGGGCCCGTTCCAGGATCGGCGCCAGGTCCAGCCCAGCCGGCATGGTGCCGAACGCCCCGCCCCAGCGGCCGTCGAGGCGGGTCGTCAGGAAAGCCTCGGCGACGGCCGGGTGCCCATGGCGAACCAACAGCGAACCCTGCAACGCCAGGCAGATGTCCTCGGCGACCTTGCGGGCCCGGTAAGCGATGCCGTCCAGATCGGCCAGTTGCGTCCGCAGCCGTTCGACGTGACCGCCGAGCCGGGGGTCCTGGCCCGCGCTCTCATCGAGCTCGTCGAACAGCACCTCGACGCATTCGGGGCGAGTCGCCATGGCGCGCAGCGTGTCCAGTGCGCTGACATTGCCCGAGCCCTCCCAGATGCCCATCAGCGGCGCCTCACGGTAGAGCCGCGGCATGCCGGATTCCTCGGCGTATCCGTTACCGCCAAGGCATTCCAGCGCCTCGGCCGCATGCGGGGTGGCACGCTTGCACACCCAGTACTTGCTGGCGGCCAGCCCGATGCGGCGCAACAGCGCCTCTCGCTGGTCGCCCCGCACCGCCTTGTCGGTGGCCCCGGCCATGCGCATCGCCACGATGGTGGCAGCCTCGGCCTCCACAGCGAGGTCGGCCAGCACGTTGCGCATCAGCGGTTGGTCGATCAGGTAGGCGCCGAAGGCCTTGCGGTGCTGGGCGTGGTGGATGGCGCGGGTCAGCCCGGAGCGCATGCTGGTGGCGCTGCCCAGGGTGCAGTCCAGCCGAGTGAGGTTGACCATCTCGATGATCGTGGGGACGCCGCGGCCCTCTTCCCCGACGGGCCAGACGGTTGCGCCGTCGTATTCGATCTCGCTGGAGGCGTTCGCGTGGTTGCCCAGCTTGTCCTTGAGGCGCTGCACGAACATCCGGTTGCGGGTGCCGTCGGGCATGATGCGAGGCAGCATGAAGCACGTCAGCCCGCCCGGCGCCTGGGCAAGCACCAGGAAGATGTCGCACATCGGCGCCGAGGTGAACCATTTGTGACCGGTGAGGGTGTAGCTGCCGTCGGCATTGGGGACGGCCTGGGTGGTGCCGGCGCGAACGTCGGACCCGCCCTGCTTCTCGGTCATCGACATGCCTGCGGTGATGCCTGCTTTCGCGGTGGCCAGCGTCGGCTCGGGGTCATACTCGCGGCTCGTGAGCAAGGGTTCGTACACGGCGGCGAGATCCGGGTTGTGGCGCAGCGCGGGGACCACGGCGTAGGTCATCGAGATCGGGCACACGTGCCCGGGCTCGCAGTTCCACGCCGACATCTTGGCCGCGCGCACCACATGCGCTCCCGGACGGTCGTCGGCCCATGGCGCGGCGTGCAAGCCGTGGGTGATCGCCGCCCGCATCAACTCGTGGTAGGCCGGGTCGTACTCCACCTCGTCGACGCGGTACCCGTAACGGTCGTGGGTGTGCAGAATGGGCCGGTTGCGGTCGGCCAACTCACCCCAGCGCTGCGCCTGCCGCGACCCGGACAGCACGCCGACGTCGTTGACGTCGTCAAGGCCCCACTGTCCGCCCTCGCGGATCAGGGCCTCGACGAGTACCGGACTTGCCGCAGGGTTGTCATTGTCCAGCGACGGGACCTGGTTGGAGACGACGTGGGTGTCAGGCATACACCCATGTTACATTTCGCCTACAACCGCACAAGACCTGTAACGAGCGGTGGTCGGGATTACCGGTAGTCGCTGTACCCGTAGTCGTCCAACGGCACCGCGGCGCCGGTCCCCTGGCCGAAGTCGGGGCTGTAGTAGTGATCCTCGTAGGACGGGATCGTGTACGCCGCGGCCCGGGCCTCCTCGGTGGGCTGCACCGCGATGTTGCGGTACCGGTTGATGCCCGTGCCGGCCGGGATCAGCTTTCCGATGATCACGTTTTCCTTCAGTCCCTTGAGCTTGTCGCTGCGGCAGTTGATCGCCGCGTCGGTGAGCACCCGGGTGGTCTCCTGGAAGGACGCGGCGGACAGCCACGAGTCGGTCGCCAGCGACGCCTTCGTAATGCCCATGAGCACTGGACGGCCGGCGGCGGGCTCGCCGCCCTCGGCGACCACCCGACGGTTCTCGGACTCGAACTCCGCGCGGTCGATCAACGAGCCGGGCAGGAACTCCGTGGCACCGGAGTCGATGATGGTGACACGGCGCAGCATCTGACGCACGATCACCTCGATGTGCTTGTCGTGGATCGACACACCTTGAGCCCGGTACACCTCCTGGACCTCGCGGACCAGGTGGATCTGCACCTCGCGGGGGCCCTGCACGCGGAGCACCTCGTGCGGGTCGGCGGAGCCCTCCAACAGCTGCTGCCCCACCTCGACGTGGTCGTTGTCGGCAAGCACACGCTCTGAGCCGTCGTCGTGCCTGAACACACGCAGCCGCTGCCGCTTGGAGAGCTTGTCGTACACGACCTCCTCGCCACCGTCGTCAGGAACGACGGTGATCTTGTAGAACCGGTCGTCGTCCTCCAGTCGGACCCGCCCGGCGACATCGGCGATCGGCGCCTTGCCGCGCGGGATCCGCGCCTCGAACAGCTCCTGCACACGAGGCAGACCGCCGGTGATGTCCTCGCCTACGCCACCTTGGTGGAAGGTGCGCATGGTCAGCTGCGTGCCCGGCTCCCCGATGGACTGGGCCGCCACGATGCCGACGGCCTCGCCGATGTCGACCAGCTTCCCGGTGGCCATGGAGCGCCCGTAGCAACTCGCACACACGCCGGATGCGGAGGTGCAGGTCAGCACCGAACGTACCTTCACCTGGGTGATGCCCGCAGCCAGTAGCGCTTCGATCGCGGGGTCGCCCAAGTCCTCGCCGCGCGGAACGACGACCTTGCCGGCCTCGTCGACAGCGTCCGCGCCGAGAGTCCGCGCGTACGCCGAGGTCTCGATGTGCGGGTCGCGGATCAGCGTGCCATCGGGCTGACGCTCAGCCAGTTCGACCAGGATGCCGCGTTCAGTCTCGCAGTCGTGCTCGCGGACGATGACGTCCTGTGACACGTCCACCAGGCGGCGGGTCAGGTATCCGGAGTCGGCGGTGCGCAGTGCGGTGTCCGCCAATCCCTTTCGAGCGCCGTGCGTATTGATGAAGTACTCCAGCACGGTCAGCCCCTCGCGGAACGACGACTTGACGGGACGCGGGATGAACTCACCCTTGGGGTTGGTCACCAGGCCCTTCATGCCGGCGAGCGTCCGGGTCTGGGTGAAGTTACCTGTTGCGCCCGAGTCGACGATCGTGATGATCGGGTTGTCGCTGGGGTAGTGCTCCCGCAGCGCCTTGCCGACCTCGTCGGTGGCTTCCTTCCAGATCTCCACCATCGCTTCGTTGCGCTCATCGCGGTTCAAAGCGCCCCGCTGGAACTGCTTTTCGACCTTTTCGGCCCGATCCTCGTAGTGGTCGAGGATTTCCTTCTTCCGCGGCGGAACGAGCACGTCGGCCATCGACACCGTGACGCCACTGCGCGTCGCCCAGTGGAACCCGGTGTCCTTGAGCTTGTCGACGGTCTGCGCGACCACGATCATGGGGTAGCGCTCGGCCAGGTCGTTGATGATCGAGGCCTGGACCTTCTTGTGCATCTGAGTGTTCATGAACGGGTAGCTGATCGGCAGCAACTCGTTGAACATGACCCGACCCAACGTGGTTTCGGCCAGCCACGCCTCCCCCGGGTGCCATCCGGCAGCGCCGAACAGTTCGGCCTCGATCTCCGGCGGCGGACGCAGCTGGGTGAGGCGAATCTTGATCCTGGCCCGCACCGACAGCACACCCCGGTCGGCCGCCATGATGGCTTCGGCCGGCGAGGAGTACACACCCGTTTCGGGTCGGTCCTTGGCGGCCGGCTGGTATTCGCCGGTGTCGCCTGGGACCTCGGTGGTGAGGAAGTAGAGTCCGGTCACCATGTCGAGGCGCGGCATGGCCAGGGGGCGGCCGGACGCGGGCGACAGGATGTTGTTGGACGACAACATCAGGATTCGGGCCTCGGCCTGCGCCTCGGCGCTCAGCGGCAGGTGCACGGCCATCTGGTCACCGTCGAAGTCGGCGTTGAACGCCTCACACACCAGCGGGTGCAGCTGGATCGCCTTACCCTCCACCAGCATCGGCTCGAAAGCCTGGATACCGAGCCGGTGCAGAGTGGGAGCGCGGTTCAGCAGAACCGGGTGCGCCGAGATGACCTCTTCGAGGACATCCCACACCTGCGGTCGCTGCCGCTCCACCATCCGCTTGGCACTCTTGATGTTCTGCGCGTGGTTGAGGTCGACGAGGCGCTTCATCACGAATGGCTTGAACAGTTCGAGCGCCATCAGCTTGGGCAGGCCGCACTGGTGCAGCTTGAGCTGGGGGCCGACCACGATCACCGAGCGGCCCGAGTAGTCGACGCGCTTGCCCAACAGGTTCTGGCGGAACCGGCCCTGCTTGCCCTTGAGAAGATCCGACAATGATTTCAGCGGCCGGTTGCCCGGCCCGGTGACGGGCCTGCCCCGGCGCCCGTTGTCGAACAGCGCGTCGACGGACTCCTGCAGCATCCGCTTTTCGTTGTTGACGATGATCTCGGGTGCGCCGAGGTCGATCAACCTCTTGAGTCGGTTGTTGCGGTTGATCACGCGGCGGTACAGGTCGTTGAGGTCGCTGGTGGCGAACCGGCCACCGTCGAGCTGCACCATCGGGCGCAGCTCCGGCGGAATCACCGGGACGGCATCGAGCACCATGCCCATCGGGGAGTTTCCGGACTGCTGAAACGCTGCGACAACCTTGAGGCGCTTGAGGGCGCGGAGCTTCTTCTGTCCTTTGCCATTGCGGATCGTGTCGCGCAGGATCTCAGCCTCGGCGTCGATGTCGAAGTTCTCGATCAGCTTCTGGATCGACTCGGCGCCCATCGCCCCGGTGAAGTACTCGCCGTAGCGATCGATGAGCTCGCGGTACAGGGTCTCGTCGATGATCAGCTGCTTGGGGGCGAGCTTGGTGAAGGTGGTCCAGATTTCCTCGAGCCGGTCAAGCTCGCGCTGGGCACGGTCGCGGATCTGGCGCATCTCCCGCTCGCCGCCGTCGCGAACCTTTCGGCGCGCATCGGCTTTCGCCCCCTCGGCCTCAAGCTCGGCCAGGTCAGCCTCCAGCTTCTGCGCGCGAGCCTCCAGGTCTGCGTCGCGCTGGTCCTCGACACCCTTGCGCTCCACGGCCATCTCGGCCTCGAGCGTCGACAGCTCGCCGTGACGCATCTCGGTGTCGACCGCGGTGATCACGTAGGCCGCGAAGTAGATGATCTTTTCGAGATCTTTGGGAGCTAGGTCCAGCAGGTATCCCAGGCGCGAGGGCACGCCCTTGAAGTACCAGATGTGGGTGACGGGAGCCGCCAGCTCGATGTGGCCCATCCGCTCGCGACGCACCTTCGCGCGGGTGACCTCGACTCCGCAGCGCTCACAGATGATGCCCTTGAATCGGACGCGCTTGTACTTCCCGCAGTAGCACTCCCAGTCCCGGGTGGGACCGAAGATCTTCTCGCAGAACAGGCCGTCTTTCTCCGGCTTGAGGGTGCGGTAGTTGATCGTTTCCGGCTTCTTGACCTCACCGTACGACCATTGCCTGATGTCCTCCGCCGTGGCCAGACCGATACGGAGTTCATCGAAGAAGTTGACGTCGAGCACGTAACTCCCTTTCCCCTTTGCGGGTGGTAGATAACCGAACTGGATTAAGCGAAGTCCTCGACGGACGCGGATTCATTGCGGGACAGGTTGATTCCGAGGTTGGCCGCGGCGCGCTCCAGATCCTCGTCCTCGCCCTCGCGCAACTCGATCGCCGCGCCGTCGGACGAAAGCACCTCGACGTTCAGGCACAGCGACTGCAACTCCTTGAGCAGCACCTTGAACGACTCCGGGATGCCCGGCTCCGGGATGTTCTCACCCTTGACGATCGCCTCGTAGACCTTCACCCGGCCGACGGTGTCGTCAGACTTGATGGTCAGCAGTTCCTGCAGCGTGTACGCAGCGCCGTAGGCCTGCATGGCCCAGCACTCCATTTCGCCGAACCGCTGGCCACCGAACTGCGCCTTACCGCCCAGCGGCTGCTGGGTGATCATCGAGTACGGGCCGGTGGAACGGGCGTGGATCTTGTCGTCCACCAGGTGGTGCAGCTTCATGATGTACATGTAGCCGACGGTCACCGGATAGGGGAACGGCTCACCGCTGCGCCCGTCGAACAGGACCGCCTTGCCGTCGCCGTTCACCATCACGTCACCGTCCCGGTTGGGCAGCGTCGCAGACAGAAGTCCCTGCAGCTCATTCTCCCGCGCGCCGTCGAACACCGGCGTGGACACGATGGTGTTCGGCTCCGAGTGCAACAACTCTTCGGGCATGTTGGCGGCCCAGTCCGGGAGCCCCTTCGCGGTGTCCACGTTCCAGCCGGACTTGGCCACCCACCCGAGGTGGGTCTCCAGGATCTGACCGATGTTCATCCGTCGCGGCACGCCGTGGGTGTTGAGGATGATGTCGACCGGGGTGCCGTCCGGCATGAACGGCATGTCCTCGACCGGCAGGATCTTGCCGATGACGCCCTTGTTGCCGTGACGGCCGGCCAGCTTGTCGCCGTCGGAGATCTTCCTCTTCTGAGCGACGTACACGCGGACCAGCTCGTTCACGCCGGCCGCCAGTTCGTCGTCGTCCTCACGGGAGAACACGCGGATGCCGATGACCTTGCCGGACTCGCCGTGCGGCACCTTCAGCGACGTGTCGCGGACCTCGCGGGCCTTCTCGCCGAAGATCGCCCGCAGCAGCCGCTCCTCCGGCGTCAACTCGGTCTCGCCCTTGGGCGTGACCTTGCCGACCAGGATGTCGCCGTCGCGCACCTCCGCACCGATGCGGACGATGCCGCGCTCGTCGAGGTCTGCCAGCACCTCGTCGGAGATGTTCGGGATGTCCCGAGTGATCTCCTCGGCGCCCAACTTGGTGTCGCGGGCGTCGATCTCGTGCTCCTCGATGTGGATTGAGGTGAGCACGTCCTCCTCCACCAGGCGGCTGGAGAGGATGATCGCGTCCTCGTAGTTGTGGCCCTCCCACGGCATGATCGCGACGAGCAGGTTCTTGCCCAGCGCCATCTCGCCGTTTTCGGTGCACGGGCCGTCGGCGATGACCTGGCCGACCTCGACCCGGTCACCCGTGTCGACGATCGGCGACTGATTGGCGCAGGTTCCGTGGTTGGAGCGGTCGAACTTGCGCATCCGGTAGGTGTGCCGGGTGCCGTCGTCGGCCATCACGGTCACGTAGTCGGCGGAGACCTCCTCGATCACGCCGGCTTTCTCAGCGACAACGACGTCGCCGGCGTCGATCGCCGCGCGCAACTCCATTCCGGTTCCCACCAGCGGCGCCTCGCTGCGCACCAGCGGAACCGCCTGGCGCTGCATGTTGGCACCCATCAGGGCGCGGTTAGCGTCGTCGTGCTCGAGGAACGGGATCATCGCGGTCGCGACCGACACCATCTGGCGCGGCGAGACGTCCATGTAGTCCACCTCGGACGACAGCACGTTCTCCACCTCGCCCGCCTTGCGGCGGACCAGGACGCGGTGCTCGATGAACCGACCGCTGTCGTCGATCGGCGAGTTGGCCTGCGCCACGACGTGGCGGTCCTCCTCGTCGGCGGTCAGGTACACGATCTCGTCGGTGACGACGCCGTCGACCACCTTGCGGTAGGGCGTCTCGATGAAGCCGAACGGGTTGACCCGCGCGTACACCGACAACGATCCGATCAGGCCGATGTTCGGGCCCTCAGGCGTCTCGATCGGACACATCCGGCCGTAGTGGGACGGGTGCACGTCGCGGACCTCCAGCCCGGCGCGCTCACGGGACAGGCCACCGGGTCCCAGCGCCGACAGGCGGCGCTTGTGGGTGAGGCCCGACAGGGGGTTGTTCTGGTCCATGAACTGCGACAGCTGGCTGGTGCCGAAGAACTCTTTGATGGCGGCGACAACCGGGCGGATGTTGATCAGGGTCTGCGGCGTGATCGCCTCGACGTCCTGCGTGGTCATCCGCTCCCGGACGACCCGCTCCATCCGCGACATGCCGACCCGGATCTGGTTCTGGATCAGTTCGCCGACGGTACGCAGCCGACGGTTACCGAAGTGGTCGATGTCGTCGGTCTCCACCGGAACCTCGACGCCGCCGGGAACCGTCATCACCGGGGGCAGCCCATCCTGGTGGGCATGGTGCAGGCGGACCAGGTACTCGATGGTGGCGACGATGTCTTCCTCGGTCAGCGTCGTCGTGGTGATCGGGTTCGCCGAGTCCTTGGCGCGCAGGCCGAGTTTCTTGTTGACCTTGTACCGGCCCACCCGGGCCAGGTCGTAGCGCTTCTCCTTGAAGAACAGGTTCTCCAGCAGCGCCTGCGCAGATTCCTTGGTCGGCGGCTCGCCCGGACGCAGCTTGCGGTAGATGTCGAGCAACGCCTCGTCGGTGCCGGCGGTGTTGTCTTTCTCCAGCGTCGACATCATGATCGACGAGAACCCGAATCGCTCGGTGATCTGCTCGGCGGTCCAGCCGAGTGCCTTGAGCAGCACCGTGACCGGCTGACGGCGCTTGCGGTCGATGCGCACGCCGACGGTGTCGCGCTTGTCGACGTCGAACTCCAGCCAGGCACCCCGGCTGGGGATCACCTTGACGCTGTGCAGCGTCTTCTCGGTGGACTTGTCGATGGACTCGTCGAAGTACACGCCGGGCGACCGGACGAGCTGGCTGACCACGACGCGCTCGGTCCCGTTGATGATGAAGGTGCCCTTCTCGGTCATCATCGGGAAGTCGCCCATGAACACCGTCTGGCTCTTGATCTCACCGGTGTTGTTGTTGATGAACTCGGCAGTCACGAACAGCGGGGCCGCGTACGTCATGTCTTTGTCTTTGCACTCGACGACCGGTGCCTTGACCTCGTCGAAGCGCGGGTCGGAGAACGACAGAGACATCGAGCCGGAGAAGTCCTCGATCGGCGAGAGCTCGTCGAGCACCTCTTCCAGACCGCCCTTGGGGTTGAGGTCGCCACGCTCTGCGGCGCGTGCGCGCCAGTCGGGCGAGCCGATCAGCCACTCGAACGATTCCGTCTGTACGTCGAGCAGTCCGGGAACCTCCAGCGGTTCGCGGAGCTTGGCGAAGGACAGTCTGTTGGGGGCACCGGGCACGGAGCCGTTCGACGAACCTCTGTGCGAGGAGCTTTGTGGGCGATTCGTCTTGCTCTGGCGGGAGTCTGCCAAGATGCGTCCTTCCGGCATCCATGCGATTCACAAGCACCGGGGTCCCCCGGGCCTGTTCGGCGCAAATTGTGTGGTCAGGCCGGCGGACGATCTGACCAGGCTCTCACGCGCACCACGAACAAGCTGAGCAGTGAAGGCTCAGGTTGACGACCGCGGTGTCAAGTGGCGGGTGAGGTGGGCAGGAGGTAGCCAGCGCAACGATCAACAGTAGCGCAGAACGGACTATTCCTCAAATGCGGGGTCCGCGTCCGCCCGACAGCGTCCCCGCGGCCGGATTACTGCGCCTGATAGTTTCGGGCACCCTCGAGGTCGTCCAGGATCGCTGCCTGGGCTTTCTTCGGCAGGGTGTGCAGCATTGCGCGCACCCGAGCCTGGCGCCGTGCCACGGCCTGGCGCTCCGGCATACCCGGCGTCGCGACGATCTGCGGGGGCACACCCTCGACCTCTTCCGTTCCGCCGCTGTGGTGGCCGGCGTCCGCCATGGCCTGCTCTTCGGCCATGGTCGCCTCGTCCTTCTCCTCGGACATGCCAATCGGCCCGATCCGGCGGCCGTTGAGGAACTGCCGCACCACCGGCTCGTCGCTGGTCAGCAGCACCTCGCGGGGCCCGAACATGATCAGCTTGCGGCGAAACAGCATGCCCATGTTGTCCGGCACGGTGCGCGCGATGTTGATGTTGTGCGTCACGATCAGGACCGTCGCGTCGATCTGCGCGTTGATGTCGATGATCAGCTGGCTCAGGTAGGCCGTGCGGACGGGGTCCAGGCCCGAGTCGGGCTCGTCGCACAAGATGATCTTCGGGTCCAGCACCAACGCCCGGGCCAGGCTGGCGCGCTTGCGCATGCCGCCGGAGATCTCACCGGGGAATTTCTTCTCGTCGCCTTTGAGGCCGACCATCTCAAGCTTTTCCATGACGATGTCACGGATGGCGCTCTCGCTCTTCTTCGTGTGCTCCCGCAGCGGGAAGGCGGCGTTGTCGAAGAGGTTCATCGAGCCGAACAGGGCACCGTCCTGGAACATCACACCGAACAGCGTCCGGATCTCGTAGAGCTCCTTAGCCGAGCACTCCAGGATGTCGGTGCCGTCGATGACGATGGAGCCGCGCTCGGGACGCAGCAGCCCGATCAGCGATTTCAGGAATACCGACTTGCCGGTACCCGACGGGCCCAGGAGAACGCTGACCTCGCCCGCGGGGAGTTCGAGGGACACGTCCTCCCAGATCTTCGAGGACCCGAAGGACTTCGACAGCCCATCAACTTTGATAGCGACGCCCATGGGATTCCTTCCGTAGCGCACCGAGCAGCCACCTGCCAGTGCCTGTGGCCAGAGTCACTGTAGCGCATGGCGAGGGCTCGGCATCAGGGGTGAGTTCGGCGGTCGGCTCAGGTGCCGATTCAGCTGGGCGCCCAGTTGCCGTGGAATCCCATCGGCACCCGTTGCGGCAGGTGCACGGTCGCCACCGACTCCAGGGTTTGGGCGTCCAGCATCATCAGTTGGCCCTCGTCCAGGCCGCTGTGGTACCCGAAGCCCATCAAGATGCCGTCATCTTCGGCCCGGGCCGAAGGGTTTGCCACGAAGCACATCTCACCGAGCTGCACCTCGGGGTCGAGTGGGGCGACCGTGCTGGAGTCGTTCGCGTAGTCATGCTTGTAGAGCGACACCGTCGAAGAAGACACCGACGACTGGGACGCTTCGTCGCCGAAGCCCCGGACGCCGACGGTGTAGCCGAACCGGTGTTTGGTGCCCAGCAGGGATTCGTCGATCCGGGGAAATTCCTGTGGCCGATCGTCGCGGCACGTCGTGGTCACCGCGCCGGTCGTCAGGTCGACGGTCCAGCGGTCCAAAGTCGGCAGGGTGTCGCCGGGTCCGTGCCGGTCGTGGTCGAACATCCGCGGATAGCTCACGACGTCGAGAACGAGGACCTCGTGCCCGTCCCGCATCTCGGAGTAGGCGTTGAGCGGGTGATAGACGTAGCACGGTTCGATCTCGAACCACCGCACGGTCCCGCCGCCGGCTTCGCGCGGCAGCACCCCGATGCGCGCCGGGTAGTCCGGATTCCAGGCGTACGGCATCTGGTCGGTGTGGGCGGGCAGGCGGTTCATGATGGCGGCGATAGGCCCTGGGACGCGGACACGGCCGACCAGTGACTGCACCACCAGCCGGGTCGGGAGGCTCAACCAGCTCGGAATCGACTTCTCCAGCACCAGCATCGGGTCGAACGTCACCGGCAGGTCATAGATCACGACGTACTTGTCGGTGAGCGAGAAGTCGTGCATCATCGGCGATCCGTTCACCGCGATATCGACCGTCCGGCGGGCGTGTCCCTGCGTGTCGATCACTGAGTACTGCACGGTCCGTCCGCGCGCGAAAGAGTATGAAACAGCATGCAATTCGCCGGTCTTCGGATCACGGTGCGGGTGAGCGGTGTAGCCGCCGTACAGGGTGCCGTCGAAGTCGCAGGTTCCGACGGTGTCCAGCTCGTCGGTGAGCTCGTAGTTGGCGACGCCGCCCTCAACCAGCGCCAGAGTCCTGCCGGCGTGGCTCATCACGTTGGTGTTGGCCCCTAGGGAGAGGATGCCCGCCCGCGAATCGAGCCGGGCGGGCGCTGACTCTCCGAGCGTGGCGCACACCGACAGGCTGCGCACCCAGCGGTTGCGGTACCACTGGGCCTTGCCGTCGCGCAGCGCCACCCCGTGCACCATGCCGTCGCCGCTGAACCAGTGGTAGGTCGCCGGGTCGACCTCGGCGACCGGGTTGGAGCCGTTGCGCAGATAGCGCCCATCGAGGTGTTCCGGTATGCGGCCGGTGACGCGGAGATCGGTCGCGGTGACCTCGGCCCGCACCGGCGCCAGGAACCCCTCCAGATAGGGGTTGTGGGTCCCAACGGCCTGCGATGAGGTCACGTCCGCTCCTCTTAACTTGGTTGACGGGGTTGCCCTGACGCTACGCCGAGCGCGCGAAGACCCCCGGAGCACACGACTCCGGGGGTCTTCACGGTGAGAGCTACTTGACGGTGACGGTGGCGCCGGCGGCCTCGAGCTTGGCCTTGGCGTCCGCGGCGGCCTCTTTGGCCACCTTCTCCAGCAGCGGCTTGGGAGCGCCGTCGACGAGGTCCTTGGCTTCCTTGAGGCCCAGGCCGGAGACGATCTCGCGGACCACCTTGATCACGCCGATCTTCTTCTCGCCGGCTGCCTCGAGGATGACGTCGAACTCCGACTGCTCCTCGGCGGCCTCGGCGGGCGCACCGGCGGCCGGGCCGGCCGCGGCGACGGCGACCGGGGCGGCCGCGGTGACGTCGAAGGTCTCCTCGAACTTCTTGACGAAGTCCGAGAGCTCCAACAGGGTCATTTCCTTGAACACGTCGAGCAACTCGTCGCTAGAGATCTTTGCCATGGGGGGTCCTTCCTGATTTCGGGTTGGGGTTTTATTCGGCGTCGGCCGGTGACTCAGTGGATGCCTCAGCGGGTGCGTCGGCCGATGCCTCAGCGGATGCCTCGGCGGGTGCCTCCGCAGCAGGCTCTTCGGCCGGTTCCGCCGCGGACGGTTCGGGGGTGGGTGCGGCCGCCGGTGCGGCGGGCGCCTCCGCGGCCTTCTTCTCCTGCAGCGCGGCAGCGAGCCGGGCCATCTGCGAGGCCGGGGCGGCGAACAGGCCGGCCGCCTTCGCGAGGTTGCCCTTCATCGCACCGGCCAGCTTGGCCAGCAGCACCTCGCGGGACTCCAGGTCGGCGATGCGCTCGACCTCCGCGACCGACAGGGCGCGGCCGTCCATGTAGCCGCCCTTGATGACCAGGGCCTTGTTGTCCTTGGCGAACTTCTTGAGCGCCTTGGCGACGTCGACGGGCTCCCCCGTGACGAAGGCAATGGCCGTCGGGCCGGTGAACAGCTCGTCGAGGCCCTCGACGCCGGCTTCCGACGCCGCCCGCTTGACGAGGGTGTTCTTGGACACCGAGTAGGTTGCCGACCCGCTCAGCGAGCGACGCAGCTCGGCCATGTTGGCTACGGTCAAGCCCCGGTACTCGGTGATCAGGGCGGCCGTCGCCTCCCGGAACTGCTCGGCGATGTCCGCAACAGCGGTGGCCTTGTCAGCCTTGGCCATGCCTAAACCTCCTCGAGGTGAAAATCGTGTGACGCCGATCCTCCGGGGAACCCCCGGAAACGACGAGCGCCCCGGCGCAGGAAGCGGCCGGGGCGCGAACCTGATCCGGCAAACGCCGGCGCAGACACCTCGTCCTCCTGCGTGGGCCGCCGGGATGTTCCCGGACCTTCGACCGATTACTCGGTGACCGACGGTCTTCGGTGGATCGCTAACCACAATAGCCCGGGTGGGACCCGTGGGCCAAAACGGGGAGTCCCGGAAGCGCTACGAAGGTGATGGTGCGAGCGCCAGCCGGGCTGCCCCGATGAGCCCGGCGTCGGCCCCGAGTTCGGCCGGTACGACACGCAGTCCGGCCAGAAAGTCCAGCCCCGCGTACTCGGCCAACGCCGCCCGCACCGGATCAAACAACAGGGGCCCGGCCTGGGCCACCCCACCGCCGATGACGACCAGATCCAGGTCACACACCGCTCCCACGGAGGCGATCATCGCCGCCACCGCCCTCGCCCCCCTGCTGAACGCCCGCACCGCCACGCCGTCACCGCCCGCCGCCGCGTCGGCCAACTCCCGCGCCCCCGCACCGGGCGGCGCCGACCACCCGTTGGCCCGCGCCCACCGCACCATCGATGGACCCGACGCGATCGACTCCACGCAACCCCTGCCACCGCAGGCACACGGCCCGCCATCCAGGTCGACCACCACATGCCCCACGTGACCGGCGTTGCCGGTGCGGCCCTCGTACGGGACGCCGTCGAGCACCAGCCCGCCGCCCACCCCGGTGGAGACCACCATGCCCAGCAGGAAGCCCGTCGTCCGTCCGGCCCCCCGCCAGTGCTCGCCGAGCGCCATGCACACCGCGTCGCCACCCAGCCGCACCGGCACTCCCGGCACGGCGGCGGCCACACGGTCGCGCAGCGGGAACCCCCGCCACGACCCGATGTTGACCGGGCTGGCCGTTCCGGCGCGCAGGTCGATCGGACCGGCCGAGGCGATGCCGACCGCCGCGATCGCGGCCTCCTCGCCGGCCGCGCGCTCCGCGTCGGCGATCATCGCGGCGATCACCGCCCACACCTGATCGGCGGGCGCGCCGGCCGGGGTCGGCCGGGTGGCGGTGTGGACGAGCACGCCATCGGGGTCGGCCAGGGCGGCGGCGATCTTGGTGCCGCCGATGTCCAGGCAGAGGGTGAGCATGCCGGTCAGTGCCGGTGGGTGTTGTCGGGTTGGCGCGGGTCGCCGGGGTGCTCGTAGCCGGGTGCGAGCTCGACGAGCGCGGCCCGTCGTTCGTCGAGCCACAGCCGGAAGGCGCGTCGCCGTGCGGCGGCCCGCAGGTGCGCGACGATCGCCGGGCGCACCTCGCCGAGCGGCGGAGCGACGGATGACGGTGCGAGCCACCCGTGCCGGTCGCGGTGCGGGGCGGCGAACCGCAGCGGGTTGCGGGCGTGATAGGCGGCGACCTCATCGTCGCCGACCCCGACGCCCGCGGTGACGTCGGCGAACAATGCACGCGCACACGGGTCGGCCAGGGCGGCAGCGGCGACGCTGCCGATCTCCAATCGGGCCGTGGCGTCGGGCAGCACCTCCTGCTCGGTCGGTGCGTCGCGGGCGGTGAGGCTGCGCCCGGCCGCCTCGGTGGCGATGACCCGCTCGGTGACGATCAGCTGGGTGAGCCAGCGCCGCAGCTGGCGGCCCTCGCTCGTCCCGCGCGCCGGCAGCGCCGCCGCGCCGGGGCGGGCGCGCAACCGCGCTTCGGCGGCGTCGATCTCGCCGATCGGGACGGGACGTCCGGCGACGGTCGCCACCCTGAGAT